>Ga0326727_10010991_pt1 | contig 21290 bp, 21 predicted proteins | sample MB2enrmetagenome_FD_207643 | JGI IMG/M metagenome (GOLD analysis project Ga0326727, IMG submission 207643) | Lab enriched peat soil microbial communities from McLean, Ithaca, NY, United States - MB29MY | ecosystem: Environmental > Terrestrial > Soil > Wetlands > Peat | place: USA: New York...
TTCGTGTACCCGAACTTCAGTTTGATCACCGCAAACACGTGCTCGACTCGGGAGCGAATGTGCGACTTCGCCCGATTCTCCTCGCGTACAACTTCGTCCACCCGATCCTTGTAACGGTAACGTTTGTTGGTCAGGTCTTGTGCTTGTGGCGCGACTTCGTGGATGGCTTCGCTTTGTCCGCGATAGGCTTGGTCGCCCCAGACGTTCGTTTCCTCGCCATGCAACAGATCCGGCAGCACCGCTGAATCCGCGATGTTGGCGGCCGTCACCACCGCCGAGTGGATGGCCTTCGTCTTGCTATCGACGCCCACGTGCGCCTTCATCCCGAAGTGCCACTGCTTGCCTTTCTTGGTCTGGTGCATCTCGGGATCGCGTTTCTGCTCGCGGTTCTTGGTAGAGCTCGGCGCGTGAATGATTGTCGCATCGACGATGGTGCCGGTGGTGATCCTGATCCCACGGCTTTCGAGGTGAACGTTCACTGTCTCCAGCATCGCGCCACCAAGGCTGTGTTCCTCTAACAAATGGCGGAACTTACACACCGTCGTTTCGTCCGGCACCGGCTCGTTGCCAAGGTCGATCTGCACAAAGTGACGCATCAGCGGAGAGTCGTACAGTGCTTCTTCCACGGCTGGGTCAGAGAGATTGAACCACTGCTGCAAAAAGTAAATCCGCAGCATCCGCTCGATACCAACCGGCCGGCGTCCGTTGCCAGCTTTGGGATAGTGCGGTTCCATCAGCGAACATAATTCGTTCCACGGAACTACCTGCTCCATCTCTTCCAGAAATGCCGCCCGCCGCGTCTTCTTGCTGTATCGCTCAAAACCAGTTGTCATCGCCAGTGTCCGCTGTCTCATTGCCTTCAGACTCTCTCAACTCAATCTACACAACGACACTGAGGAAAGCAGAACACTTAATCAGAGAATCCTTAGCCCGAATCCAACGCTGCGTTTGTTGGTATACCACCGGCCATGGAGGCAGATCGTTCGGCATCATCCGCCAGTGTGCGCCCGAACGTACCAGCCAGCGCACCGCGTTGAATACGCCTCGCAGCGAGTGCTCCCACGGTTTGGCATCTTCCATGCGCAATGTCAGATACGGTGCTACGAATGCCCACTCGTCGTCGCTCACATCGCTCGGGTACCCGACGACTCCGCGATTGCCCATGCCAATATACTGAGCAACTCTGCATCTCGTCTCGATTGCAGGACCCCATCACATTCGCAGCTGGCGTGGAGAACTATCTACGGCAAGCACGGGTCGCCAACTTCCTCACGTTCCGGAGTCCCACCGGAAGGTCTTCTCAATTACTTCTTCGCGTTTGAAGCATCCGCTCGTTTCGTTGTTGTTCCGAACGTAGCTAGCGGCTGGTTCGCTCTCGTGGCCTCCCAGAAGTCGTGAAGCACCCGCTCTTCGCGTTTCAGAGCCTTCTTGAGTTCCTGAACGATTTTTAGCAACGCATTGGGATCTTTTGCTTGCAATGCGTTATTGCACAACTCTCTCCAGTTTTTGTGCTCTCCTTCAGCCATAGTGCATTTCCTCCGGGAGTTTGGCTTCTGCACTTCTAGTTTGCTTCTCCCACCGTGACTTCGCTAGTGCGGTTGAGGTAGTCGAGCTTCTTCCGCTGTCGTGAATCAAGCACATCGTTAATCCGTTGCTGGAGACGCGACTTGGACTTCATCAACTGCTTGAGGAGCCGTGCTTGAGCAGCCGCAAGTCTTTGGGCAGCTCCTCCATTTTCATTGTCCTGCCCTTGCTGAATCGCGGCACGCAGCTCCTCGCTAATTGTTCGTAGTTCATGCGTCAACGTTTCTGTCGTTGGTCGTTCCTGGTCCATCAATCTCTGGATAGATCTAACTTGCGTCGGGGTCAAGCCCAGGTATTCAACCAATGAGGTACTTAGCTGCGAAGAGGAGAATGGCATTGCTACCAATGCCGTCTCGCCGGCGGGGGGCGGAGTGGGAGCTGTTCGCACAGCCGCCGTTCGGGCGAGATCCGCCTCTAGCATTTCGTGCAATGCGCTGAAGAGCTGGAATTGCATCATTGCAACTTGGTATCGCTCGCCGCTGATGTATTCCCCCTGCTCTCTGGTGATCTGTCCAGTTTGCACCGCGTTCGAAATCGTTCCCAGATCCGTCGACAATCGACCTGCAATGGAGGCCATTGCCGATTCATAAGCTTGAAGTAGATCACGCGGGCCTTGGGGGACGGCAGGAGTGACCTGCGCGAGTAGATCCGCCAGGACATGATCGTTATCCGCTGCGGGGCGCGCCATCTCCAAATGCGGCGGCTCGTCGTTTGTTGGCTGATGTTGTGCTGCCGTGAATGCTGCCTGTGATGCGGTAGCAGTGCATATCAGGAACGCGATAAGCACCTTGGTTTTCATGGTGAGATCCTTTCTTGTCCTACGCTGAACATTTTTTCAGCGATTAAACCCGAAGTAGAGCGACGGCTTTAGATCGAGTCTGAGCGCGCCATCACGGATCGTCTCGCCCATGTCGTTCAGGACTGCTGAAGGTCTCTACTGTATCGACTGCAACAATCCCCAGGCAGACGCTATCGCCACAAGGGTTACTAGAAGGACAAAAACAAAAACAAACCCCGTAGGTGTACTCTTGGTTCGCGGCATCGTGTGATTCCTCCCTACCTGTGTTTGTTCCTGCAATTCCTGCCGCAACGGTCACGGCGCGAATTATTTCCGCATTCAATAGAGGCATGTGAGGAGCCAAAGTTGTGTTTGTCCTTGGTCCGTCGTCAACTGCTTGAGAGGACGACGGTTGGCAACTGGCGCCGGAGGGGTGGCCAGATTGTGTGTCGAGCGCCCCGCCACACAATTCGACAGGTGACGAAAGTTACGACATCGTTCGTCGAAACCTTTGCGCTCTTCAATACATCAGGTCAAACATATCGAGGACCGAGTTGCAACGGACAGGCGGACGACCGTCTGAACGTCAGCCACCTGACGAGCGATGGTTCCGGCTCTGCGTATGTGTTTAGGCCCCACCCTTAACAGGCTGCTGAAAAACGGACAGATAAGCTGGTAAATTACCTCTGCCATGTTCTTCCGGGAGTGCTTTGGCGGGTCGTGCAGGTGCGGAGTGGAGGTTGAGGGCATTCACGGGCGGATTCAGGCACACTTCGGCGGTGGGGTACCGCCGATGAGATTACGGATGCGCACCAGATTGTAAGCGGCGGCGGTGAAGGTGAAGACCCAACCTACCTGCTCCAGTCCACGATGCCTTAGTTTGCGCAACAGCCCCACGGTTTTCATCCAACCAAACACTTCTTCGATGCGTTTGCGCTTTCTCTGGCTTACGCGATAGCCGTCGTGCCGAGTGGTGCGCTCATCGATGGCGCTGTGGCGATTCGTCGCATTCTGGGCGACGTGCGGGGTAATGTTCATGCGCCGCAATCGTGAACGAAGTCGTGCGTGTCGTAACCTTTGTCGGCTCCCATAGTGACGCGGTCAGTACCAGGAATCTGTTCGGCCATCAGCAGCGCAGCATCCCACTCGGCGCTGCCATAGGCTTGCGTGGTACGGGTGGAAACCACCAGTCCGTTGCGGTTCTCGGTGAGCAGATGTCCGCGATAGGACAGATGCGCCGGGGTGCCACGACTCTTGCGAGCCAGCATGGCATCGGGGTCGGTGGTGGAACGGTGAGTCTCGTTGCTGCGCCGCTCACCATGAAAGTTGATGGTTGGGTCGGAGCCGCCATCACCGCCCGAGGCCGTGGGTGGCTCGCTGTCGTTATCAACGCGGCGAAAACTCTTCTGTCCCGCCCACGCTTCCAGCAAGGTTCCGTCCACCGTAAAGTGCTCATCGCTGAGCAGGTCGCGTTCGCGAGCTTGATTCAGAACCGCATCGAAAAACGCATCGGCAATCTCGCCCGCCAGCAGCCGCTGCCGATTCTTGGTGAACACGGTCGCGTCCCAGATGGCATCGTCCATGTTCAACCCTACAAGCCGCCGGAAAAGCAGATTGTAGTTTAGTTGGTCCATCAGCATGCGTTCGCTGCGCACCGAGTACAGCACTTGCAGTAGCAGCGCACGTAGGAGCTTCTCCGGAGCAATCGAGGGCCGCCCTGTCTTGGCGTACAACTTGTTCAGTCTGGGCCGCAACTCGCGCAGGGCTTCGTCGGTCATCGAACGCACCGCACGCAACGGATGGTCTTGAGGAACGCGCTGCTCGGGACTTACATAACTGAAAACATCTAACTGCTGCTCGTTGTCTCCACGCATAACTACTTCTTACCAGCTTCACCTGTGGAAACCAGAGTTGTTTTTCAGCAACCTGTTAAAGCGCTCTCGATGTCTCCAGTCTCGACAATTGTCGATTCTGACTTCGACATTCTTCGATATACTTGTCGCTTATTTTTCTGCCCCCAATGAATTCAACGGCTTGCGAGGGTGCTAAGCAGCGCATGACTTTGGCAAGCGTCTTGCCTCTATTTCTGGTGTGTTGTGTTCCAGGTCTCTTTGCTCTCACGGTCCGCTAAGCCTGACCAGCAGAATGGGTTTAAGTATGCCCACGTAGATAAAGATATTTGCGATACAGGACACCAGGAACAGGAAGGAGTTCCTTATTATGAACCGTACTATCGGAGTGTTCGCAGCGCTGCTGTTTGTAACTACAGTAGCCCTAGGCCAGCAATATCAACCGTTGCCGTTTCCACAGGCCGCCAACCCGGCGCTGGCAAACCGCACGATTGAAAAAACCTCCCCTTCACTAAATGTCAACGTTCCATCTTCCATGGCCCCCCACACGCCGACCGAAGCAATCGCAACTTCACGCGATCAGCCGAACGAAACGAACGCACCTTTACGCCATCAGTTCGACTCTAGGTCGCCATTTCCATGTGCTGCCAACCTACGCAATTGGTGAAGGCGATTCTGGTGTCCTTTATCTGGGGTCTCTTTACTATTGCGGCCTTCGGAGCTGCTACGTCAGGCACGGCTGAACTGCAGAATGGGTTGGAGCGTGCCTGAAGAGTTAGAGATATTTGCGATATGGGACACCATGCTCGTCAGAGGATCAACATGTTTAAGATTTCCACCGTCGATACGCGTTCAAAGCGCACGCTAATCGTGGAAGGAACACTCATCGGGCCCTGGGTTGCTGAGCTGCGCAAAACGTGCGGTAAGGCAAGGCATGAGCTGGACGGACGCAAACTGGTCATCGACCTGAGCAACCTGACCGTCATCAGCCGCGAAGGAGAAGACGTGATTCTCGATCTGATGAAGGAGGGTGCGAAATTTTCCCGCGGTGGCGTTCTAACCAGGCACCTTCTGAAACAGATTGAACGGAAGTGCTACAGCAAGCTATGAGACGCAATCAACTAAACACAAGCGCGCTGTTAGAAATCCGATCAGGATTGCTCCGCTCGTTTTGCGTGGGGCGAGACGTGATTGCTGCGCGAATTTGCGCGTCGCATTAAATCGGAGGTCGATACGAGCGCCTCAGTTTTGTTGGTGCCACTGTTTCAGAGCCGACCCATCCAAAGTGCTTTATGGGAAGTTAAGAGGTGGAACAACGGAAGGGAGTGTTCATGAAATACTTCGCCGGGCGTGAGCGGTCCGTGGATATGACCACACCAGCAAAAACCGAGTATGCCTTGAAACGCTCTGCCTGCCAGGACCGGAGCGAACGAACCCGACAACGGCTGATTGAAGCGGCAGTCGAGGCTTTCTCCAAACTGGGCTATGAGGCCGCCAGCACGCGGGCCATCGTAGAACGAGCCCAGACCAACCTGGTCTCCATTCCCTATTACTTTGGCAGCAAACTGGGACTCTACCACGCAGCCGCGGAGTTCATTGGATCGAATATCGCAGCTCGATTCCAGCCTGCGTGTGACCGTGCCCGCCAAGGACTTCTGAAAACCGGAATCACACGCGATGAGATCCTGAGCATGTTTACCGAGTTCATCGTTGGTCTTACGCACGTCATGCTTAGTGCACATACGCCGAACTCGTGGGGGCAGTTCATCCACCGTGAGCAGCTCGATCCGACCGAGGCATTGGAGATTATTCGTACGAAGTATGCACCGATCTTCGAGTTGGGCTTCGAATACATTTCCCGGCTGACGAAGCGTCCAGCGGAGGCACCGGAGACCCGCATCCAATTCCTGGCCATTCTTTCCATGATCGAGTTCATCCAGGCAGATCAAGGCTCGGTGTTGCAGATCATGGGTTGGAAGGCGTTTGGTGAGGAAGAGACGCGAATCGTGGAAAACATGCTAATACACAGTATGCATGCGCTATTTGCGCCCAAGGCGATACGGCGAGAAGGTTAATGGTCTCAACAGATTTCAAAGGTTATGCCACTCGTCGTGAGTCTATCACCCGCTTCTTCATTCTGGATCAGAGTCGTACGTGGTAGAGACCATGCATTCTTTCCTCAAGCAATACACAGGGTAACTTGGCTGCGAACTCGTTGAATGGTGGCGAAAGGAGGCTGCCGATGATTTGACCGACCCATGATCTACGTTGCCGTCAGGTAGGAGGCTATTGCTACGTCCGCCCGGAGGACACACCCTCTGAGAAGACCTCGACGAGGTGGAGGCCGAAAGCTGAGGGGGAAGTGAGCGCACGAAATTCGTCATTATTGATCCGGTGCTACCTGGTTCCTTTTTCACCCTTGACGACGGCAGCGCGATGTAATTGTTCGATGCTCCCGCCCAGACTGTCATCAGCAGCAACAAGCTGCGGTGCACGATGGACGGAACGGAGATCGTCAACGTTCTGATGCGCGAGGCAGGCTACTGCGCCGAGGTCTGGAAAGGGTGGCGGCAATGTCCGGCGCTGGGGGCCTCGATGTTTAGCTTCGGTATAGGTTTCGGGATGTGTGGCAAGGGAGTTTCTGCGCCTTGCAACTGTCCGCCCCCTATGCGTCTACCCCACTCGGGCCGAAATAAAAGGGGCCAGCGATGCGAATGCAGCGAGCAGCTTCGTGTGCGCGACTGAGGTAGTCGATTGCAAGGCCTGCATCGATGACGAATCTCATCGACATTCGTCGAACTTTGCTTCGATATCTTCGACATCCATGTCGGATACATGCCCGTTCCCTTCGAATTTCAATAGCTTATGCACGGCACGGCAGAAGCGGGCCTGGCAGTTGACGTGCCTTTGCATAGGCGGCAATTGAAGGAATCAAAATCTTCAAGCGACGAATTCGAAGTGCCGTGGGAGTCGTCGATTTTGCTCCGCAGTTCGACAACGTGCGACGAGCCTTGGGCAGACAATCAGTGCCGGAGGCAAAGCATATCAAGAAGCTGTCGATTTGATTTTGGCAGGACTGCAAGAGCAAAGGAATCACGCAAGTGGGAGATGTTCGGCAGAATGGAAATCATTACTAGAAGGGAATCTATGGACAAGATTATACGCGTAAACATGAACGACATGACCACCAAGTTGGAAGCAGTACCAGCCGCATGGGCTGGTTTCGGCGGCCGCGCCCTAACGTCGACCATTGTGGCGGCAGAGGTTCCTCCCACCTGCCATCCGCTTGGGCCGTACAACAAGTTGGTCTTTGCTCCCGGCCTTCTGACCGGTACTCCCGCCTCGAACTCCGGACGTCTCTCCCTCGGCACGAAGAGCCCCTTGACCGGCGGTATCAAGGAAAGTAATGCCGGTGGAACCTCTGGGCAGATGATTGCCAAGTTGGGAATCAAGGCGCTCATTATCGAGGGCCAGCCCAAGGACAAGGACAAGTGGTACAGCATTGCCCTGAACAAAGACGGTGCCACCATCAGCGAGGAAACGGACTTGATCGGTAAAGGAAACTTTGCCGTGGTCGAGGCCCTCACGGCACGACTGGGCAAGAAAGTCGGCATCATCACTCTGGGCCCCGCTGGTGAGATGAAGATGTTGACCTCCAACATCTCCGTTAAAGACCCGGACAGCCATATTCGCAGCCATGGCCGTGGCGGCACTGGCGCCGTGATGGGCTCCAAGAATCTGAAGTTCATCACGATTGACGATACTGGCGCAGAGGGCGTCCAGATCGCCGATCCTGAGAAGTTCAAGGCTGCATCGAAGGTCTTCTCCAAAGCGCTGGTGGACCACCCTGTCGACCAGGGCTTGGCGGCCTACGGCACCAATGTATTGGTCAACATCCTGAACGAAGCGGGCGGCCTCCCGACTCGCAACTTCACATACGGCCAGTGTGAGTTCCATGAGCAGATCTCTGGCGAATTCATGTCCGCCAGAATCAAAGAGCGCGGCGGAAAGCCGAAGCACGGTTGTCATGCTGGTTGCCTTATCCAGTGCTCGCAAATCTACCCTGACAAGAACGGAAAGTATCTGACCTCCGGCTTTGAGTACGAGACGGTCTGGGCACTGGGCGCGAATGCCCTCATTAAGGAACTCGACGATATCGCCGAAGCGGACAACATCATGGATGATCTCGGAATGGATTCCATCGAGACCTCCGTTATGTTCGGCGTGGCGATGGAAGCCGGCGTTCTTCCCTGGGGCGATGGCAGGGGCGTAATTCGCTTGCTTAAAGAGGAGATTGGCAAGGGAACTCCCCTCGGCCGTATTCTTGGCGGCGGTACCGAACACGTCGGCACAACCTACGGTGTAACACGTGTTCCGGTGGTCAAGCATCAGGCTATCCCAGCGTATGATCCTCGCTCGGTCAAGGGCATCGGCATCACCTATGCCACCAGCACCATGGGCGCGGATCACACCTCGGGTTACGCTATCGCCACTAACATTCTGGGCGTTGGCGGCCACGTGGATCCGCTTAAAAAGGACGGCCAGGTTGAGCTTTCCCGAAACCTGCAGATCGCAACTGGCGCGGTGGATTCCGCCGGAATGTGCATCTTCATCGCCTTCCCGGCGCTGGACATTCCCGAATGTCTGCCGGCGCTCGTCGATATGATCAATGCTCGTTTTGGCATTGCTCTAACCGGTGACGACGTTGCAAACCTCGGCAAGTACGTCCTCAAGACCGAACACCAGTTCAACCTGGATGCGGGCATGACGAACAAGGACGACCGTTTGCCTGAATTCTTCGAGCAGCCGGTTCTGCCTCACAACGCTGTTTGGGATTTCACTGGAGAAGAAATCGACGCTTTCTGGAATTTCTAATTTTAGTGGGCATCAACATCAAAGTGAGGTTGATGCCCGTCATCTTATACCGCCGTGCTCAGCTCGTGATGTGACTTGTTAAAAGACCTCACGATGACCCGGTGAATGGCTGTTCGCGTCACCGTCCGGAGCTCGCGATTGCTTTTACCGTTGCTGTACACATGACTGATAAAGAAAGCAGGAGGAACATGAGTAGCGTAGGTGAACCACAGCGGATCATTATAGTTGAACCCTTGTTTGAGCCAGTTCCGCAGGAGTTGCCAGAAATTACGGTTGAACCTATTGAAGTTCCTGAAGAAGAGCCTGTGGGGGTCTAATGCTCGAACATTTATTAGAACAGGCTGAAACTATCGTGATGCCGATAATCGGCCATCGGGTCTGGGTGGTAGACAGTACCAATGATTTACATTCTCACTTTTGGAATGTTCGCTGGCCCGTTCGCAAAATGATGACATCGACTTGCCGTATAGGTTTCGGCGCTTGTCAGCTTACAGCCGCAGATGGAAATCGTCGTAATGAAGTCCAGCACCACTGTGGTATTTATGCGTTCAAAACAGAGGACCTGTTACATGCTTACCTGCGTGATATGGATGAGACGTCACATTGTTTTCCAGCGAATATGTACACCGACAGTCATGACTTAGTTCTGGGTACTGTTTATTTGTGGGGTAAGGTCGTTGAATGCAGGGATGGCTACCGGGCGGAATGCGCCTATCCTCAGGGTATCTATCAATCTGTTTGGTCAGCCGTTAAGACAACCAGGCTGGAGAAAATAGCTAAGTTGTACGGAATCAGTTGTGCGTGGCAAGAGTTCGTTGAACCAGGTTACTCATTCTGACCTCCGTTTACCCGGCGTCTTTGAACGCCATTTACAGTGCTGTAGGTGCTCGTGTGTACCGGGTTCCGCCATCCCAGAAAGATTCAAGGTGAAGGCGGATGGTCGTCGCCCGGCGAGGTAGTCAAGATCTATGAGCATCTGCAGCAGAGTATCGAGGGCGGGGTTGAACTGATACTGGGCTGCTGCGGCGCGCCCGCCGACTGGGCCGGACGCAAGGAGCTGTTCGGCGAGACAATCGGGGAGATTCAAAAGCAGTGGGAGGAGTTAGGTTCGCCGCAGGTGATTACCGCCTGTTCGAGCTGTTGCCGGATGTTCAAGGATCATGCGTCTGCGATGCCGGTCGAATCCTTATGGACGGTGCTCGACCGGGTTGGACTGCCCGCCTCGGACAATCCGGCAAGCTCGACTGTGGTCGCCATTCACGATGCCTGCACCACCCGGCACGAGAGCGATATCCAGGAGAGCGTTCGCCAGCAAACTCGGAGTGCAAGTCTTCGAGTTGCCGGATAATCGCAGCCTCACCACCCTCTGCGGCTATGGCGGCTTGATGGCGTTCGCCAATCCAGCGGTCGCCGACAAGGTCGTCAACCGCCGGATTCACGATGGCGAAGCCGACTACCTGACCTATTGCGCGATGTGCCGCGACAAGTTTGCCGCCAAAGGCAAACGCGAAATCCACAACGTGTATAGCCACAGGATGGAAGTCAGCTAGAGCCATGACCGAAAAAGAGAAAGCGCCAGAGGCCCCTTAAACTCGTTTGCAAAAGTGCCAGCAGGAGATGACGATGGGAATGGTGATCGTCTCCTATCTCGGAGCCAAGTTTTCCATTGAACTGCTGTGATGCCCCAGTTGCGGATTGATCTACGTTCCCGAGTCCCTAGCCCCCGGCATAATGGAGTAAGTGGAGCATTCGCTCGAAGACAAGTGATGGCTGCCGGTAGACAGTTTTGCTCAGACTCGTCGGCCCGCGCCATGGCGACGGTTGTGGTGCTTTGGATAGAACGGGCAAGTTGAGATGAGTACCCAGGCAAACTCTGCCGCCAGTGATGCCGGAGATTACCCCAGTCGTCGTGCGTCGATCCCCAGCTTCTTCATTCGGGAGATCAGCGTCGTACGCGGTATTCCCAATCTCTCTGCTGCGCCACCGGTTCCGGCAACGCGCCCGTTGGTTGCCTTGAGAATTCGCAGAATTTCCTCCCGCTCACCTGCCGCGCTGGTACCGTCAAGAGGAATGGCCCTTTTACTGTGGGTTAACTCGTCCAACGGAATCTGAAGGGCGGTGCCATGCGTCAGAATTACTGAGCGTTCTATAACGTTTTCCAGCTCCCGAATGTTCCCCGGCCAATGCCAGGCGGTGAGCTTCCTCATCGCTGGTGCGGGAATCGTCTGTATATCCTTACCCATACGACGTCCGTATTTCTGCGTGAAGCTGCGCACCAAGAGGGGAATGTCTTCCGGACGTTCGCGCAAGGGTGGGATGCGGATCGGGAATACGTTCAGCCGATAAAACAAATCGCTGCGGAACTCCCGGTCTTCGATCATTCTTTCCAGGTCGCGGTTGGTTGCCGCCACTAGACGGACGTCAACCTTCTTGGTTCGAGTGCTTCCCAGACGTTCAAACTCGCGTTCCTGCAAAGCACGGAGCAGCTTGGGTTGGACTTCGAGGGGAATATCTCCAACCTCGTCCAGAAACAGTGTGCCTTGATCGGCGAGTTCAAGCCTTCCAATCTTCTGCGAAATCGCTCCCGTGAACGCGCCTTTCTCGTGTCCAAAGAGTTCGCTTTCCAACAAACCGGCTGGGATGGCAGCGCAATTAAGCCGCACAAGGGTGCGCTCTTTTCGTCGGCTGTGATCGTGGATGGCTCGTGCAATTAATTCTTTGCCTGTACCTGTTTCACCCAAGAGGAGAACCGTAGAATCGCTTGGCGCTACTGTTTCCACTAGTTTTAAAGCGTGCCGAAGTGCTGAACTCCGGCCTACAATACCCTCAAAGTACGACTCATCTCGGATCTCATCTTCCAAATACAGTTTCTCCTGTGCGAGCTTGTCTTTGAGTGCGGCGATTTCACCATATGCGAGCGCATTTTCGACTGCGATTGCAACTTGGTTCGCCACCTGCATCAGGAATCCGACGTCCCCTCTGCCAAAACCATTTTCCTGGCACTTCCCTAAAGCCATTACACCGAGGGCTCGATTCCGACTGATAAGCGGCACAAAGCAGACTGACTTGATTTCACGAATAAAGCCCGCAAGTTGTTCAGTATTCTCAAAGAACTCGGGCGGTAAGTTCGCGGCCTTTCCTACGACGGGTCTTCCCGTCCGAAATGCCTTGCCGCTGAGCGATCCCTCGATGGGGAATAGCTTGGTGTCGTAGTTTTTGAGCGCGAAGCTATCTGGAGCGTCTATGACAAAGCCCCGCAAGTTTTTGGCCGCTTCATCGGGCAACATCACGCTCACACCATGACATTGCATGATCCGGCGAACGCTGGCGGAAATCGCCCGCATAACCTCGCGAAACTCCAGGCTGGAGACAACACTATTCGTCAATTCCAGCAGGAGTTTCAACCTGCTTTCCGCAATCTCCGTCGACATGGAGTTGACGAAGGCGTCAAACGCCAAGGCGACCTGGCCTGCAACGACGGATAGAAACTCAATCTCAGCTTCGGGATATGCGTTGGGATGAGAGCTGCCAAACTCAATCACTCCAAGTTTGCGATCTGTCCTGGCCAGAGGCAGCGTGCACGTAGAAGCAATGCCCACCTCACGAAGGAACTCTTTCATCTTCGGAAAGCGTGTCTCTTGCGCCCAGTCGGTGACCGCCAGTGTCTGCTGGTTTTCATGCACCCAGAAACCCGTACTCTCTTGGAGTGGAATGCCTGCTTCAGAAGGCCGAAGTCTTATTCCGTTCGTCTCCAGCATCGACTTCGCTTCAGCTGCATCGTCCGCACAGTCGCTGATGAACAAATAGTCGAAGTTCACGATACGGTGTAATTCCCGGGCTAATACTTCCTCGCCGCAGCCCTTCGACATTCGAAGCAGAGCTTCAAGCCGCTCGATCTGTGTCATTGGAGGTATGGCGCTCATGAATTACCGTCCGATCTTTGCTTCTAAGTGCTCTGATGTCGCAAAACAGCAGAGGATTTCGTTCGTGTTGTAATCAATCATCATCGGACTAAACTCCTGTGTTTACCGAGGACTACTGAGTAAGAATCAGGTCGAATACGGAGTTAAGCTCCCGAAGCGCCTTTTCCATAGTCAGTCCATACGCACGGGGGTGGGTCGTCAGCATCACCGCCGTTCCATGAAGACAGGCTAGAATCTGGTGCAGCCGTTGTTCTGCCACCGTGTCGGAAGCACCGGGTGGAAGTACCTGTCGAAGGTTCTCCTGGAAGTACGCGGTGATCGGCCTGGTCATCTTCACTCGCAGTTCCTGAGCCTGCTCATCCACAGGTGGCGTCAGAAATGTAAGCCTGTAATGGTGCGGGTACTTGATCGACAAAATGATGAAATCACGCATCGTTTGCTTCAATCGCTCCTTGGGGTCCGATATATGGGCGAGTTTGTGATGCAGAGTCGCAAATTGATCGTATAGATCAATGCAGAGCTGCTGGAACAATGCATTTTTGTCATGAAAATGGTGATAGGCAGCCATCGTTGAACACCCAACTTCCTCAGCGATTCTCCGCATGGATACATTCTGATATCCAGCTTCGGCGAAAAGCCGGCTTGCCGTCTCCAAGATTCTTTCTCTCAGCTCAGCTCCTGCCTTGAATTTTGGGTGTCTCGACTCTGGGCCTGTCTCAGTCGCGGTTTCCCCTGGAACAAGCGATGTACGTGTCGGTTTGCTCATCTCTCTCCTCATTTTCTTCAGGAATCAATTAACCCGGGGTAATTTTAATAAAAAGATTGTATACTACGTACAGTTTTTGTACAATGTACGGCATGGCAAATTCGCAACAGTCCCAGAGAACGACCCAAGAGCTGATGTGCCTTCCGCTGATATTTATGCTGCTCTTGTTTTCGGCAGGTAAAGAAAGGGCAATTGCTCAATGTCAGGGAATGGTCGAGTCGGTGGCCACTGCAGCAACCTGCACAGCGCGATACACTGCGCCTTTATCCCATACGGAGATTGATCCACAGAAGCCTTATCGTTTGGAAGACCTGATTGATATTGCTGAAAGCAACAATCCGCTGACTCGGATTGCCTGGGAGACAGCAAAGCAAGCGGCAGATCGGCTGGGCATCGCGCGCAGCGACTATTACCCGCGATTGGCTGCTCTAGCCCTCTTTGGAGATCAGCGTCTCATCGATCCTTTCCCGGAGCCCCTTGCGCCCCGCGGATATGTGATGGTTGAGATTCCTGTAGTCGAAGCGGGCCTGGGGCTGGAGTACAACGTGTTCGATTTTGGAAAACGTGGCGCAAAGATCGAAGCCAGTAAAGCTCTCCGCCTCGCTGCCACGGCAGCATTTCAGCGAACCAATCAGGACATAGCGTTTCGCGTCGTTACTGCCTATTACAACCTCGTTACGGCGCAAGAACGGCTTGAAGCATCCCGCCAGAACTTGAAAACCGCTCAAACTACGCAGGAAGCCGCAGAGGCTCAGCTTGCCAACGGCAGGGCCACTCTTCCTGACGTGTTGAATGCCAGAGCCGCCGCCGCGCAAGCCGCTTACGACCTCGAATCCAGTGTTGGTGCGGAAGGTGTGGGTCGAGTTGTATTGCGCGAAGTAATTGGGGTAGAGCCCTCTGACGCCATCACCATCGAGGCACCCGCAACGTCCCCCATGCCAGCTGAGGTAATCGCATCCACGGGAAAGCTGGTGGAGATGGCAATGCAGCATCGGCCCGATCTGCTGGCGATTTCCGAAAAGCTTCGGGCCGCAAATGCGGAGCTCAAAGTGGCACAAGCCGATTACCGGCCCAGCTTTCATCTGCAAGCGAGTGCCGCACAGCAGAAGATTTGGCCTTCGGCGGACTATGGAGTACTCGGCAACGCGAATCAGACAGTGTGGAGTGTGGGAATGAAGTTTCAGTGGAGCCTCTTCGATGGCGGATTGCGTAAGAACGAAGTTCGCCTCGCTGACTCGAAACGTCGGGAAGCGCAGGATGAACTGCGGGAGAAGCAAGATGCGATAGGCCGTGAGGTGTGGACAGCGTACCTGCAGTTCCGGACTGCCGTACGCCAGCATGAAGCCGCCGAAACGCTATTCACCTCAGCGAGCACTTCCTATGATGCATCGCTGGACGCGTACAAATACGGTGTCAAGAATTTAGTGGATTTGGTGACTGCGGAAATGCAGCTCGCGCAAGCGAGGCTTGCGGTAGTACAGTCTCGCTCCGCGATACGAGTCAATGCAGCGAATCTCGAATACGCGACAGGAAATCTGTTGCAGAAGCTGCCGCCTGTGGTCCAACCCGCGGCAGTCAATCCTTAGGAGCGAGGAACGTTTGTGCTTGAACACAGAATTTATTGGTTAGTCTGCCTGTCATCGTTAGGCTCTAGTGGATGTTCGCGGGCTCCGTCCATCGAGATCCTGGGGACGTTCCTGCCATCGTGGATGTTTTGCGTTGTTGCCGCCATTGTCGCTACCGGTCTACTACGGTGGCAGTTGGCGCGCCGGGATCTCGAGAAACGCATTCCTGCATTGGCTGTGTTCTACCCAAGCGTGGTGGTAGCGCTGACATGCTTGTTGTGGCTCATTCTGTTTGCATAAGTACGAGGTTGCATTCTTGAACAACGATAATCCGAAGATCAAATCGAACGGCTTCTATGTGTCCATGGCGGCTTTGAGCGTTGCCATAGCTGCAACTTTCATTGTGCTTTGGCAGGTAAACAGCAAGCCGCGCACGGACGACGCAAGTGTGCGAGCCAACTATGTCCAATTTGCTCCTGAGGTCAGCGGTCGCATAGTCTCCCTTGCCGTCAAGGACAATGCCTATGTACACAGAGGAGACCTGCTGTTTGCGATCGACCCTCGGCCCTATCAATATGCGCTGCAACAGGCGCTGGCGGATCAACAGTTGCTGGAAGCTCAGATCGGCGATGCACAGCGCAGGATTGCAGCTGAGTCCAGTGCTGTCGAGGCGGCTCGCGCGGGGTTGAGCGGTTCGCAGGCGCACACCTTTGTCAGCGAGAGCAATCTAAAAGCGTCCGCTGCTGCCGTTGAACGTGCGAAGGCTTCTGTTGATTCCGCCGACGCTCAGAAGGTGCTTGCTCTTAGCAACCTGAACCGCATTGAACCACTGCTTGCAAAGCAGTACGTAACTTCCCAGCAGGTCGACGAGGTCCGCACTAAGGCGCGGGTCGCGGAACACAACTACGCGGAAGCTGAGGCCGCCTATCTACAAGCGCAGGCGCAGGAAGCGCAGGCGCGGTACTCTCACCAGGAGTCTCAGGTGGCGGTGGCAGCGTCAGACGCGCGACTGCACCAGAGCATTCACGCGGTGGACACTCTCGACAGCCTGCTGGCCCAAAGGCCGGCGAAAGCCGCAAAAGTCGACAACGCAAGGTTAGATCTGGAGCGCTGCACGGTAAAGGCTTCCTTCGAGGGGTATGTGACGAATCTCAACATCTCCGAGGGCGAATATGCCAAGCCTGGCGTGCCTATATTTACGCTCATCGATGGCCGAACCTGGTATGTGATGGCCAACTACAAAGAATCGGAATTGAAAGCGATACGGCCTGGCAAGCATGTGGACTTGTATGTGTTGAGCAACCCTTCAAGACGTTTTGACGGAATTGTTGAAAGCATCGGGTATGGTGTCTCGCCTGATGATTCGCGCGTGAGCAATGGGCTTCCCCAGATTGAGCACACCCTCAACTGGGTTCACATTGCGGCGCGCTTTCCCGTCCGGGTTCGCGTTCAGAACCCAGATCCGGCTTTGTTTCGAATCGGCGAAACCGCCATCAGTATTGTGAGATAAAATTGTCACTTTTTAGCACAGAGATCGATGCGACGCTGGATCATTTTCGCCGCGAGATGGCTTTTTCTCCCGCGCGTCTGGCCGGGACGCTGAGGTTTTCGCTGACAACGGCGCTGGCGACGCTTCTATTGCTGATTCTGCAGCCCCCTCCGTACACCATCGCCCCCTCGCTTTTCATGCTGTTTCTAATCTCACACGACACACCCTTCAATTGTTTCAAGGACCTGGTCACTTGCCTTAGCTTCGCTGGCATAGGTACGGCGGCAGCCTTATGCTTGATTGCAGCCACCGGAAATGATCCGATGGCGCGCGTTTTTGGGTTGGCCGTGTCTACATTCCTGGCGACGTTCTTCTTTCGCGCGTCAACTGTTCCAATCGGGGCTTTGGCCTTTGGCTGCCTTTCGTTCATGGTGATTTCTCTTTGGGAGATTCAAGTCCCGGCGGAACAGGTGCTGCATCTTTCACTGTGGCCGATGGGCACCTTGTCGGTCGTTGCCGGATGCGCCGTTGCGATCGACTATCTGCTTAACCGCAGCGATCCCGCTCCCGTCTTGCAGCGCGAGATGAAGGCCAGGTTCGAAGCTCTCGAGGAGCTATTCGATCTGTATACAACGATGGCGGATGATGGGCGGCTCAAGAGCCAAACATCGAAGGTCAGGCGATATGCAATAACCAGCCAGGGCAGGATGCAAGCTCTGCTGGAGCGGATCACGAAGCGCCAAGCATACAGCGCTCCAGCTCTTGAGAATCTGTCGGCATTGATATTGATGCTGAGTCGACTTTTGGACCTCAGTGCCGCCTTTGCTCTCCACAATGGTTTCGAAGAGCACGCGCAGGCACGCTTTGAGCGAATTGGAAAAGCCTTGACCGCAGCACGCGAGGGGCACTTGGAACAGATCAAGACCATCCTCGGCGATTCTCAAACGTGCATGAACGGAGAACTCGATCGCTTCGAGCAAACCTTGCGAGACATGGCGGAGATGGTAGAGCCAAGTTTAGATCAGCCGTCAAAGGTCTCTCCCGGCAGACGGTCCATTAGGGTACCCCGGCCTTGGCTTGCTCCGGATGCGTTCACCAACCCAGCCTATTTCGTTTATGCCTTAAAGCTGAGTCTATGCGCCACGATTTGTTACGTGATCTACAACGGCTTGAAATGGCCGGGGATTTCTACCGCGTATTTCACCGTCCTGTTCACTGGCTTGACGACAACCGGAGCAACCAACCGGAAACTGCTCTTTCGAATTATAGGTTCAACAATCGGCGGGCTCATTCTTGGCATCGGGTGTCTGGCATTCGTATTTCCAAATATTGAGTCCGTGACACCATTTCTTCTGGTGATTGCCGCGGTATCGTTCATCGGGGCGTGGGTGGCTGGCAGTTCATACTACGGCTACATAGGCCTGCAAATCGTGTTTTCCTTTAATCTGCTTGCCTTTGAAGGATTTTCTGCACCGGACCAGATGACCCCGGCCAGAGATCGGCTCCTAGGAATCTTGTTGGGCCTTATAGTGATGTTTTTCATTTTTCATCAAGTGCACCCTGAGCGCACGGTGGACACGATGCGGAAGTCCCTTGCTCGCATACTTGGGATGGAAGCCGAAATAGTGCGCCGGATTAATTTGGAGTCCTCCAGTACGGTCCCGTCCTCAAGGGTTATCGAACTTAGAACTCAAGTCGAGCGCATGGTAGCCGCTATTCACGGTTTCTCAGACGTTGTTAAGTACGAGTTCGAGCCGGATCGGACCGGCGAGATGACAATTAGTCAAGAAATTCTGGATGCTGTTTCCACCTCGACAAATCTGCTGTTAAGCATCCAGGCTGTGCCCGGTCATGTGGACAGCGACTCGGAGCGCGCTGCATTGCGAGTGTTCCACGAGAGCCTTGAGAAGGGTCTCCAGGACTTGGCTTGCTCACTTGAGCAGCCGCCTGGGGGTGGTGCAGGGCCGAAACAACGTTCTGAGCAATTGCTAAACGTACCGTGGCTTATGGTGCCGAAGTCTGTAGAAAAGGCAATCGATAGCTTCCGGGAACTCCAGATGCTCTGCGAGAGCATTGTTGCTATTGGAGCTTAGAGCCTCGAAAAGAACGTCAATTTACGACAGGAATAAGGAGCAACAAAATGACTTAACCGCGGCGGATTGGAAACACTACAACATTACCGCTGCTTTCAATGTGGCAAAGCACCTTTTAGGAGGCGAAATATGTCAGCTCTCACTCCAACGAGCCTGCCAAGTCTACAACTGAAGTCGATCCTGGTCGCCACTGATTTCTCACCAGCTTCTGACCAACCTCTCTTACAAGCTATCTCGATAGCCCGTCATTATGGCGCGAAGCTCTATGTCGTTCACATTGTTTCATCGCTCGGCTTTGTACTGGCTGGAGCCGGTGTCCTGGGCTTAGCGACTGAAGCTGCTTGGAGAGACATGGAACAACTAGAAGAAGAACTCTCGCATATGGGAATGTTGAAAGGACTGGACTCCCACTTCTTCGTCACTGATGGACGCGTCTGTGAGGAATTAGAAGACATTGTTCAGCGAGAACATATCGACTTGGTGGTTGTTGGAACGCATCGTCGAAAAGGAGTTGGGAGACTGTTGATCGGTTCAGTCGCTGAGCAGATATTTCGATACTCCTCTTGTCCGGTTGTGACCATTGGCCCTCATTCTGAGATTATGTGCGAGGAGAAGGCTCGATCGGATCGATCGCTACTTTTCGTTACCGATTTTGGAAGTGCGTCCCTGAAAACACTGCCGCACGCGATCTCGCTTGCAAATCGGCTAAGGAAACATCTGATCCTTCTGCACGTACTCTCACCGGTTCCTGAGCCTGGTAACCGTTGGTTTCGTGCTGGTGATGTCGATCAAATAAAAGAACGAGCGAAAGTAGCTACCGTCCAGAGACTTGCAAAGCTAGTCTCTGGGAATATCGCAGTGGAAGAACAGCCTGCATTTATGGTGGGTTTCGATGAACCTGCCAAAGGCATTTTGCAAACGGCTGAGGCTCTTCAGACCGAAATGATCATTATGGGGCTGACCAAAAGAACCTATGTCGAGACGATATCGCATCTCCTCTGGGCTACTGCTAACGAAGTGGTGTGCGGTGCTGCATGTCCGGTTTTGATCATGAAATATTAGAGTTGGAGACTGCCGCGGTTACGAATCCGTAACTGGACCGCAGCCGCGCGCCGGACCAACCAGCCTGACAAGGACGGCGTAGTGCAAGTAGTTGATCCCCCGCGTCGCCGCGGGCGCGCGAGGGGCATCGAGATTTGTATGGTGTTTACTATACCGACGCTCCCAAAGAACTCAGCTCAAAACTTGCCTTCGGCAACCAACTTCAGGCATCAACATGTTTCGGCCCCGTCATCGCTTGGACGATAGGGCCGCACCGATGTCGCGCAATATCGCAGGCCTCAACATTTGCCTCATCACTTGTCGGGGTTGGTCTATTGCTGCCGAAGGGATTTCACTGCTAGATCCGCGCGACTGTGGGCCTTTAAGAGAGTGTCGAGACTTTAGCCCCTATTTCGACACTTGTCGAGCGTCTACGACACTTGGGTACAGTCAAAGGTTATCGTAGATGCACAGAAGACATCGCCTGAAAAAGGTCGATGGAAGGACAGGCGCTTCGGGGGCAAAGCGCGAGTAGTACGGCGGAGCTAGCAAGAGGTGGCGGCAAACGCGGCGGCGCCTAAAAATCGGGTAGTAGTCACCGCCTTCCTTAGTGTCCCCCTACCCGAGGGAAGGCCGGGTCATCTCTGCGCGGCACTTGAGGCACAGCTTTCGACTGCTAATTTCCTGACGACTTCGCCGTCACAGAACAAGACATTGAATTTCACGGTTCCCGAGGGTATGACGGCGCAGTCGGCGAGCTGGGGATTCTTCGCCTCGGTCCGTCCCCGTCACGCACGGAAACGCTTGCGCAATCTCTTGAGGGTTCGGCTCGTGGGGTTGATTCTTCAACATTCAGATGGTGAATTGCCACAAGAATGCTGCTAACGGTGGCCGGGTCGACAGGAACGGCAAATCGATCCGAGTTGTCTTTGCCACCGTTCAAATTGTGAATTGCCACAAGAATGCTGCTAACGGTGGCCGGGTCGACAGGAGCGGCAAATCGATCTGAGTTGTCTTTGCCTTTCGACTCCTTGTCGGCTGGAGGCTTTACCAGTGCAGGATTAGCGGCCTGCGGGAAAGGCAATGGTTTACATTCTTGTGCTGTAGCCAACGTTGTTGCAACAAGCAAAAGTGCAATCATTGCAACGAGCGTCTTACAGATCACGCCGAGGCGGTTATGAAATCTTTTAGTGATCCTCTGGCTCTGTTGACATCCTCGCTGGTAGATGCCGGAGGACGGGCGATCTAAGGCGGTATAGGTTGAAGGCCAGGCCGAGCAGGAGAGCTTGGCGGGATTGCGTGTGTAGGGTTCTGCCGGGCGCGCGG
>Ga0326727_10010992_pt1 | contig 21289 bp, 17 predicted proteins | sample MB2enrmetagenome_FD_207643 | JGI IMG/M metagenome (GOLD analysis project Ga0326727, IMG submission 207643) | Lab enriched peat soil microbial communities from McLean, Ithaca, NY, United States - MB29MY | ecosystem: Environmental > Terrestrial > Soil > Wetlands > Peat | place: USA: New York...
CGTCGGACTGGAAAAAGGGGACGTGGTTTCCTTGCAAGGCGGTCATCAGGTCCTGCGTTTCGTCCTTGGTGCCGCCGTGCTCGGTGTAGAGATCGATGAAGCGGCCGGGGTGATGGTCGAACCAAAGGGCAAAGCGTTCGGCGCGGGCGTAGAGGGCGTCGAACAACCAGACTTCGCGGACGTTGGCGGTCAGGCCGCCGCGGGCGAGGATGGAGGAAATGACCTGGTATCCGCCGCTGTGGCCGGAAAGAACGATGCGGCCGGGCTCGGCGTTGTCAAATATACCATTATGGCGCAGGGTGTCGAGGGCCTCGGCCATGAAGCGTTGGAAACCGCCGGGGTCCTCCAGTTTGCCGCCGAAGGAATCGGAAGCGTTGAGCGGGCCTTGCGGGAGGATGAGAATGGCGTTGCGGCCGCCGGCGGCGAATTGCTCCGGCAGGCGGTATTTGGCAAGGACGTTGGTCAGGTTGTTGCCCCAGCCGTGGAAATGGACCACAAAATCGATCCTGGGGCCGGGGCGGAAGCCTCGCGGAACAAAGAGGGCGACGCGGCTGTCGTGATAATGATCTGCGGCGGAAAAGAATGTGTCCTTGTATTTGTGGCCGGCGGCGCGGAGCGGGTGCGGGAAGGGGGCGGAAGCGAAATTGGTGATGATCAAGCGGCCGAGCGGGGCGAATTGATCCGCCAAGTCTTGCGCCCGGAGGGGCAAGGCGGCGAAAAACGCGAGCAGCAAAAGGCCTTTGGTCATGGGCCTGACTAATATGACGGAACGGGGGCGGGTTGGGAAGAGAATAGCGTCCGCCGGGCCGCGCGGAGGATTTACTTTTGGATTGAGCGATGAGAATAGGATGTCATTATCGCATTTGGAGCCTGGCGGCCCGTGGCCGCGGCTGAGCTTTGAAGCGTTAGGCAGCATCACGCAACCCAGCAAATCCAAATTATGAAAAAGCACATCATCCGTTCATTATTAGTATGCGCGGCCTTGTCAGTGCTTGCATCAGTTGCCGCGGAGGCCCAATTGATTAACGGCGGCTTTGAAACCGGCGATTTTACGGGATGGACTATTTTCGACGACACCAATGGGACGACCGGCGATGCCACGGTGGTTTTATTTGATGTCGCAGGCACCGGAACGCCTTCACTTTGCGCGCAATTCGAGGTTGGTTCGACCGTACCTTATGTTTATGGCTTCGCGGGGTCTGGCGGCGGGATAAGCCAGTTTGTAAATCTCAACTCGGGACAACTTAACATTGCCCTTAATGTCGCAGTCTATAATCCGTTGCCACTCAAAAACGGCGAGGCCGGGACTTTTATATTGAGTCTGGATGGGAAAAACGTTGCCAGCGATGTATTTGGCCCCATCAACGGGTATCAGACAAACCGATCGACGCTGGATTGCACGACAACCGTCGGAGGCGGCACACATGAAATTGCGATTGATATGACGCGCATTTATGAGATGGGCACTGGAAGCTCCGCCAGCCCGTATCAATATCTTGACGACATTGTGTTGAGCGGCGCCGCCGTGCCGGGACCAATCCCGCTGAACATTCAACTGAGTGACTCGACGGTGATAATAACGTGGACGAATTCGGCATACACTTTACAGGCGGCTCCATCACCAATCGGCGCCTATACCAATATAGCGGGGGCCACCAGTCCTTACACGAACGTCATTTCCGGATCAGCGCAGTATTTTCGACTGATAATATATTAACGACTCGAACAGCAAGGAATCTATGGTCGTGGGCGTGAGGAGGATGGTGGAACGAGGGTGGATTGGGAAAAGAATCGCGTCCGCCGGGCTGCCTGGATGATTGAGCCAGCCACTCAAGGACGGCGTCCTGGCGATTGTCAACGCGGGGATAAAAAAGGAGGGGCGATGAAAAAGGAATGCCGTGGAATTTGCGTCGGCAATTCAACGCAAAGCACGCAGCAGGCGCTTCGGGTGAACCGGATGAACCGGCGAAAGGTCGGCTTCGTTGAACGCCAGTAGCAAGGTGTCTTCATCCATGTCCAGCAGGTGCTTGTCGGAGGTCACCAGCAGGGGGATTTGCTCCAGCGAAGTTTCAGCCAGAATCAAACCGTCGTTAAACTCGTCTTCGGGAATCAGGTGTTGTTGGAGCAAACCTCGAACGAATTGCTCACAGACAGCCTCCGCGGCGGAATCCAAATCAAAGGGCCGGATGCCCCATTGCTTCAAGCGGGTCAGTGCCGTCCGCGCCAATTCCCGTTCCGCTTTGCTGTCGCCGCGAGTAAAAATGAGATGTAATTCGTGGGAAGCCGTGGGGGGCAAAACCAATGCGTACCCTTTCCCCTGGAAGGCTTCCAGCAAATCGTGGGCAAAATCTTCCTCTCCGGCGAGATCGAAGATAAAGTTAGCGTCGAGTGAGAGTTGCTTCTTTTGCGCCGGCATAAATCATGGCCATTGCTCCGTTGAAATGCTCCCGCCGCTGTTCAGGGGTGAGCTTGCTGGCCAGTTTGCGGGCTTTGGCAGCCAGACGGCTGCCGGCGGTTGTTTCCGGATAGTCGAGTTTCTTTTGCGCGGCGCGTTGCTGCTGTTTCATAACCGCCTCAATTTCTCGTTTCCCGAGAGTATTGTCAATGGCGGGCAAGCCGTTTTCCAAATATCGCGTTTGTCACGAAACAGGGGGGGGCCTAAATGATTGTCAAAGGCTTAAGGTTGGGTTTTCTCCCACTCCGCGGCGCGGGCGCTCAGGAACGAGCGGGGCTGGACGGCGGGATAAACCGCCACAAGGTAATCCACCTGGAATTTGTCGCCGGCGTGATAGACAAGCGGTTGCTGATTGACGGCCTGGGTGGCGGAGATGTAGGCAAAGGGACGTTTCATGGTGAAAAAGAAGGTCTTGCCGCGCGCGTTGGCGGGAGCACCGAAGATGGCAAAGGTTGCGGGCGCGGACGGGCGATCGAAGGCCACCGCGCACCAGTCGTGGGGCGAAACGTCCTGCTTCGTTCCGGTGAGGTCGGGACTGGCATCGGAGTTGAAGTGCGCGGCGATTGGGTCGAGTTCTTCGAGAAACCGCGCGCCGAGACCGAAGTAGGACGCGCCATCGAGAACGACGGTGTTGGTCTTGCCGCCGACCTCGAAGCGCGACGTCCAGCGCAACGTGACCTCCTCCTGCGATTGGTCCACAGTCAGCAGCAGGATGCGCGTTTCGATGAGGAGGGCCAAGTTCGGCGAATCGGGCAGGAAGGCGTCTTGCGGGGCGAGCCAGTAAATAGTTTGACGGATCGTTGCCCGCGGGAGGCCGGCAGGACTGTCTTGGGAATCGGAGACGAGAGTCTCAATGGGCTTCTCGACTCCGTTGCCGCTGGTCTCCTCCCAGAAATTGAGGCCGTTGACCCTGAGCGCGTACATCAGCCCGTGGTGATGGAGATGATCGCTTGGGGCGTCGCGGAGGAGGTTATCGCCGCGGATGGTGCAAAGCTCTTTGACGTAGGGCTTGAACTGGCGCGGGTCGCCGCGATAAACGAGCAGCTTGTTGTCGCCTTGCCAAACGGTCCACTCAACCTGGGCCGCCGAAGGCGCCACACGCAACGATTGTCCGCCGGCCGCCCTCTCCGCGGCAACGGCTGCCAAGAGCGAGAGGGCCGCGGCGATTTGCGGCAATGGCCCGAGGCTCACAGTTCAATTTCCTTTTTCCGCGGGTCGAATCGGGCAACCTTCTTGTTGAGAAAGCCGAGCATGGCCATGGACATTGCCGCCTGGACCTTGAGGGCGAACTCCACGTCGCTGACGGGTTTTTCGCGGGTGCGAACGCAATGGATGAAATTCTTCCAGTGGAGAGGCGTGGCCTCGACTTTCAAGCCGGGCACGACCCGTGAGGCGCCCTTGGCCGGGGAGACGGTGATGCTGGCGAAGCCGCTTTCCCAGCCGCCGGCGTCTTGCAAGGTGAGGGTGCCCTCGTCGCCGCGAATGGCCGGTTCGGTGACATAGTCGTTGGCCAGCGTGCAGACCAGGACGGCGGACACTTTTTCGGGGTAGTCAAGGCACATATTGAAAGTGTCCGGCACTTCCCGATCATAGGTTGTATATTTGAAGATGCCGCCGGAGGCCACCGCCAGCGAGGGATAGTTCAGACCAAGCGCGCTGACAAAAGGCGTCAGAACGTGCGGAAACAAGTCCGTGCAGGGGCCGCCGGCGTAGTCGAGATACTTTCTCCAACTGAAGAAACGGTCCACAGTAAAAGCCACTTTCGGCGCGTCGCCCAGAAAAGCTTTCCAGTCGAGGTCCGGGCCGGGCACGGCTTCCGGATCCGGGATGGGCATGCGCTCGCCCCAGTCGCCGACGCGGTAGTAACCGGCGAGGACGTGTTGGAGGCGTCCGATGGCGCCTTGTTGGACCAGTTCGCGCACCTTGGCCCAAGCGGGGCTGGAATTGCCCTGATTGCCGACCTGCACGATGCGATTGAGACTGGCGGTTTCCTCGGCGAACTGGCGGCAGAGATTGAATTGACTCCAATGGCCCATTGGCTTTTCGCAATAGACATCCTTGCCCGCGCGGATGGCATCCATCGCCTGCGGCACGTGACGCCGGTCCGGCGTGGCCACACAGACGACATCGACCGCGGGGTCAGCCAGCAGATCGTGATGTTTCATGTAAGGTTTGCCGCCGGTGGATTGGGCGGCTTCATTGAGGCGGTAGCGGTAGGCGTCGCACACGGCGGCGATTTGCAAATTCTCACCGGACTGGATCAGTTGCTGGACCACGGCCAGATGCGTGCGCCCGCGCCCGCCGACGCCGATGAACCCAACGCCGATGCGGTCGTTGGAGCCGAGAACGCGGGCGCTGGAGACAAAGGGCGCGGTCACGGCGGCGGTCACGGCGAGTTTGGCGGCCTGGCCAATAAAATCGCGACGGTTGATGACGGGAGCAGATGGTGCGTTGATTTCAAGCACAGGTTGGGGAGTGGATGTGTTCATAAGCAAACCGGGAATTTCCGCTACTCTTCCCGCTTTTTCGGGGAGAAGGTGTGGGTCGAGACGCCATAGAAGGCTTCCGCCGCTTCCATCAGCGTTTCCGAGAGTGTCGGGTGCGGATGAACGGATTCGGCCAAATCGCGGACCGTTGCGCCCATTTCCAGCGCCAGGACGCCCTCGGCAATCAGTTCGCCGGCGCCAGGGCCGACGATGCCCACGCCAATGACGCGTTCGGTCGCCAGATCGACAACCAGTTTGGTGATGCCGTCGGTGCGGTCGAAGGTGAGGGCGCGGCCGGAAGCCCCCCAGGGGAATTTGGCCACGTCGATTTCCAAGCCCTTGGCGCGCGCCTCGGCTTCAGTCAAACCACACCACGCCAGTTCCGGATCGGTAAAGACGACGGCGGGGATAATGACGCCGGTGGAGGTGCTAGGTTGGCCGACGATGGATTCGACGGCGATGCGGGCCTCTTTGGTGGCCTTGTGAGCGAGGAGGACGCCGCCGGCGATATCGCCAATGGCCAGGATGGCGGGGTCGGAGGTTTGCTGGCGGTCGTTGACTTTAATGAAGCCGCGCTCGTCCTGCTGGACGTCGGTGTTTTCCAGGCCCAGATCGTGGTGGCGCGGCACCCGGCCGACCGACACGAGCACCTGATCAAAGAATTCCTCCTTCTCCACCTTGTCCGCCCCCTGGGTCAGGACGCGGATTTTTTTACCTTTGGTGGACATTTGGGTGACTTTGGTATTGAAACGCAGCTCGCGGAAATTTTTCCGGGCGGATTGCAAAACGGGGCGGACCAAATCGGGGTCGGCGCCGGAGAGGATGGTTGGGAGGGCCTCGACGACGACGACATTGCTGCCGAAATTGGCATAGACGGAGCCCAGTTCCATGCCGATGTAACCGCCGCCGACGACGAGCAAATCCTCCGGGATTTCCGCCACCTCCAGCGCCTCTGTGGAAGTCATAATGCGCGGATTGCCCAGATCGAAGACCTTGGGCAGCGCGGCCTTGGAGCCGACGGCGACGATGGCCTTGTCAAAAACGACAAACTGCTGGCCCTCCGGCGTTTCGACGCGCAAGGAACGGGAGGCCTCGAAGTAACCGCGCCCGCGCAGGACCTGGACGCCGCGTTTTTTGGCCAGGAAACTGACGCCGCCCGCCAATTTGTCAACAACCGAATTCTTCCAAGCGCGCAATTTGTCCAGATCAAGAGCGGGGGGGCCGAAAGAGACGCCGCGATGGGCCGATTCCTTTGCCTCGCGGATCATTCCGCTGGCGTGCAGGAGGGCCTTGGAGGGGATGCAGCCACAGTTGAGGCAAACGCCGCCCAGGTTTTTTTCCTGCTCGACGAGGAGGACTTTTTTGCCGAGATCGGCGGCGTAAAAGGCGGCGGCGTAACCGCCCGGGCCTGCGCCCAGAACCACGATTTCAGTAAGAATTGGATCCACAGTAAAGAATAGCGTTGAGGCTAGGCGAGGAGTTTTTCATCGAAATTCTCGAAGCCGCGCACGATGTCCAGCATGCACCGGACCGCCGCGCCGCCATCGATGACCCGGTGATCATAAGACAAGGCCAGCGGCAGCATCAGGCGCACCTCGATTTTGCGGTCGCGCGCCACCGGTTTGAGGGCGCCGCGGCCCAGGCCCAGGATGGCGACTTCCGGCGAATTGATGATGGGAGTGAAATGGCCGCCGCCAATGCCGCCCTGATTGGTGATTGTGAAGGTGCCGCCTTGCAGTTCGTCCATCGACACTTTGCGATCGCGCGCTCTGGCCGCCAGTTGGCTCAACTCCTTGGACAGGGCGAAGATGTCCTTCTTGTCCACGTTGCGCAGGACGGGAACGATCAATCCCTGTTCGGTATCGACCGCCAAGCCGATGTGATAATAGTCCTTGTAAATGACATCGCCCGCCGCCTCGTCGAGGCTGGTGTTGAAGAGGGGATGTTTTTTCAAAATCTCGGCGACGATTTTGAGGGCAAACGAAGTCATGGTGAGCCGGGCGCCCTTTTTTTCATAGGCCTCGGCGTATTTTTTGCGCAGATCGTCCAACGCCGTGATGTCGGCCTCGTCAAATTGCGTGACGCGGGGTGCGGCATTCCAGCTTTCGCTCAAGTGCTCGGCGATGATCTGGCGCATTTGAGTCATGGGGCGCTTGGTGACCGTTCCCCACCTTGTAAAATCAATTCGTTGCGGCGGCGGTTTGGCGCGCGCGCCGGATTCAGTGGTCCGGGGCTGTGCGGCCAGCCGTTGCAGGCGCAGGATGTAGGCCCGCAAATCGTCCATCACAATCCTGCCGCCCTCTTCGCTGCCGTGGATTCGGCGCAGATCGATGCCCAACTCGCGGGAAAGGCGCCGAATGGTCGGGGAAGCGGCGGGGGGCGGAGCATTAGGGTCCAATTCCTCCACCGGGGGCGATTCCTGGGCCAGCCCCTCCACAGGCGCGGGCGGGGGCGTCCGGGCGGGAGACGACGGGCGCGGGAGAGGAGCGGGCGCGGGTTTGGCGGCGGCGGGGGCGACAGGGGTGGCAGGGGCGCCATCGAGCGAAAGAATTACCTGGCCGACGGAGATTTTGTCGCCGATGGAAACCAGGACTTTGGATACTTTACCGGCAGCCGAGGAGGGCACCGGAGCGACGGCCTTGCCGGTTTCCAGTTCAATGATTCCCTGGCCTATGGTGATTTGATCGCCTTCCCTGACCAAAATGCTGACCACGCTGCCCGAGTCAACCCCTTCACCCAACGGAGGAAGTTTCAGGTCCATAGATTTGAATTAAAACGCGACTATCTGAGGAAACGCTTTTTCGGGATCGACATTCAAGTCTTTAATCGCGCGCGCGGCGACCGCGGAGTCGATCTCGCCGCGCTGCGCCAGCGAATGCAAGGTGGCGATGACCACGCATTCGGCGTCGATTTCAAAAAACCGGCGCAGGCGCGGGCGGGTGTCGCTGCGCCCAAATCCGTCGGTGCCCAGAGTGGTCAAGCCGCCGGGGACCCATTTGGCGATCTGGTCGGGGACAATTTTCATGTAATCGGAAACGGCAATGAACGGCCCGTTTTCATTTTCCAGGATTTGGCGGAGGTAGGGTTTTTTCTGCGGCGCGGCGGGATGCAGGCGGTTCCAGCGTTCGGCCAGCAAGGCCTCGTTGCGCAAGTTTTTGTAGCTGGTGGCGCTCCAGACATCGGCCGAGACGTCGTAGCGTTCGGCCAGGATTGCCTGTGCGCGCAAGGCCGCGCGAATAATGCTGCCGCTGCCCAGAATATGGGCCTTGTGTTTCCCGGCGTCGGGTCCGGGCTTGAATTTATAGAGGCCTTTGATGATGCCCTCCTCGGCGCCGGCAGGCATGGGGGGCATGGCGTAATTCTCGTTGTAAAGGCACAGATAATAGAAAATGTCCTCCCCCTTCTCGAACATTCGGCGCATGCCGTCGCAGACGATAACAGTGATCTCGTATCCAAAGGCGGGGTCGTAGGCATAGAGGGTCGGCACCGTGCTGGCCATCAGGGGACTGTGGCCGTCCTGATGCTGCAGGCCTTCGCCATTGAGAGTGGTGCGGCCGGAGGTGGCGCCCAGGAGGAACCCCTTGGCCCGACTGTCGGCGGCGAGCCAGATTTCATCGCCCACCCGCTGGGGGCCGAACATCGAGTAATAAATGTAAAAGGGCACCATGTTCACTCCGTAATTGGCGTAGGCTGTGCCGGCGGCGACGAACGAGGCCATCGACCCCGCCTCGGTGATGCCCTCCTCAAGGATTTGGCCGTCCGTGGCTTCGTGATAGTAGCTGATGCCGCTTTTATCCACCGGCTCGTAGCGTTGGCCCTTGGAAGAATAAATCCCGATTTGGGCAAACAACGGGTCGATCCCGAAAGTCCGCGCCTCGTCGGGAATGATCGGCACCACGTTGCGTCCAATGGTCTTGTCGCGAAGGAGGTGGGACAGAAGGCGGACAAAACTCATGGTGGTGGAGAGTTCGACCGCGCCCGAGCCTTTGAGAAAATCGGCAAAGGCCGCGGCGCGCGGTGTGCGCAAGGCCTCCGCCGCCACCGCCCGCTTGGGCACCGAGCCTCCCAATGCCTTGCGCCGCTCCAGCACGTAGCGGATTTCGGGCGAGTCCTTGGGGGGGCGATAAAACGGGGTTTCGACGACGTCTTCATCGCGGATGGGGATGTCAAACCGGGCGCGGAATTCCCGCAGCTCCTTTTCGTTCATCTTTTTCTGCTGATGCGAGATGTTGCGACCCTCGCCGGCCTCGCCCAGGCCATAGCCTTTGACGGTCATGGCGAGAATGACGGAGGGGCCGCCTTTGTGTTCCACCGCCGCGCGATAGGCGGCGTAAACCTTTTTGGGATCGTGCCCGCCGCGGGTCAACCGGGTCAATTGGTCGTCGGACAAATGGTCCACCAGGCGCAGCAACTCCGGATAGGCCCCGAAGAAATGGCGGCGGATGTAACTGCCGGTTTCGACGGAGTATTTTTGGTAGTCGCCATCCACCGCTTCGCCCATCCGTTTGATGAGCAAACCGGAGGTGTCGGCGGCCAGCAACTCATCCCAGGCCGAGCCCCAGATGACCTTGATCACATTCCAGCCGGCCCCGCGGAAGATGCATTCGAGTTCCTGGACGATCTTGCCGTTGCCGCGCACCGGGCCGTCGAGGCGCTGTAGATTGCAGTTGACAACCCAGGTGAGGTTGTCCAGGTTTTCGCGCGAGGCGAGGGTGATCGAGCCGAGGGATTCGGGTTCGTCGGTTTCCCCGTCGCCGACGAAGGCCCAGACGCGCGGCTCCTCCTCCCGCTTGATAAAGCCGCGGGCGCTCAAGTAGCGCATGAAACGGGCCTGATAGATGGACATCAGCGGCCCCAAACCCATGGAGACGGTCGGGAACTGCCAGAAATCGGGCATCAGGTACGGATGCGGATACGAGGACAACCCGCCGCCCTCGGCCAGTTCGGCGCGGAAGTTGTGGAGGGACTTCTCGTCCAGCCGGTATTCCAGAAACGCGCGCGCGTAATTGCCCGGCGTGGTATGGCCCTGGAAATAAATCAAGTCCGCCAGCCGGTTGCCATCGCCGCCGTGAAAGAAATGATTGTAGGCCACTTCGTAAAGCGTGGCCATGGAGGCGTAACTGGAAATGTGGCCGCCGACGCCGGTCTCGGCGTGATTGGCATTGACGACCATGGCCATGGCATTCCACCGCGCCAGGCTCTTGATGCGCCGCTCGATCTCCCGGTCGCCGGGATAGGGCGGCTCCATCTCGGCGGCGATCGTATTGACATAGGGCGTGCTGACCAGAAGGGGGACATCCAGGCCGTCGGCGCGCAGGCGCTCGGCCACTTGGGCCAAAAGTAAGCTGGCCTTCTCGCGGCCCTGGTTGCGGAGCAAGACTTCGACGACATCCTCCAGCGATTGGAGCCAATGTCGCCTGGAGACCGGCGGGGGAGCCGGGCCGGCAGAATTGACTGCCTTGGGCGAAGATTCGTTAAAAGTTCCGGTCCTTGCCGATTCCGTCTTGGTCACTTCAGAATTCAAAGTTAAAAGTTCAAGGTTACGACCCGTCCCGACTACAACGATGGACTTTACCCCGAAAACCCGCCGCTGACAACTGAAATGCGCGGGTTGCCCTCTTTAAGGGTGTGAGACAGAATTCTTCAGGTGACGAAAAAGGGTCCCCTCTCTCCGGCTCTCTCCCCGCACGCGGGGAGAGAAAGCAAACGTGGCCCCAAAGGAGTATATTGGGTCGCATATACTTCTGTCTCGCAAAAACCGGTCGGCGAAGAATTTTGTCTCACACCCCCTCTTTAAAGAAGGCGTGGATTTCCTGCTCCGGCGAACGGGCGATCAATTCCAGCGGCGAGTCGTCGTACCAATCGCGGGGCAGATGGCTGGCGTAGGGTTCCTGAATGAAGCGCTGGCACAAAAGAGCGATGACGCCCCGGTCGGTCTCACTGCGGATCAGCCGCCCGGCGGCCTGGATGACGCGGGTCATGCCGGGTTGCAAATAAGCGTAATGGAAACCCGCATGTTCGGTCTGGTCAAAATAGCGCCGCAGCAACTCGCGCTCGAAGGAAACCTGCGGCAGAGCGGGCGAGACGATATAGACACCGCCGAGCAGTTCGCCGGGATAGTCCACTCCCTCGGCATACATCCCGCCCAGGACGGCAAAGAGCAAGACACCCTCAGGGGGCGCGGCGGCCAGCGCTTTGAAAATGGACTCCCGCTGCTGATCGTTGATGTTGGGGCGTTGCACCAGGAGCGCGGCGCGCGCGGGGGGCAATTTTTGGGCGACCTGCTCCAGGAATTGATAGCTCGGAAAGAGGACCAAAACATTCCCGCCTTGGGCGTCGGACATGCGGGCGATCAAGGCGGCAATGGCGCCGAAATTCCGCGCGCGCGCCGCGAAGGTGGTGCGGACTTGCGGCAGGATCATCACCTTGCGGTTCTCGCGCGGAAAGGGCGGGGGCAGCGCGATGGCCGTGGTGCGCTCTTTTTCCAATCCGAGCACCCGGCGCGTCATCTCCACCGGCGAGAGCGTCGCCGAGAATAAAATGGTCGAAGCCGCCGCGCGAAAAACCGGCGCAACCGCCCGCGCCGGGTCCAGGCAAATCAAGGCCAGGCGGACGCCGGCGGGGCGTTTTTCCGCGACACACGCAAAGCCCGCGCCGAAGAGATTCAAAATCGCCATGAAGCGCTGCCAGTCGAAGTGCAGATCGACAATCGGGTCTTCCGGCAAAGCCAGCTTGATGCCGCGTTTCCAGGAGAGATAGCGGACAAACTCCGGTTCCCAGCGTTTCCACAGATCCCGCAATGCGCCGGCCGGCGGATCGATTTCGGCAATGGCCGCGTCCGTGGCCGATTGCCGCAGCAGCGCCGCCGCGTCTTGGACAATGCGCGAGAGCGCCTCGAACAACGCGCCCGGCTGGAGCAGAAGGCGCCCGGCCACGTCGCGAAACGACTCCTCCAGCAACTCGGGCGAGAATATTCTGCGGGCGCGCTCAGGCAGGTTGTGGGCCTCATCCACCAAAAGAAAGGCCGACTCCAGTCCATCCCGGTCCAAATGCGCCAGGGCCGCGCCCGGGTCAAATACATAGTTATAGTCGGCGACAATGGCGTCGGCGCGGCGCGCCAGCTCCAATTGCGCCTCGAACGGGCAAACCATTTCCCGTTTGGCTTCGGAGAATACGACGTCCGGGTCATAATGCGCGTTGTCGTCCCGCAGGCGTTCGAGGATTTTCGATTTCTCCATTTTCTCCGCGTAGCCCCTGGCGTAGGGGCAAAAATCCTCGTGACACAGGACGCGGTCGTTGGCGCACATTTTTTCCTTGGCGCGGATTTGGGCGGTGCGGAAGGCGCCGTCGCGGTTGAGGGCGCGCAGGACCGATACGGCCATCTTCTGCTGCAGGGTCTTGGAGGTCAAAAACACGACCTGTCGTCCGGCGGCGGGGCCTTCGAGGAGCGCGGGGAACAGCACGGCCGCCGTTTTGCCCAAGCCGGTGGGCGCTTCCGCCATCAGGTTGGCGCCGGCGGCCAGCGCGCGGCGCACGGAGTCAATCATTATTTGCTGCCCCGGCCGGAGATGATCGTGCGGGAAGGGCATGGCCCGGGCGGCGGCCGCCTTTTGCTCGCGGATTTTTGCCTCCGCCCGCCACAGCGCCAGCAGCCGGGCCAGGCGGCCGCGCACGTCGCGTTCCACCCCGGCTTCGTCGTATTCGACGGGAATGGAGGTCTCTTCGCCCGTGGCGAGGTCCACATAAACCAGCGCACCGGAGACGGGAGCATTGCCGCGACGCCGCCACAAGAGGCAATAGATCAGCAACTGGCGTTGGTGGGCATCGAGCATCCCAGTGGAGCCGGGGAGATAAGCCGATTTGAATTCTTCAACCAGCCAGCCGCCCTGGTCGATGGGCACGCACCCATCCAGCCGGCCGGTGATCAAGGCGGTCCAGTCGTCGACGGGCCAGCGGTCTTGAAGATGAACCTCGCGCTGGTAAGCGGGGCGGGCGTCGCACCGCTGGCGCAGGACGCGCGCGTGCAATTCGGCGCCCAGACCCAGCCGGTGCCAGCCCTCGCCGCGCTCGAAGCCGATGCGCTGGAGGCCATCGGTCTCCGCCAAATCGCGGACCGAGACTTCAAACACCCTGGCTGTGGGATCAAATCTCAACGTCTGAATACTCGCCCACGCGGCATCAGGAACCAAGCGATGAATTACCAGAGGCATCGGGCCGGGGGCGGATTGAGATTTCGCTGATTCAGGCAAACATTTTTTATGCGCAACGAGTTTATTTGGGACGGCAAATTTGAAGGGGTGAGAGTGAAATGAAGCCGGAGCTTTCCAAGCACGTTCATCAGGAAATGCAGCGGCGCGGCATCCCGCTGGTGGTAGTGGAATCAGTGCTAAGCTCGCCCGGCCAGAAAATGCCTGAACTTGGCGATGTGGTATGTTATCAATCCAAAGTGGAGATCAACCGCAAGCTGTACGTGGTTCGGGTGATGGTGAATGAAAAGACGGGGAAAGTGGTGACCGTTTATCGGACAAGCAAGACTAACAAATACTGGAAGCCATGAAAGTGATTTACGATTCCGAAGTGGATGTATTGCGGATTCTATTCCGTGACGCGCCAATTGAAGAGAGCGATGAAGACAAGCCCGGGGTCATTCTCGACTACGACAAAGACGGGAATGTGGTCGGATTGGAAGTGCTCAACGCCTCGCAGCGGGTGGAGAACCCGCGAGGCGTGGATTACGCGGTGACGTTCTGAGGCCACCCGCCGTCGAGACCCGCTGTGCCAAACGAAGAGCAAAACGACATTTACCAACTCGGCTTGCTGGACCTGCGAGTTTCAAGGGCCGTCGTGCGTGCCGTAAGTATGGCAGGCCACTCATGCGGATTCACACGCCCCAAGAGGTGATAGGACTATGAAACAGGAAAAAGAACCCGCAGCGATCCGTGAATTGCACAAGATTCGGCAGGCAATGCGCGCGGAAGAAAAGCGCGTCGGCAATGACAAGTATTGGGCGGAAGCCAACCGGCAGGGCAAGGAGTTCGCCCGCCGGCACGGCTTGAAATATGTGGAGTCGCCATCGAGCGCTTATGTTCTGCACGACAAGCCCGCGAAGAAACAGAAAGTTCAGTGACGAACCGCGATGCCGCGCAAGACAAGAGACACTTCACGCCGAAATGGCAGTGGAGGCGGCGCTTGACCTTTGGCGCCCGTGTGCGGCATATCATCGCGGCAGCATGATCCATCCAACGGCCATCATCAGCCCCAAGGCGCAAGTGGATTCGACCGTCGAGGTTGGTCCCTTTTCGGTGATTGACGGGCATGTCTGCATCGGCGCCGGCTGCCGGGTCGGGCCGCACGTTTATCTCACCGGGCATACGACCATTGGGCCAAACAACCGCTTTCACGCCGGCTGCGTTATCGGCGACGCGCCGCAGGACGTCAAATACAAGGAGGAACCGACGCGGCTGGTCATCGGGGAGGGCAACCTGTTCCGGGAAGGGGCGACGGTGCATCGGTCGGCACGGGTGGAGGAGGCGACGGAGATCGGGTCGCACAATTTTCTGATGGTCAATTCGCACGTTGGCCACAATGTCTGCCTGGGCAGCCGCGTGATTCTGGCCAACGGGGCGCTGGTGGGGGGGCACGCGCAAGTGGCGGACGGGGTGTTCGTTTCCGGCAATTGCCTGGTGCATCAATTTGTGCGGATCGGCACACTGGCCATCATGCAAGGGGGATCGGCCATCAGCCAGGACCTGCCTCCCTACACCGTGGCGCGGGGAAGCAACGGCATCTGTGGGTTGAACGTGGTCGGATTGCGTCGGGCCCATTTCAGCGCCGAGGAGCGGCTGGAATTGAAGCGGCTCTACCACAAACTCTTTCGCTCCGGGGAAAACCGCTCACGGGCGCTGGCCGAGGCGCGATTGCTCTTTACCAGCGTCCCCGCCAAGGTCCTGCTCGATTTCGTCGCTTCCAGCAAACGCGGCGTCTGCCGCGACCGCGGGGCTGCCTTGGGCGCGGGTGAAACGGACGAAGCGGCGATTGACTAATCCGCAAAGCGGTGCAAAATCCGCCCCGGATTGAACCTTGAACCCTAAAGTTTTGAACTATGCCGCCCAAAGCTGAAAAACTCGTTGAAACGAAACCCGCCGAAACAAGAATTCCGGCCACCCGGCAGCGGGACCTTGATGCCGCCATTTCCTCAATCACCAAAACGTACGGAGACGGCAGCATCATGCGCCTGGGCGACGCGCGGGCGAAAGTGAGCATCGACGTGATCCCGACCGGGGCGCTGGCGGTGGACCTGGCGCTGGGAGTGGGCGGGGTGCCGCGCGGGCGGGTGGTGGAGATTTTCGGGCCGGAATCGTCCGGCAAAACGACCCTCATGCTGCATGTCATCGCCAATGCGCAGAAAGGGGGCGGGCTGGCGGCGTTCATCGACGCCGAGCACGCGCTGGATCCGGCCTACGCCAAGAAGCTGGGAGTCAACCTGGACGAACTGCTGGTTTCCCAGCCGGACAGCGGCGAGGAGGCCTTGAGTATATGTGAGACGCTGGCCCGCTCCAACGCGCTGGACGTGATCGTGATCGATTCGGTCGCCGCGCTGGTGCCGAAGGCGGAATTGGAAGGGGAGATGGGGATGGCGACGATGGGCATGCAGGCGCGGTTGATGAGCCAGGCCTTGCGCAAGCTCACCGCGATCCTGGCCAAATCCAAGACCACCTGCATCTTCACCAATCAATTGCGCGAAAAGGTCGGCATCATGTTCGGCAACCCGGAAACGACGCCCGGGGGCAAGGCGCTCAAGTTTTACGCCAGCATCCGCATCGACATCCGGCGGCGCGACACGCTGAAGGACGCGGCGGGCGTGGCGATCGGGAACGCGGTGAAGGTGAAAATTGTCAAGAATAAAGTAGCCCCGCCGTTCGCCGAGGCGGAATTCGAGATTCTCTACAATCACGGCATCAACAAGGAGGGCAGCATTTTGGACGTGGGCATCACGCACGGGGTGATCGACAAGAAGGGGGCGTGGCTGCAATTCGAGGGCGAGTTGATTGGCCAGGGCAAGGAAGCCGCGCGGCAGGCGCTGGCGGAAAAGCCCGAGCTGGCGCAAAAGATCGTCGCCGCCATTATGGCCAAACGCAACGGCGTCACCGCGACAGCCGCGGACGCCAAAACTTGAGGCGGGCCGCGCGCTGACTACATGGCGTATTCGTGGCGGGTGATAATACCCGGCATGGGCACGGGATAGAGGCCCTGGGCGTCGGAGCGCAGCGGCGGCGGGGATTCCATGGTGAAGTTTTCGACGCCGGGAGCATAGACGTCCTCGTGGTTGAGCATGTCGTCGAAAGTGATTTCCTGGCCGGTGTGGGCGGCCATGCGGCCCATTGAGGTTGCGACGCTGGCTTGGACACCGCGGGGGACTTCATTGTAAGGCTTGTCGTTGCGGATGGCGTCCACCAAATCGTTCCATTCATTCTCATAAGGATTCTGCTCGCCGGATTTGACTTTGGATTCCCAAAGCAGGTTGCTGCGTTTGGGGTTCTGGCTGGCGTGAATCCGTGAGGGCATGTCGTTGCCGAAGTCGCCGCTGGCGGCAACGACGGCCATGCCTTTGCTGCCGTGCGCGTAGCTGGCGTAAATGTCATTACAACCGTTCATGCAGCGTCCGTCCATGTACATCTTGGTGCCGTCGGCAAAGGTGTATTCGACCGCGTAAGAGTCAAAATTCTGGTCCACGCAAAGATTGCCGGACGGCATTTTGCGGTAGTGGCGTCCGCCCAGAGCCTGGGCTTTGACCGGCCAGGCGTTTTTCATCCAGCAGAGATGATCGATGTGATGGATGTTGAAGTCGCTGTAGCAGCCGCCGCTGGCCCAGATGAAGGAGTGAAAGCGGGAAATTTGCCAGAGCAATTCACTGGGTGAGCCGGGCCATTTTTCCGAGAAGGCGGAGGCGACGGGTCCTTGCATGCGGTAGCCGCGCATAAGAATGACGTCGCCAATCTGGCCGTCCTGAATGCGCTGTTGGAGTTCCTGGAGCGAACGGGTGTGACGGCACATCAGGCCCACTGCGACCTTGAGGTTCTTGGCGCTCGCCTCGTCGGCCAGCTTCAACATCTTGCGGGAGGACGGTCCATCGGCGGTCAGGGGTTTTTCCATGAACACGTTGAGTCCCTTCTGGATGGCGTAGGTAAAATGCACCCATCGAAACGCCAGCGGCGTTGTGAAAATGGCGATGTCACCGGGCTTGAGGCAATCCATCGCGTGCCGGTAACCGTCAAAGCCGATGAACTTGTGGTCATCGGGAACGTCCATCTTGTTTGAGTAATCGTGCGCGAGGGCGTCATAACTGCTCCGCAGCTTCTCGGTGAAGACATCCGCCATCGCCACCAGCCGCAGAGAGGCGCCCTGGACGGACATGGCATTGGCGGCGGCGCCGGTGCCGCGCCCGCCGCAGCCGATGAGAGCCACGCGCAAGGTTTCGCTGCCCTGGGCATGGACGTAAGGCACGGCCATTCCGGCCAGTGCGGAGGCCGCGGCCAGGCGGCCCGTTGTTTTGAGAAATTCGCGGCGCGAAGTGGGATTGATGGATTCATTCATAAAATTTTTGGACAAAACAGTTGGACGCTTTGGGGCCGCCGCGGGTTCAAAGAATTGTGCGATGACCGGTGATTCAGCCCTTGCTCGAAGAGCGCGGCGAAATGGCGGCAAGGCGGCTCAGCTCCCGATGAATCCGCGCCACTCGTTCGACCTGGCCCTTGGCCGGGAAACGCTCGTAAAAGCCCTCGTTGCGGAAAGCGCGCGCCTGCTCGGCCCAGGGCGCGAGGCGGTCGCGCCAGCGGGTGGTCCGTCCTTCCTCCGGCTCGGTATCGGAGGCGGAAAGGTCGGCGCAGACGCGGAACATGGCTTTGATGGTGACCGGCTTGGTGATCATGAAGGCAGGGTCGCCCCAGGCCTGGCCCCAGACATCCGCGGCGGCCTTGAGGAAATCGCGCGCCACCGCGTAATAACGGGCCGCCAGGCGTTTGTCGGCCCCCTCTTTCTGGATCTTGCTCCAGGCCTGGCGGGTCCAGCGATGGATTTCATTGAACAGTTCGGCTTGGAGAATCCACTTCTCCTGTTTGCTGCGCCCGCCCAGGCGGTTGATGCGGTAGCGCAACGGACTGTCGGCCTCGCTGTAAAGCATTTCGGAAATCTGCGCCGCAAAACGGCGGTCTGGCTCCGCCCAGGAAACGCGCTCGTAGAGATCGATGAGGTGGCTTTTGTTGATGCGGGTGGGAGTGGAGTTGATGATGACGAACATTTCAGTGGCGAAATCCTCGCTCCGCCCGTCGAAGATCATGCAGGGCACCGAGATATTGCGGGCATCTTCGGGGTGGCTGCTCATGAAGAATTGCAGAGCGGCCAGCCGATGCTGCCCGTCAATAATGAGGAATTTTTCGGCCGGCTCCTGCAAACGTCCGACCCCCGAGCCGTCGGTCCAGGCCTCAAAGCGGAGGGTTTGAGGGCTGAAGAGCAGGACGGTGCCTGGAATGGGGGGCTGAGAGATGGCCGTTTCATAGAAGTTGCGGATGGCCTTGACCTTGGAGCGGGACAACTGGCGCTGGAAGGCCTTGTCGCTCCGCTCAATTTTGGCGATGAACGTGGCGACGTCATCCTGCTGGTCGATTTCCTCCGGTGTGATTTGCCCGCCTTCCTCGTCATAGAAGCGGCTGATAAAGCGAACGCTTTGGAGCAGTTTATCCGACGGGTAGGAAGCGAAATAAAACAGAGCGTCCTTTTGCCGAATTTGTGTTGCGATCATAAGATAAAAAAGTTAGCGCGACCCGGCGCGAAGTCAAAGGGTAGGATTGCAAATCAGAAATGCAAGCCCCGTCCGCCGCGCGGGGGGACGTGGGCCGCGAATTACATGCCCGCCGCCGGAAGCCCGCGAAAATCCTCCAACGACAGCGGCGCCGCGTACAATCCTTTCAACTCCCGCCGCCACCATCGTCCGGTGGCGCGACGGGTGGCAAGGTTGGTGAAGTGATACTCATAGAGCAGGGCGCGAACGTAGCGAGGGGGCGCTTTGGGAAAGGGATTGCGGCCGAGCAGCGTCAGGACCTCCGGCGAATTTTGCAGCAGCCGCAGTTCGAAGCGGAAAAACCACGGTCTCTGGCCGGGATCGCCCAGCGCGGCAAACCACATCTGCCAATCCAATCGCGGCTGGTACGGCGCCACGAATTCCGGCGCGCGCGCCAGGTCGCCGGGCTTATACTTGAATTGGTAAGCTTGCCAGTTGCGGCCATCGTCGCTGCCTTCGACAACGATTTCCGGGCGGGTTTGCGTCATCACCGCGAAGAGTCCGTAATTGTTGAAACTGCGCAGCGGCTCCAGCCAGACGTAGAGTTTCAACACAGGAGCGGGCCAGGTCTGGTTCACTCGCGCGGAGGCCAGCGTCTGGATGAGGGTCACCACCACGATCATCACGGCCAGGGGCAGCGTGACCCACCAGGGCCAGCGCCGGGGGTGGGCCGCGGGCGGCGCGGGCGCGGCCGGCGGGGCGGCTTTGCGGGGGAGAATCGCCCTGTCATCCAGCAGCGGGACGCATAGCAGGATGGTGAGCCAGTTGAAAAAGCCGTAATTGCCTGTCAATAGAATAATGAGCTGGAACAACGCGAACACTCCCGCGGCCAGAAGGCGGCAGCGCCGTCCGCAGAAGATAAGGGCGGGCACGGCCAGCTCGATGATCAGCATCATGAATTGCGAGGCGGCTTGGACCGCGGCGGGCAACTGATGCGCGTACCATCCGATCCAGGTGGGAAGGGGCTGCGTTTCAAAATGAACTTTCAGAGCGGTCAGGTTCCACCATGAAATGTCGCCGCTCATCAGTTTGACGCAGCCGGATTCGAACATGAGGCGGAAGAGGAGCCAGCGAAACAGCCACAACACCAGGGCCGGAGGGTGGGCCTGGCGTGAGGGACGCTCGATCCATTGCCAGGGGGCGAAGAAAATGGCCAGAAAGCCGGTTTCCAGCAGCAGGATGTCCCACTGAAAATTCAGGAACGGGCTGGAAATGACGCAGAGCGAAAGATAAAGCGCCCAGAGCAGGAACAGCATCGGCGCCGGGGCGATGCCAACGAGCAATGCGGCGGAGCAGGCGGCGCCCAGGCCGCATTGCCACTGGAGGGCGCCATCGCTGGCGCTCCACCACGCAAAAGTGGGAACGGCATGAAAGCGTTCAAGGCCAAGGTGCTGCTGCTGGATCGCCGCGCGGACAGCGGCCATGAAGTGCTGCGCCGGAGCAATCCCGTGGCTGCCGATCAAGCCGGGCATTTGCACCCAAAAGGAGACGAAGGCGATCAGGTAAATGAGCGCCAGCCCGCGCAGAAACAAAAACCGGACACCGAGATAAGACGGCGGCTCGGTACCCGGCCCAGAATAAACCCGGTCCAATTGGGAGAAGAAGGTCCGATGGAGCGCCACTTCCTCATAGAGCAATTCGCTCAAGTCGGCAAAGGAGGGCATTTTTCGGTAGAGGGCCGCCATCCAGCGATGCTTTCCCCCGGCAGCCAGCGAGCGAAACACCGCGTCGGCCCCGCGATAAACCGAGCCGTCCGGCAGGATCAAATGCACGGAGTGCTCGAAGTCCGCCCGCGGGATTTCGGGGTATTGGCGGGTGACGGCGTCATCCTGGAAGGGCTGATAATCGACCGCCTCCCCGGTTGCGCGTTTCCAGCGGGCGATCCAGCGGCGGCAAAACCCGCAGTCCCCGTCAAAAACCAGCAGCGGTTTGGGCGGGGGCGATTGGACTCGCAGGTCATCCGGCACGAGGTAATTTGACCGGCGCAGGCCGAAAGTCCAGCCCCCAGTCCGAGCGCAAGCGGCAGCAAAGGATCTTCCCCGAGGGGAGAAGGGAGAGGGAAACGGGGTCTGTCGTTCATAAAATGAGGGAAAAGGAAAAAATAGTGTTAATAGTTTAAAAGTTGTCCTAATTCTGGCGCAGATGGATAAGGTGATCTTATTTATATGGGGTGCGGGACACGAGGTCTCCCGCGTCGGGGGCGATGGACGCAAGGCGTTGAAGGAGAGATGGATGGAAGATATACAGCGCGGGCTACGGCGCACAGTGATGAGCACAAAGTGGGGAGTTGAGGAGAAGGAGGAGCCGTTGGGGGGCGGGCCGGCGGGTTGAATCTCTTCAACTCTATTTGGGGGAATTGGCAAACGTGGCGCGCCGGGAAGAAGGGAACGGGAAAGGGTGGCGCGGGCGGTTTGGGCGCCTGCTTGATCGACCCGCGATTTTCCCAACAAGGGCATCATCCATGCCTTCACGCGCAGGAGTTGATCATATTTCTACGAGGGGGAAAAACCG
>Ga0326727_10010994_pt1 | contig 21287 bp, 11 predicted proteins | sample MB2enrmetagenome_FD_207643 | JGI IMG/M metagenome (GOLD analysis project Ga0326727, IMG submission 207643) | Lab enriched peat soil microbial communities from McLean, Ithaca, NY, United States - MB29MY | ecosystem: Environmental > Terrestrial > Soil > Wetlands > Peat | place: USA: New York...
GTGCGCAATGCGTTTTACGGCGCCATCCCCATGTACTTCGCATGCTGGTGTATGCGCCGCTCAATGAGAGGATTGCACGCATGAAGCTTCGCCATCCGCACGAGCAAAACGTGCAAGCCTTGCTGCGCCGCGTAGACTCCGAGCGTCTGCACTATGCACGGTATTACTACGACTGCGACTCGGCCGATCCCAGGCTCTACCACATCACCATGAACAGCACGCTTGGCATCGATACCTGTGCGACGATGGTTGCCCAGATCATCCGGTCTTCCTAGGCAGACAGTTGGACCGCTGTCAATTTTGTGTGCAAGACATGATCCTCGGGATCGATCTCCGACGCAGGAAGGATCCCTCTGGCGGGCTTAAGCGTTCAAGTGCCATGAATACAGTCGCTCTTCAACGCATCTGACCGTCTGTTCTATAGGCTCTCTAACGTTATCGATATGAATTATTTAGCAGAGAACCTTGGGCTCAAATGTTGATATATCCGGTTTGCACTTTCTGAGCGCTAGCAGAAGCGCTATAGACGCTAATCGGGTATTGGCCAGAAGCATTCTGTATGCATTTCTAGAGATTGAGGCGGTCCAACCTCCTTCGCCGTCAGCCCCATCAGACAGCGAACTGGCACCGAAAGCGAACTCTCCCGCATTCGGGTCAGGGGGCGGAAGCTAGAGTTCGCGGAAGCCAACGTCACGATGCGGCTTCACCTGTCGAATCAAAGTCCGAGCAAGATCAACTCGCTCCGCCATCGCAGCACTTTGCGAGGCCATTCTCATCGAGGGTAGCGACGGGCAAGCCTTGATCGTGGGGGCAACTTTGGGGGCAACTCTTGCCGAGCCCTCGCGAACGAGTGCGGAAGATATCGCATAATATGCCCATTTATAGCTAATTCTGCACTCGCAATATTAATTTGAAACGCGGCTTCAGTAGCGTCTCTGGCCACCACTACTTTTAGCTTTATACTCAATAGCTTACACCAATTATTGGCGAGACGGAACTCACCGCCGGCACACTCGCCGGAGCACCATCAACGAGCATTGACATCGGTAAAGCCAGGTGCCCGTTGAAGCCTTCGGTTCAGGGTTTGATCGTCGGCCAGTTGCTTTTTACCACAAGGGAACTGCCGAGTTGCGCATCAGCTTCGGCGCACCAGAAATGCGAGCTAGTGATGAACTTAGCCTTGAGGAAGCGATTTTCGACGGAGTGGCCGGTCAACCGCCATGAACCCCGAGGTTTTGAGCTCCGAGAGAAGTATTCGCAAGCACCGGACATATGGACGGTGGATACTCTCACCATACTTCCGGCCGTCGTCTCGCAGATTTGCGGACGCACTTCAAAGGTAGCTATGCTCGCGCAAATCCAACTGGTGTGCGGTCGGCGTTGGCGTGGTTGTCGCCCGCGCCCGCTTCGTTCCAAGAGTCCTGTGCGAGCTGAAGCGTCCAGGAAAACGTGCTTCCGGAGCCGGGGAAGCTATCGACCTGGATGGTAGTCCGATGCCGTTCCGCAATCCATGCAGCCAGCGCCAGGCCCAGTCCCGAGCCGTGCACGTTTGCGTCCTGTGCGTTGCTGCCACGGCGAAAGCGCTCGAAGATATGGCCGAGATCCGCAGCTGGAATGCCGATGCCTGTGTCGCGGATCTCAAACCGGGCACGATTCTGCGATTCTTCGAGCGCAAGCACTACCGAGCCACCCGCGGGTGTGAATTTGCCGGCGTTTTCGAGAACGATGGTGAGCAAACGCTGCAGATTGGATGGATCGGCCATGACCATAACTGGATTGGCAGGCAGATCGGCATTCAACTGAATCTGGGCGCGCTGCAGCATTGGGCGCCACTTTTCGAAGGCCTGCATGCATGCGCGCCGAGCATCGACGGGTTCATGCTTTACCTGTTCTGTGCCCGCGTCGGCGCGAGCAAGAAACAGTAGGCTGTCGAGCAACGAGGACATATGCTGCGCCTCGGAACCGATGATGGATAGAGCCTCACGGTATTCTCTGTTGGAGCGTTCGAACTGGAGCGCGAGATCGGCCTCGGTGCGAATCAGGGCAACTGGAGTCCGGAGCTCATGCGAGGCGTACGCGGTGAAGTCGCGAACGCTGCGCACACCGGACTCGATGCGCTCGAGCATCTCATTCAGCGTGGCGGAAAGGTGGGCAAGCTCGTCGCGGGATTCGAGTTCAGGCAGGCGGGTTTGCAGGTTGCCATCGTGAATGCGCTGAGCCTCGCGAGCAATGGCGGCGACGGGATCGAGGGCGCGGCGGGTGAGCAGATGGCCGCCAACGCCCGCCATAAGAAAGATGACGGGAAGAATGAGCAGCAGCCCATTGCGATAGACGGCCAGGGTTTCTTCGGTCTTGGTGAGGGTGATGCCTTCTTCGACGACGAAGGCGCGGCCGTTTACGGTGAACGCGCGGCGCAGCGTGCGCAACTGCTTCTGGCCCACGGCGTACTCTGAATAGATCCCCTTGGCGGGCAACGACGATGCTGCCGGTAGATTGTGCGGGGCGGCCATTAAGCGCCGCGCGCGATAGATCCATTGACCCCGATCGTCGACGATCTGCAGCCATTTGCCGTCGTCTTTCACTTCGAATTCGGTGTTCACCCCGGCACGCGTGCGATCGAGATCGCTGCCCAGGTCCTGGGCCTTAAAGAAGTCGCGCACATCGTCGATGTGCTCTTCGAGCTCATGATCGAGAGCTAAGTAAAGGCTGCGCCGCGCCATGATGTACGAGGCGCAGCAAAGCAGCACTCCGGCGAATGAAAAGATGGCGAAGTAGCGGATTGAGAGACGGACTCGCAGCGGGAGTTTCATGAGGGAAGCGCGCACGCGATTGCGCATATTGTAGGTCCGGGAGGGCCATCCGCTTGTTAACCGTGTGTTACTGCTGCGTTTGCTTGAGAACATATCCGCGCCCTTTCAGCGTGTGAATCAGCAGCTCGCATCCCTCGGTATTCAGCTTTCGCCGCAGCGATGAGATGTAGACCTCAAGCACGTTCGAGAATTTCTCCCAGTTGTGATCGTAGAGATGCTCGAGCAATTCGCTCTTCGACAGCACGGCGCGAGGGCGATGCGCCATATATTCGAGGAGCCGGTATTCCATGGCTGTGAGCGTGAGCACGCGTCCGGCGCGCATTGCGGTCATCTCGTCGGGATGAATCGTGAGGTCTTCCACTTCGATGACCGGGGCGGCAATTCCGTGGGCGCGGCGGATCAAGGCCCGGCAGCGGGCCACCATCTCGCCCACATCGAACGGCTTGGTCAAATAATCGTCTGCTCCCGCATCGAGCAGCGCCACCGCCGTTTCCTTTTCGTCGCGCGAGGTAAGGATCAGCACCGGGGTTTTGACGCTCCCGCGACGAAGCGTGCGCAGCACTTCGAGCCCATCGATCTTGGGCAGCATCAGGTCGAGCAGGATGAGATCGTAGGAAATCGATTCAGCGAGAAACAGACCGTCCTGTCCGTCCAACGAGATGTCGACGGCATATCCCGCCGATTCGCGCAAAGCACGCGCGACATTCCTAGCCAATCCGGGATGATCTTCGACCACCAGGACCCGCACATCGCCTCCGTCCAGCACCACCTCCATGATACCTATCTCCCGATTTCGAGGAGCACGAACTGAAGATGTCCAGCGCCATCCTGCCGATTGGCGACAGTGTAGACCAGATGCCGGGAGGGGTCGAGCGCCATCGTCTTTGCGCCGGGAAGCGTGGTCACCGTTTGCACATTGCGATAGGTGCCGGCATCCACCTGCTCGATCACGGAGAGAGAGCCCTCCTTGTTTGAAGTGAAGATGGTATGAATCTTCCGATCGAATGCGACAGCATCCACGCCCATTCCGATGGGCGTCTTTGCAATGTTCACTCCCGAGTTGGCATCGACGACAACGAGCACGCCGTTGTGACAACCGGAGAAGAGCCGGCCCAGCTCTATATCGATAGCGAGGCCGGTTGGCTCGATGCAACCCGCCAGATTCCACGTGTGACTCACGGTGCGTTTTGCAAGATCGATCTCCGCAATCTGCGCCTTGTCTTCGAGATTCACAAAGACTTTACCTTTACCGCCGGAGACGGCCGTCTCCGGCCGGCCGGGAAGCGCGATGGTCGACACTGGCTGGTGTCGACCCGTGTCGATCATCGTCACGCTGTTGGCCGCGCCGTTCATGGTCAACACGGTCTTCGTGAAAGGCTCCCATAAGATGCCGTCGGGTTTAGCGCCGGTGGGGACGCTTCCGATTACCTTCAGAGAATCCAGATCGAAGATGGAAGCGGTGTTGGCCTTTCCATTGCTGGTGACGCCGCGCTTGTGGACAACGTCGAGAGCCACGCCGTGCACGCCGAGCGTATTGGTAATCTCCGCGGCCAGCTTCCCGTCGGCCAGATCCACAACCATGACCCGCGTTTCACGCGCAATGAACAATCGATTGGCATCCGGATCGAACTGCAGATAGTCCCACCCGCCGTCCCCGCCAAGAGGAATTGTGCGCAAAATGTGAAAATCTCTTCGTTGCTGGGCCGGCGCCGCGGTTGCGACACCCAGCACGAAAACAGCAAGCATGAGGACCTTCCGGTTTCTAAACCGCATTCTTATCTCCCTGGAATCACAGAGCAAACCGACACTCGCTGGCTCTAGACAAAGAATGCTTGTGAATAGATGAAGGGAAGCTGAAGCACACCGGGCGGCATAGCAATTCACGGCATTATCACATCAGATTCAGCACGTCTTCAGCCCGCGAGGGCCACTCTTGAATCAAGCAAGACCCGTTTCAGGGAAACATTCGATGGAGGCCTGCCATGATGAATTTCATTCGCCGACGCATCCTTTTTGTATTCACGATCTCCCTTGCCGTGTGCGGCGCGCTTTACGGCCAGTCGCAAAGGGGAACACTGAGCGGGCGTGTAAGCGACGTCTCTCAAGCCGTGATCCAGAATGCCCGGGTGGTGCTGACTCCCGGCAACTTGACCACAACATCCGATTCGCTGGGCGACTTCGTAATGGCTGGCCTGGCTCCCGGCGGCTATACCGTGACCGTCACCTCGGTGGGTTTCAAGCCGCTGGTTCAGACTGTTACAGTTTCCGCCGGACAAACCGTGCCGCTCAATGCGGTATTGCAGGTCGCATCGGGTAGCGAGCAGGTGGTGGTTACTGCCGCCAGCGGGCAAAACATGTTGCAGGCGATCAATGAAGAAATTACTTCGCCGAACATCGTCAACGTGATGCCTGAGACTGAGATCCTTGCTCTGCCCAACGCCAATGTCGCCGATGCCATCGGCCGCCTGCCGGGCGTGACCGTGCAGCGCGACGAGGGTGAGGCCGTCTACGTGCAGGTGCGCGGTCTCGATCCACGGCTGACCAATACCACCATCGACGGCGTGACGATACCGTCGCCGGAATCGAATGTGCGCCAGGTCATCCTGGCTACAATTCCCGCGGACATGGTCCAGTCGATCGAGCTGAACAAAACGCTCTCGGCCAATCAGGACGCGGACGGCATCGGCGGATCGGTCAACATGGTGACGAAGATGGCCGGCGAGGCGCCGACATTCGATGCCATCTCCACGCTGGGAATGTCACCGATCGAGAATGACCGCTACATGGGCCTGGCGGGCTTTACGCTCGGCAAGCGCTTCGGCGCCAGCAAGCGGTGGGGCGTCATCGTGGGCGCGAGCTACGATTACAACGGACGCGGATACAACGACATTGAGCCGAGTCCGGACCTCAACCCCAATAACATCGCAAGCACTACGCCCTATTACGACAGCATCGACCTGCGCGAGTATCGCCATGAGCGCTTGCGCTGGGGCGGAACCATGGGCGCGGATTACAAGCTCAGCGATCACTCCACCCTGTCCGCTCACTTTCTCCTCTCGGACTTCAAGGACTGGGGCGACAAGTGGACCTATACGGTCCAAACCGACGCCAAGCCGAAGTTCAAGTACTCCATCCGGCGTCCCGACTTCATGATCGGCAGCCTCTCGCTGGGCGGAAACCACACGTACGGAAACAAGTGGTTCACCTGGGGTTCCTCTGTATCGCGCTCGCGCGAGCTGAACGCCGGAGGCAATCCAGGCGGCGCATTTGATCCCAGCAAAGAGTTGAAGAAAGGGCCATCGGGCAATTGCGACTACGTCGGCGGGTTGAACGGCGATCCCTACCGTCCGCAGTGGTCGCCGAACTGCATGACGCCAAATACCGCCAGCCCTGCTGACAACATCTACAGCCTATCCAACTACACGCTAGACAATATCAACACCAGCACCGGCCAGGCGGTGCAACTGAACTTGCAGGAGTGGGGCGCGATGGGGCTCAACTATCACCTCGGCAAGCACTCGGCTACGCTTGAGTTCGGCGGCGAATTCCGCAATGCGCACAAGGGCCAAAATGCTTTCACTCCGACTTACGATTACTGCCCGCAGGCGGATCCCGGATACCCGAATGCCCCGATCTGCTCCGCCGCCGCGGACGCTGCCAACCTTGTCAGCTCGGAGATGTTCGCCAGCGGCTTCCAGGATCCGCACTACTATAGCGGCAGCTACCACATGGGGGAAATGACGGACCACTACAAGGTGGATCAATTCCTTGGCGCCAATCCTTCGCTGCTTCCATTGGACGTGCCTGCGACCCGCAGCTCGTCCGACCCCGCCAACTTCAATCTCATCGAGCGCATCTCCGCCGGTTACATCATGAATACCTTTCATTTCGACCATTTGAGCCTGCAGACGGGACTGCGCCTGGAAGCCACGCACGAGTACGGGTTGGGAAATCTGGTGAACCCGTCCGCCGGTCCCGATGGCAACGGGATGGATGCCAACGGGAACTGGATTGGGACCACGGCGGTTACCAATACCGAGGACTACATCGATCCTTTGCCCAGCATCCAGGCCCGCTATGCTTTTACGTCCATTACGGCGGTACGCGCGGTCTATGCGCGCGGCATCTCCCGGCCCAACCAGTACGACCTGGTGCCCTACGCTTCCTCGGCATCCGGTCCGGGGAACATCGTGGCCACCATCGGCAATCCCAAGGAGCTGCCCACCCACGCCAACAACTACGATCTGCTGCTGGAGCAGCAGTTGAAGCCCTTCGGCCTGATTCAAGCAGGTTTTTTTTATAAGCAACTGACCAATCCCATTGTCGCCGCCAACGTGCCATGCACCATCTCTTGCGCGGCGTTTGCTTCCATCGCCGGAGTGCCAACGAATGTTGCTTTGGAAACGCAGAATATCAATGGGTCCAACGCCAACGTCTGGGGGCTGGAGGTCGGCTTGCAGCAAAAGTTCACCAATCTGCCCAGCGGTTTCCGCGGCCTGGGGCTGATGGCCAACTACTCCTACAACGATTCGCACATCAACGGCCTTCCCGATCGCGACGACTCGCCGCCGCTGATGGGAACCGCGCGCCATGCCTTCAACATCGAACCGGACTACGAGCTGGGCCGCTACTCGGTACACATGGGCGTCTCCTACAACGACTCCAACATTGACGCTTATCAGTATTTCTCCACTGACTCCGGCATTCCGTCGGGTGTTTGCGGCAATGCGCCGACCACGGCTCCCCTGAATAACGGGCCGATCAACGGACCTTGCGGCGACAACTACTTCTACCCTCATTTCCAGGTGGACGCGCAGATGAGCGCGCGCCTTTATCGCGGCTTGACGCTTCAGGTGGATGGCCTGAACCTGAACAACGAAGTCTTCGGCTTCTACAACGGCAGTCCGCAATACATGACGCAGCGCGAGTATTACAAGCCGACTTACAGCGCCAGCCTGGTTTGGACCTCAGGCCGTGAAAAATGAGTTCCTGACTGAAACACTTGTTCAGAAGGCCGGCGATGATGGCCTCTCAATACGCCGGCCTGCTTTTTCAAGATGGAATCTTTTCCGCGGAGTTGAGGAATGCGCAGTCTGACAATACCGTTTTGTGCGTTCGCGATCTTATTCTGTGTGTCGATCGCAATGCCGGCCCCGGCGCAGAACAGTTCGACGAGCGGCGAGAGGCTGCAATACGTGATTTACCTGAGCCGGCACGGGGTGCGGTCGCCGACGAAGAAGCCGGCGGAGTATGCGCGGTACGCGGCGGCGCCGTGGCCGGAGTGGCCGGTGCAGCCCGGTTACCTGACCCCGCACGGCTATGAGCTGATGAAGCTTTTCGGAGCCTACGATCGGATGAAACTTTCCGGCGATGGATTGCTGGCGTCAACGGGATGCGAGGATGCGGCGCGTGTGACGATCGTGGCCGACAGCGACCAGCGCACGCGCGAGACGGGCATGGCGCTGGCCGAAGGGCTGTTGCCGGGGTGCGGCGTCGAGGTTCACGCGCAGGCGGAGGGAACCGAAGATCCGTTGTTCCATTCAATGCCATCGAAAGTGGGGCATGTCGATCCAGCGCTGGCGGTTGCGGCCATTGGCGGACGCATGGGCGGCAGCCCGAAGAATCCAACCGAAGCTTACCGGCCGCAACTGGCAGCGCTCGACAGAATCCTGGCCGGATGCGGCAAGGTTCCGCCCACAAATCGGGCCCGAACTTCTCTCTTCGATGTTTCCGCGGTGCTGGGGCCCGGCAAAGAAGACCACGCCGCGGAGTTTCGCGGGCCGCTGGGAACGGCCTCGACCCTCACGGAGAATCTGCTGCTCGAATACACGCAGGGGATGAGCGGAACGGAGCTGGGCTGGGGCTGTCTGGATGAGGCGGGCCTGCGCGAGGCGATGGAGTTGCATGAGGTCGAGGAGGATTACGCGGACCGCACGCCGGCGATCGCCAGAATGCGTGCAGCGAATATGCTAGACCGCATTGTGAAGGGGCTGGAGCAAAACGCTACGGGAAAGATTGTTGCTGGGGCTCCGGGCAAGCCGGGCGACCGGGTGCTGTTCCTGGTGGGCCACGACACAAACATCGCCACCGTGGCCGGCGTGCTTGGTCTCAATTGGATCATTGACAGCCGCCGCGACGATACCCCGCCGGGCGGCGCGCTGGTCTTTGAACTGTGGCAGAAAAGAGGAACAACCGAATACTCAGTGAGGACCTATTACACTGCGCAGACCCTCGACCAGATGCGCAATGGCACGCCGCTGACCCTGACGATGCCCCCGGAGCGCGTGGCGGTCTTTGTGCCCGGTTGCAGCGGCGCCGATTCAGCCTGCACATGGAGAGGATTTCAGGCAACGGTCCGCGCCGCAATCGACGCGGACTCGCTGAGATGAATCGAGGCTATGTTCACGCGGCTTCCGCAATTGCTTCTTGCAGGAGTTTCTTCGAGCGCACCTCTTGTGCTGGCGCACGGCGGCCCTTGCGCAGCACGCGCGAGTGCGCCTTCGGGGTTCTCGCGCTTGGGAGCGAACCGGTCGATCAACGCTCGTACGCAAAGAGCCACCACCTCGACATTGGCCAAAACAGCGCCTCGTGTCACCAGTTTCGCCATTGCTCCTGTATGGTCGGAAATCCGTCAGCGACCAATCGATCACTGCCAGCAGGCCTGGGGGCAACTTTGGGGGCAACTCTTGCCGAACGACCGCGGACGAGTCCTGGCAGTTGTGCAAATTATGCCCATTCTGTGCGAATTTCGAGTCTGCATCGCATTTCTTGGACGCCAATGCGGTAGCGTCTCTGGCCACCACTTTATAGTTCGGCGCCGTTCGAGAATTGACCTGAGTCCTTATTTTTCCGATTACCTTCGGCCTGTGCCGTGCCATGCTTTCCCTTCGGGAGCTGCAAGCAGGTATATCAATACGCAATTTCAACGGGTCGTTGCGAAATCAACATTTGCCATGACAAGTACTTTGATTGGACTGTCTACCTTGTGTCCACCGATTCTTGTCGATCGTTGTGGCTCTTGGGTATCTTCGACAGTTACAATTCCTACTAATATGGAATCAAGTTACAGACGGGCAAGCTGATTGCATTGGATAGAAAATCAGAAAGTATACCCGTCGATAACCTCTCTGCGCCGCCACCGCATCCGGATGGAGTTTTGGCGAGGCATAGGTTGGAACGTCTGACTCGAGCTAGATGGGAAGTTATGAGAGAACAGGCCGAAACGATTATGGCGCGACGCAGGTCGTACCGAAAGGAGTAATCGAACATGCCGACCGATGCATGGTTCCCCCTGGTTGTTTATTACTGCGATCTGGAAGACAGCGCTGCGCATAAAGCTGCACTTGTTAACCGCATCGCCGAACTCCAGACTCAGTCCGGTGAGCAGAGAACCTCGGCAAACTCCGCCTGGACCGGCGACATCCACAACGTCGAGCGCATACACGCCGATTCTGAATTCGCCTGGATCACCCAACAAGTCGGCCGCCACGCCTGGGAGTATCTCCGCGCGCTTGGCCACGACCTGGCACTTATCGATCTGCACATCCAGCGGGCCTGGCCCGTGGTCTCAAAGAAATCGCAGGTGGTCTCAAGGCATGCACACCACAGCGCTCACCTGAGCGCGGTCTACTACGTCCAGGTTCCCACCGACGGCGAAGGCGGCGAGCTTCGCTTTCACAACGAATTCCGCCCCAACGAACTCGCTGGAGGATTTGCCGGCGACATGACCAAGGCCTATGGCCAAGCGAGCTACGCTAACTATCAAGCTGCTATCTACAAACCCATCGAGGGCCGTCTGTTACTATTCCCGGCAAAGCAGGTCCACTCGGTAGATCCGCATACCTCCGAGCAGACGCGCATTTCAATGTCCTTTGACCTGGTGCTTACCTCACGGCACGATCGCAATCCCGGTGAGCACGAATTTCTAATGCCGCCGCCCAATCAATGGCAACCCGTGGCCCGCCTGCTGAGTACCGTGGCTGACCGCTGATTAGTCGACCGCGATTGCTCTTCGCCACCAACGATCGGAATTCCATGCCCTCGCTGTCAGCCCAAACCAACCACTACGCGCCCCACGACGATTACACTCTCGTGCCGGCCCGGGGGCACATACTTTGGGAGTCTCTGGTCTTCCCCCACGTCACCTGCAAAGCGGCCTGGCAAGCCGGCGCCCAAGCACAGGCCTACCAGGACGCGATCGACAAGCTTTATTTACAGCTCCGCCACCGTGCCGTCCCACTGAACGATGCCACCGTGACGGACCCTACGACGATCACCGAATCCCAACCGGACTACATCCGCGCCACCACTCACTGGCAGGTTTATCTCCGGCTTGATTTCACTTCTGCAGACTGCGAGATCGAACTGGCGTCGGACGATGTCATTCCCCTTGCGCCCGGCGCCCTCGCCGTTGTCAGCGGGTTTCGACGGCAACGCGTTCGCGGCGATGCCACCCTGCTCACATTCGGGATAAACCTTCCGCACGTCGCCCGCACCGACGCGCTCACGACCGAGGCGCTCTGCCGGCCTGAGGTCGGCGATGGAGTTGTATTTAGCGCCGCGACCGCCCTGCCGCTCTGTTCGCCGCTGCCGGGTCCCGGCCCGCTGACGGCCAAGCTCGAATGGGCCGCCGCACGCTATCGCCTTGAGCATCGGCACCTGCACTGCCTCTTGGTTCGGCGCTTCCTCATCGAAGGCTCCGACCCCGGCACTGCTACGCCGGCTGAACTCGAAGTCATCTCTTCGTATGGCACTTCTGGCCGGCGCGGCCGCGAGGGTGTCACCTGCGGTATCGACACTCTCACCGAGGCGCAGTGTTATGCGATCCGCGCGTTTGCCGAGGACCATATGACCTCGGTCACCGCAGATTCGGTCGACGATTACCCCGAGTATCAGGTCAACCTCACTCCCGGCCTTCTGACCAAGCTGATCGGCGAAGAGGCCGCAGCCAAAATCCTCCGTCTCACAGAGCACGCAGACGCCCCGGCTGGTTTGTCGTGGAACTCCTACGAGGAAGTCAGCATCATGATTCGGGTCTACTCGCCCGAGACCAGGCCCTACATCACCTTCCACTCCGACACCTGCGATTTCACCGTCAACATCGCCCTAAGCAACGGTACGGAGTTCGAGGGTGGCGACCTCATCTCCCTCAGCGAAGGCCGCCTCCAGAAGGTCCCTTGCGCGCTCGGCGCGGCCGCCGTCCACTCCAGTCATTTGGTTCATGGCGTCAGCAGGATCAGAAGCGGTATGCGCTACAGCCTTATCGTCTTCTTCACTTTGCCTCGCTAGCGCGAGACCATCGGACTACACGACGCCCCAAACACCAATTCCCGGCTCCAGAAACCCGCTCGCTCCCACGATGCCGCTCGCTTCCAAGGTGTAAATCAAGCCGCGTGAATCCACCGCAATGCGGGCTGCCTGCACTCCCGTGATGCTGCAGATCGGTTTTCCCCTAGCATTCAAGATGTCCACCCGATCACCCGATAGGATGTAGATGTCGCCATCGGGACTCAGCGCCAGATCGCGCAGGTTTGTCCCCGAAACCCCCACCACGGCTTGTCCGTCAAAGATCGCCAGCGAGTTCCCAGAGAGAGCGAAGGCCTGCACGCGCGCGTTGCCGCGTTCAAGCACAAGCACCGCACCGGTGGCCGTGATCGCCACCGCAACGGGACCGTCCATCAATCCCACGCGATCTCCCGTGCCCCCAACCAACAATGGAAGCGGAGACGCGGCATCGGCGACTGCCACATCGGTCAGCCGCAGAATCTCCAGCCGGTCATCGACCGTGCTTACGCCTGCAGCGTAGCCCTGACCAAGTGCGACCGAATCCAGAGACGGGCTGGAAAACCGTCCCCGCGCCAGCCCTGAGGCCAGATCGAACGGACCGGCGGCCAGACTCACATCCCGCAGTGCAGGCGGCGTGGTGCGCGGATCGAGAAACATTCCAGAATCTTCTTCGTATGCGAGTGCCGGGCGCTGCACAAATCCGCACGCCATCGTCTTCAGCTCATTGGCCGGCACCATCGTTCCGACGGCTTGCATCAGGTAAGGCGACGACACCGGTCCGGTACCAGAGCAGTTCTGCATCGGGCGTTTCGACGTATTCCAGACGTATCCAACCGACTGCGCGCGCTCCGAAACGGTAATGCCAAACAGCTCCAATCCAGTGCTATCCCCAGAAGCTTTCTGCGCCGCGTCCCAAACATAAGCCCCGTCCCGATACGCCAAAGAGCGCAGCTTCGCGAATTTCGTTCCGGCCTCAATCGTCACGCGAGGCTCCACGGTTGCGACGCGCACGGGCACTACGCGATCCCGGCCCAGAGCCGTTGGCTCCACTGCTGCCAAACCCTCGCCCAGCACCTTGCCGGCAGCATCAGTGAGCTTGACCGAAACCTTTATAGCCCCTACATTACGGACGCTTCCAAAAGTGACCGTCAACGCGCCGGCGGCCGCCTGTGCGAGCGTGACGGCCGAAGTTTGATTCTGCGAAAACCCTCCGTAAGCAAGCTCGGCCTGACAGCTTGCAAGCTCAAAGGGAAAGGTACCGAATGCCGGATCAGGCAACACCGTCAGCCGCAACTCCAGCGAGGATGAAGCAGCAAGCGGCATTGTCGCTGCGGCATCGACGGCACTGACCCATGCCTGCGTCTGGGGCTGCTTTCGCAGACCAGCCGCAACGATCTGTGCACTCCATCCCACCGTCGACGCAAATGCCGCCGCCGAGCCGTCGCCGAACTGCGTGTCGATCGAAGCCCGCAACGTATCGAGTCCGCTCCCCAAAAACACCGCGGTCGCCTGGGGCGCGAGCAGATCGAGTGCCGCGACTGAGTCCGCCGCTTGCAGGAACAAAGCTCCGGCGGCCAGAGCCGCGTCGCAGATTGCAGTGTTGGCCAGCAACTTCGTAAACCACCGCTCGGTCCCCGTTGCTTTGGGGAACCGTGAAGCCAGCCAGGTGGCGGTAAAGTCGAGCCAATAGGTCAGACCCAGACCGCCGGCACATGTGAGGCCATCGAAGCGCCTGTTTCCCAACCCGCCGAACGCTAGTTCAAGAGAATCCGCATTCGCCGGCATGGCAAAACTCACGTTTTGCGGCGCCGATCCGGTTTGAAAGCCCGAGACCGTCACTTGCGGTGCGAAGCTTCCGGCATACTTCACCGTCGCGCTTTCGAACGTTGCCGGCACCCCGCTCGGCAGCCGCGAAACCCAACCATCCGGCTCCACGGGCGTGCCATTGCGAAGAAATCGAACGTATGCGCAGACGTGGCGCGGAGCATCATTCTGAAGCGTCACCGTGAATGCCTGGCTCTTGTATGCGACGGACGGAAACGCCACCATTCCGACCGGCGCCACCGGTTTCAGTTCCCAGTTCCCATCGGCGGGGCCACCCGTTTCTAATCCCGGTGACAGGCCATCGACGATCCACCAGCACAGTCCTTGCAGGGAGCTGTCGGCGAATGCCGCTGTCTCGACCTCGGTCCACACCGCCCATAACGCATCCAGCATCCCCGCCGGCAGCGGCACGGCAACTGTCGAGGGTGTGGTCGCCGGCTGCAGCGCCGCCGAAATGGCAGCAGCCTCCTCAGGATAAGTCTGCAGATACTGAATCAATTCGGAATAACTCTGCGTAGTTGTCGCAAGATCGAGCAGCGTTGCGCGCGCATCTGCCGAGCCCGCCATCACAAACTCAGGATTTGCGAGCACCAAAGCCTTTGCCAACTGTGCCGGCGGCATTGCCATCACGCTCTCCACCCTTCAAAGACGTTCTTCCAATCCTCCGGCCCATTGCCAGAAAAAAATGGGGCAGCGCCAAATGCCGCCGCCCCACTCCCTTCTAAACGCTGGGCGTCGAGGGCATCCAGGTACTCACCCCCGGCTCGGTCCGATCTCCTGGACCGAGCACCACGTTAAAGTTCAACGAGAACATCGACCGGTACTGATCCACCGTAATCTTGCCTGCGTTCACGCCCACCTGCGGCTTTGGGGTCAGCACCGTTCCATCCGGGTTATAGATGTCCAGCCTGAACTCGGGCTCCCCAACCGTCTGCAGCACCGACAGCACGTAGATGTAGCCCTTGGTCTCGGTGGCAACATCCAGGTAAGTCAACCCGGTCCTGCTCTCCGCCCGCAGCGGCATCCACGAAACCACCTGCTGTACAGCCAATGGCTTCTCCCCACCTGGCGCCTTTACGTCGAAGTTCATGGCGTTGGTTGTATCGCTGATCATCCACTCAGTGCTCTTCGAAACCAGGCGGATATCCAGGTTGAAGCAGGCAAACACGTTCAAACTCACCAGCCCGTACGTGTCGGTCAGGACCCTGGTGTCGTAGGTTGCTTGGGAGACCTTGTTGGTGATGAACCAAAGCCGGCTGGTCACGTTCTGATCGACCGTAAAGTCCGCGCTGGTGGCATCGGTATTTGCATAGCCCAATGCAATGAACTCGCCAACCAGTTGCTCGTCGACAATTCCCGCGTCCAGATCCTTCACAATCTGGTCGTAGTCGAAGCCTTCCTCGCCCGGCTCGATGGTGAATTTCGGCGCCAGGCCCGGAAGCACGTTTTGCTGGAAGACCTTGAGCATCGCCGGGGTCACGTTGCGGTTGTCGAGGTCCGGAATGAAGCTCTGCGCCAGCGGCCACGGTGGAGCGCTCTGCAAAGCAAACGATGGAACCGGATTGCCCTTGACGTCGAAGGCCTGGACGCGGCGGTTGCCCTCCTCCAAGATCAGAATCCTTCCATCCGCAGAAACCGTCATCGCTGTCGGATTCTGCATGAGCCCTTCCATCAAACCTTCACCGGAGAGCGGCACCGCATATTGCGCGTCGCCCGAAAGCTGCGCTTCGGCGGGAAGCTTCAGCGCAAACAGCTTGTGGTTCTTGTAGTCGATGGCGACAACGTATCCCTGCGGATGCACGCACATCCCCTGTATGGTGTCCGGATCCGAGATCCGTCCCCAGGCCTTTTCCTTGCTGTAGTCGAACTCCGAGCTTGGACCGCCGTCGAGGTTCACGCCGCGCAGGTAGTAAACCGGGTTCTGGGCGGTGTGGTCGCGCGGGTCAAGATAGAAGTTATCCATCTTGGGTACGGGCCAGGAGAAGACGCCAATCTGCTGCGCGTTTTTCCCGTCGATCAGCACGTCGATGACAAGCAATTCATACAACGGATCTTGGCCGGGAACCCCGATCGTCCAGTCCACGTTGGCCTTGATCGTCTTCACCACCGCATCGGGCGGCAGGGTGATGCCAAAATCGGCGAACTCCTTTACGATGGCGGGCGGCACCGGCCCATCCTTGAGCACAGGAATGTAACTGGTGCTGAGCGGGAAGATCGGCGTCAAGCCGAACTGGTTGTAGGCCAGGAACGAGGGCAAGCTGAACCCGCGCGTCGGCTGGATAATCTGCTTCTCCGGCTGGCCCAGCGTAGAAATGCTCTGCATGGTGTACATCGCTACATTGGTCCTCGCCGTTCCGTCGTCGAGCGGCAGGTTCTGACCCGATGCCATCCAGGCATACCCCAACTCGAATTCATGATTGTTGATGATGATGTTCTGCAGCGCGCCCAGCGCGTGCCCGGTCGGCGACGTGGGCAGCGGGTATACCGCGGGCAGCGGCGGCACCACCTTCACGATGTTCTGCACGTCGAGCAAGAACGAAAGCTGGTACACGTCGATGGCATCGCCCGAGCCCTTCTTGAGCCCATAAAGCGGCGGCTGTCCCGGTAGGCCGATGGTCCACTCGGAGTTGAGCGTGACCACGGTGATGACCGTACCCGCCGGCAGTGGGAACTGCTCGTCGCTGAACAGCGCAACAATGTCCGGAGGCGTGTTGCCGCCTTTGTTCAACTCAGCGCCATACTTGGCATACGAAGTGGTAAAAGCCTTCTCCGGCGGCAACTGGCGCAGCTTGATCGTGTAGTTGTTGCCTTGCGTTTGGTCGGCCACCGTCCACGACGAACCTTTGGTCACGATGGTGATCAGCGCCGACGCCGACAACACGTTGCCATTGGCCGCAAAGGCCGCAACGATCGCCGCATCCGGCTTGCCGCCCTTGTCGAAGTCGGGCACCAGAGTCGACGGAAGCCCGAAGTTCGTCACCTCCCAGTAGTGCTTCGCCGCGTTGGAGTATGCGATCGTCTGTTTCTGGCTATAGGTTGTGTCGCTGGTCAACGGCACCAGCATCTCGACGATGGCGCCCGAAGTACTCATCTTGCTATTCGAATCCGGCAGCGCGTTGATCCAGCCGCCGTTCCAGCTTCCGCACAACCAGTTGGTATTCGAGTAGACGTTGCCGGTTACCTCGATCTTGCCGCCGGCCGGGATACCCGTGAATACCACCGTGATCGGTTCGTCGTGCTGGCCCGGCATGGGCCCGGACTTGCTGTAGGTAGTGCCGCCTGAGCCCTTGGTGGTGGAAGGATAGGTCACCTGAATCAGGTAATGATCGCTGACTAGCGGCCAAACCGGCTTGAAGCCTTCCTTTCCGTGCGTCGGGTCGGGGCTCAGCGTCACCGTCAGGTCCATGGTGCGCAGTACTTCAATCTGGTAGGTCGCCGGCGAAAGCAGGCACTCGATGGTGGTCGCTGTAAGCCCGGAGACATTGGCCGCGATGGACACCACCTTGAGCGCCCAGCCCACCACCGGAACACACTGCAATACCTCTTGCGCCGTCAGCTCCGCAACCAGCTCGGCGGAAGCGCCAAGTATGATCTTGATCAGCGCCCGCCCTGCCGCATCCGCAGCCTTCTTGGTCAGTGCGCCAAACACCGCGCCCGCGGCAATGCTGGCCAGTTTCGACAGCACCGCTTTACCCGCCGATGTGTCGCGCTTGTCCAGCCCGAACAGCAGCCCAGCTGCGCCAATGATACCCGCCACAAAATAAAACGCGACCGCTGCTTCCCCCTCCAGTGCAGCAATGAACGGGTTGATCACATACACCGTGAGCACCAGCATGATGGTCGAAATGCCATAGCAGACGATGCCGGTTCCCAGCACTCCCACCAAATCGACCGCCGTATCCCAGTCGGAGAATCCATCCGCCACGCCCAGGCCGCCCATCAGCACCATAGCGGTCGAAGCATCGTCCGGCCAGAGAAAATCCAGGTTTGTGGTCTGCGTCAGGAACGGTGTGGGTGCGCCGAAGATGGCCGCACCCGAGGACAGCCATGTCAGGTAGTTCTTCGTATCCGAGCTCTCGGCGATAGCCTTTACCAGCCCTATATCCACCGGCACCCGGTCGACCCAATGGTATGGCTTGCTCGGATCGGTCGGATTGTAGGCCGTGATCGCATCCCGAAGGATCGGAGTCCCATCCTGCTTATGGAACTCGACATATGCGCCCAGGTAGCGGGCCGGCCAGTTCTTTACCGGGAACGTCAGCGTCTTCTTGTTAAAGTCGAAGTTCAGCTCGTCGTTATATAGGTAAAGGCCGTAGGTTGAGGTCTTGTTCTTGATGCCGAACCCATTCGCCTCCGCCGCTGCCGCATCGCCCGCGACCGCCAGCTTCGCAGATGGCTTTTCCACCAGCTTCGGATCCGGCGGAACGTTGGTCTGTGGTTCTGCAGTCGTGCCCGTGGGCCGGTTGTAGAGAAGCCCGTTGAACATGGGGTCGTTCTTGCTTTCGCGCAGCACGGAACTCACGCACGGACCCGCCGCCTCGATCACGCCGCCGTCACCAACGACCGCCCCCGCGGTCCCCACCGGTGGCTCGTAAATATCGGTGAGGTTATAGGTCGGCATGCCCGGTGCTTTGCCGTCAGGCGGCGTCGGCCAATCCGGCTTTCCGCCGCCCTTGTACTCGAGATCTTCGTTCACTTCGCACGGCACCATCGGCCCGGTACCATCGTCGTTCTGCGCCCACAACACCCAGCCCTTGTTGTACCAGCCGCCATCCGGGCTGCCCGGCGGGTGGCTCTGAATGTACTGCACCAGCTCGCTGAACGACTGGCTGTCCTGCAGGTACTGCGCGACGATTGCCTGCGCGACCACCGGGTCCGTCGACCCCAATTCCGGGTGGTTCAGCACGATGGATTGCGCCGTCGACTTGGGCGTGGCGATCGACGCCGCTTGAACATAGACCTCTTCGATATCCTGCGCACTCATAGCCGTCAGGCGATGCTCCTGCACCCCGTAGGTCGAAAGCCCAAGCGGGTGCGGCACTTTGCCCTTCAATGCCCGGATGCGCCGGTAAGCCTTGGCCACGTGACGAGCCGGAATATGGAAGTAGCACATCGCAATCTCCGGCAGCGGATGGTCGTCGAGCGATGGGTACACAATCCTGTGCATGCAAGCGCGCGTTGCGTTGAACTGAATCCTCTCCACAAAGTGGCTGATCCGTGGCAATTCGCGATCGCCAATCATGGCTAGCGCGCGGTTTTGCTTCCGGTGCTCGGCCAGTTTTTCGGGATGGTTCTTGTAGCTGCTCACCTTGTGCTCTTTTCCGTCGGCCAGGAGCGTGTACTCCTTATCGTGGGGAAAGGAAGAAAGGTCAAAGTGCATCGTCCGCGTTTCCATCATGGTCATCGACGTCTCCTTGGAAGTTAGCTGCTTGGGAGCATGATTTTTCTTGAGTTAAGCGGCAACGATTGCCCGCCTAAACAGGACACAAATACCCACCGCTGGGATCTGGAATACAGAGAGGCGGCGAAGGCAGATAGCGCGCCCACATCCACTCCCCGAACGGCAGGTTGTTGGCCGTATTGGTGGCCACCGTGTTGCTGTTGGGGCAAATGCAATTCGGCTTCAATGCGGTCTGTGGCAACACCGTTAGCGAGCAAGGAATGTTGAAGTAAGCCAACTGCGTCGGGGTCACCAGGCGGATGATCCGGATCATGCTACCGTAGACATTCACCCCGCCCGATTCATTGGTGAAGACCTGAAACTGGATATAGTCCTTGACGGGGTTGAAGGGGTTGTCTGCGTCGTTGCTGACCTTCCACCCCTTGAGCGCGGTGGTTGAAGTAATCCGGGTGATCGTAGTCCGCTGGCTTAGCGGAAGTGAGAAGTTTCCGAACGTGTTGATGGTGTTGGCAATGGCTGGCCGCACAGTAATGGCGTAGCTGCACGTCGTACCCGACTGCAGGTTCAGCCACATCGAATAAACAGTCACCACATTGGCCCCGGCTGCGAGCAGTTCGGCAGCGGATGCGGCATCCGTTACATCCGTCGTCTCCGTGGTATCGATCACTTGCCACTCTGTCGGGTGCAGCGCCACAGAGATCGTCGCATCTTCCGTCAGCGGATGGCCGGCAGCCGCAAACGCCGCCGCAATGTCCGGTGGAACCGAGCCCGCCACCAACTGCGGCTCGAGCGAGAGGGGCAGATAAAACTCCGCCACGGTCGTAAAAGCATCGCCTGGAGCCACCCCGAGCGCGGGTTGAAATTCGTCGTTGCAAGATGGAAAGACCACATAGCTCGTGGCGCCGTCTTTGATCTTCCAGTAGATCGAACTCATGGAGATGGTCAGCAGCGCCGACGCATTGAGCGTTATATGAGCGTCGCCGAATGCCTTGCGGAGCTGCGGCGGAACCGGCCCCGGAGTGCTCAAGTAGGGCAGCACTGAAATTGGCACGTTGAATTGATGTTTCGGTGCGCTGGAGGGCGCCTTCGGATCCGGCGAAGCGGCGTCCAGTTCCGCAATCATCAACGCCGCGTCCTGCGCCGAAAGCTTGAAGAGCCACACCCCCGCGTATGCACGAACATCGAGCGGGCTCACCACCGAGACCGCCGCGTTGGTCATCACCACGTTGTTCATGGTGGCGTCGGTAAACTTGGCGCCTTGCAGGTTGGTGCCGTTAAATGTGCTCTGGCCGCCCCGCGCGTCCACGAAAAACTGTGCGCCGTTGAAGTTCGCTCCGGTCAGCATCGAATAGTCGAAATTCACCCCCGGCAGCGCCGCCTGACTTAGATCGATGTTACCCAGGTTGGCATTGTTGAACTGAACCCCGTTCAACTTAGCGCGGTTCAAGTTGACCGTCTTGCCGGCGGTGGCATAAAGCTGCACGCCGGAGGCCCGAACTCCAAAAAGATTGGCTCCGGTGAGATTCACGTTCACCATGAATGCGTTCAGTAACACCGCCGGAACAGTTGGCTGATACACGCCCAGCCCGCCCGTGTCCGCCTGCACCGTGTAGCTCAGCGCAACCGGGGTCGTCACCTCCACCTGCCAGCTTGTATCCGGGGTGGAGAATGGCGTTGGAAACACTGTCACCGGTCCTTGCAGATCGACTCCGTTCTTTGCGAAGATCGCCGTGACCACCGTCGCATTCTGTTTCTTAAGCGCGTCCAAAAACACCGCGTAGTCCGGGCTGTCTTCGGGGACCAGGAACAACAGGCTGATCGCACCCATCTGGGCTCCGGTAAGATCCGCGCTCTGCAAACTCGCGTTAGAAAGGTTTACCCCCTGCATCGAGATGCCGCCGGTAAGCGTGACGTTGTTGAGCGTCGCGTAGCCAAAATCGGCATTTACCAGCTTGCAACGGTCCAAC
>Ga0326727_10010995_pt1 | contig 21287 bp, 20 predicted proteins | sample MB2enrmetagenome_FD_207643 | JGI IMG/M metagenome (GOLD analysis project Ga0326727, IMG submission 207643) | Lab enriched peat soil microbial communities from McLean, Ithaca, NY, United States - MB29MY | ecosystem: Environmental > Terrestrial > Soil > Wetlands > Peat | place: USA: New York...
GGTTCGGCTCGGAGATGCGGATATTGACAGTGGGTGGGCCGGGCGCGAATGAACCGGCCGGTCCTGCCTCGGCGGATGCACCGTATAGCGCTCCGGCGAGGGCCCCTTCGCATTGAATCAAGCGGCAGTTCCGATCGTGTATCGGGAACCTCTGAGCAAGTTCGCAAGCCGCGTGAATCTTGAACAGAATTGAAGGGCGAAGCGAAGGGCGCGCTTTCAACAGACGCTGGCCTGAGAGTCGAGTTTTGCCAAGTATGGGCGCAAGAGCGGGCGGGAGCCGTTTCTGGACCAAATTGGACCAGGCGGTTAGGTTCTCCGGGCTACGGGCGCTTGCGGAGCCTCATTACCCCAAGGCAGGCAACGGACCTCATCCGGCGAGCCCCGCGATCACGCTGTGGACCTACTGCCTGCAGCAGTGCTTTAGCCTGTCCGACCCCGCATGGAGGAGGCCCGCTCGGCGACTCGCTGGAAATTAGGTCTGTTGCGGGTTTGAACCATGGTGGGTTACTCAAATTCTCCGGCGCAACTACGCGTCGGTTTGTTACGTGTCAGTATAGGAGATCGATAGTAGTCGCAGCAGTCAGCGAGTTCCGAAAACCGCGCGGAACGCTCGTCTTAATTTCCACTCAGTTTTCAGGCAGAATCCTCTGAAGCCCTTCGGAGGCACGATTTCTGGCGCAGGATCAGAGATGACCATCTCAATTGGCTCGGGCTCCGCACAAACTGAGAGGCTAAGAATGCCCGGGACACTCGGTTGCGGCTTATCTGCAGAAACGGATTCACACGAGTCTTGCATCCTGAACTTAGCGACCACCAGAGTCTCGCATAACTCATCGCCGATCGCGTCTGTCTTTACACCCAATCCATCACCTGGCCGGTCAGGGCGTCTGACAGCAAGCGCGGCCCAGAAATCGGGTCAACCCTCGCCACCTTCCCATTGCGCGTGTAAATCATGCGGCTCATTACCACCCCGGAAGCTCGCGCAAGACGCGCAATGGGCGGGTACGAGATCCGGTTAGATAGATCCCGCCCAGAGATCGAGCACTGGCGCGGTTCCCCGTGACAGGCCAACCCCAAAGAACAAGCGCCGAGCAGGATCAGAACGAGCCGCTTCACGAAATCTCCTTGCTGGCTTCCATCATATTCTCGCCCGACGCCGGCTCCGGTTTGACTTTCCCCGCCTCCATTGCCGACGATAGGTTTTCGGGGCTGTGGCGAAGCCGATGTGCGAGAGGGACCAACAATGAAAGTCTTGATCCTGGGCTCGGGAGGCCGCGAACATGCGCTGGCCTGGGCGGTAAAGCGGAGCGAGCGGGTTACGGAGGTGGTGTGCGCCCCCGGCAATGGCGGCATGGCCCAGATTGCCCGCTGCGTTCCGGTGGACTTGAAGAACCTGGACGCCATGATCGGCCTGGCCGTTGCCGAGCAGCCCGGCCTGACTATCGTGGGCCCCGAGTTGCCGCTTTCCCTGGGCATTGTGGATGCCCTCACGGAGCGCGGCCTGCGCGTCTTTGGCCCCACCCGCGCCGCCGCCATGCTGGAGAGCAGCAAGGCCTTCGCCAAGCGCTTTCTGCAGAGGCACAACATCCCCACCGCCAAATATGCCGTCTGCGCCAGCCAAGCCGAGTTCGATCAGGCCGTCGAAGTCTTTCACCCGCCCATCGTGGTAAAGGCCGACGGGCTGGCCGCCGGCAAGGGGGTCATCATCTGCCCCTCGCGCCAGATCGCCCTCGAGGCCGCGCAAGGCCTGTTCAGCGGCAAGTTGCTGGGCGAGGCCGCGCGCCAGGTGGTTATCGAGGAGTTTCTCGAGGGCGACGAGGTCAGCTTCCTCTGCCTCTCCGACGGCAAGAATGTGGCCCCGCTCGTGCCCGCCCAGGACCACAAATGCATCGGCGAGGGCGACACCGGCCCCAATACCGGCGGCATGGGCGTCTATTCCACCGATACTCTGCTCGACGCCGAGATGAAAGCGTGGATTCTGCGCTACATCGCCGAGCCAACCGTGCGGGGCATGGCCGAGGAGGAGACGCCCTTCGCCGGCGTCCTCTATATCGGCCTGATGATGACAGCGCGCGGTCCCCAGGTGCTGGAGTTCAACGCCCGCTTCGGCGATCCCGAGACTCAGGCTATCCTGATGCGGCTGGAGAGCGATCTTGTGGACGCGCTCGAAGCTTGCATCGACGGCCGCCTCGACGGAGCCCAGTTTCGCTGGACTCCGGGCGCATCCGCCTGCGTGGTGGCCAGCTCAGCCGGCTATCCCGGCAGCTACAAAACGGGCTTCCCGATCGCCGGCCTCGATGACGCCGCCCAGGTTGAAGGGGTCGAGATCTTCCATTCCGGCTCATCGCAGAAGGACGGCCAAATCCTCACCGCCGGCGGCCGCGTGCTGGGCGTCACCGCTGCCGCTTCCTCGCTCGAAGAGGCTCTGGGCCGCGCATACGAAGCCATGGCCAAGATTCATTTTGACGGTATCTATTATCGGCGCGACATCGGCCATCGCGCCCTGAGGAGGAAACCATGACGCCTGCCATCACTCTCGATGAACTGCTCGCCTGGAACCACGAGTCGACAGAGTTTTGGAAGAAGCACCTGGACGGCAACCCCGGTCTGCTCGAACTGCCCTGCGGCATCGGCGGGGCGGCCAATGTACAGGAGTTCGTCCGCCATATCTGGGGGATCGAACTGGTCTGGGGCCAGCGCCTCGCCGGCCTGCCTGTTACGGACCGGAAAGAGATGCCCGCCGGACCGCTGGAGGCCTTGTTTGACCTGCACTTCAAGGCCGTTCAGGTCTTCCACGCGATGCTGGACGATCCCAACCTGAACTGGGACGAGACGATGACGCTGAAGTATCCCTGGCTGCCGCCGGAGGGACTGACCGTCTCTCGCCGCAAGGTTGCGGGTCACGCGCTCTTCCACAGCCAGCGTCACTGGGCGCAACTGGCAACGCTGGTCCGGGCGGCTGGATTCCCTTCGGGCTTCAAGGGAGACCTGCTCTTTAGCAAGGCTCTGGCGTAGGTTCCGGCTCCGACTCTGGCGTTGGCTCCGGCTGCAATGCGATTTGCGGCTTCCCCTGCTGCTGCTGGAAGCAGGAGCGGCACAGTACCGGCCTGCCCTGCGTGGGTTTGAAGGGAACCGTAGTCTCCATCGCGCACTCCGAACAGGTCGTCCGGGTCTCGGTGCGAACCCTGTGGCCGCCGCGGGTCCGCTTGGCCTTGCATTGCTTGCAGTGTTTGGGGTCGTTGGTGAACTGCTTGTCGTGGAAGAATAACTGTTCGCCGGCCGTGAACACGAACTCGGCGCCGCAGTCTATACACTTCAATACTCTGTCGGTAAACTCCATGGCCGGCTTCCCCGAAACAGGGAGTCGCCCCGAAATCGGCCATGACCCAAGAGAAGCTTGCCGGTCCCGTTTCCCTGTCCTCGTACTTCTTTCAACAACAAGGGCCCGGGCCGCTTAACCTGAAGCGGCTAATTCAACGTCTTCCTGGCGATCTGGAAGACCTGGCTAACTTTAACATCCCAAGCGCCTGAGCGGCGGGTTAGCCAAGAAGAAAGAATCGTAACCGGCCGCCCCGGCCCTGTCTTGGGTGTGTGGCATCTCGGGCCTTCTTCGGTCTGTAGATGCCGGGGCGGCGCGTGTTACGAGTTTGTCGATGCGTCAGTCCTGCTCTTTGCGAGCCTTTTTGCGATTCCGCTTGCGCGCCAATGCCGCCTTTACACGCTTCTTCTCACCGGGTTTCAGGTAGTAGGAGTGACGCTTGACTTCCTTGATAATGTCCTCCTGCTGTACCTTCCGCTTGAAGCGGCGCAGCGCATTTTCGAGCGGCTCGCCTTCCTGTACGCGAACCTCTGCCAAAAAATCCCACCTCCAAACCTGCCAAAGGGCTAATTCCATGATACCGGCAATCTTGCAGTTTCAGTCAAGTCCAAAGCCATTTGCCCAAAAAATCCTTTCGATTCAATAAAGTTTGGACTAATTTGCCTTCCTGCGCCGGCTCCAGGCTCCGGCTCCAATAGCAAAATGCAATAAACTTGCCCGAGGAGGCCTCGAAACCATGATCCGCGGCTACCAGGGGCGGCTGCCCCAGATTCCCGCCAGTTGCTACGTCGATCTCTCCGCCCAGATCCTTGGTGACGTCGCCCTCGGCGAGCGCTCTTCGGTATGGATGAACGCCGTGCTGCGCGGCGACGTCCACTCCATCCGCGTCGGCTCTTGCTCCAACGTGCAGGACTGCGCTGTTCTGCATGGCCAGCGCAATCTTTACCCGGTGATCGTGGGTGACTGGGTCACCATCGGTCACAACGCCACGGTTCACGGCTGCGTGGTTGAAGACGAGGTGGTCATCGGCATCGGCGCGGTCATCCTCAACAACTGCCGCATCGGCTCCGGCTCCATCGTCGCCGCCGGCGCCGTGGTTCCGGAACACATGGTCGTCCCGCCCAGAACGCTGTGGGCCGGCGTCCCCGCCAGGCTGCGCCGCCAGCTCACCGATGCGGATCGCGCCCTGATCCTTGAATACGCGCGGAACTACCTGGACTACACAGAGATCTACCTCCAGCAGGCGGGGAGCTGAGCAACCCTATTCATGCTTCAGGTTCAACCCCAAGAATGAAGCACAGACCAGGCGCCTTTCGACTGCCCCTTCTGCTCTCGCCGCGCGTCTACAATCAAGAGAGATGGCGGACACCCTCTATCTGAGTCTGTGGTACCCGAATCTGCGCGTTGAGGCGCTCGCCGATAAGCTGACGGCGGTGCTGGGCGCGTTTGCGGCGCATGGCGGCGAGGCCACGGTCTATGCCGCTACCGTGTGGCCGGTCAGCTGGCGCGAGGCGCCGGTCTTCGAACGGGTTTATGGGCGCGGCGCCAACGGGCCTGGCGCGGTGCTGGGCGCGGAGCCGCGGCTGGCCGTCGACGAGGCCTTTGAGCTTCTGCACGAGGATTGCGCTTACGAATTCCAGATCGGCTGGAGCTTGTGGGAGCTGAAGACTGAGGAAGATCTTCCGTCTGGAAAGCGGGAGTCTCTTCGCGCGGTCGCCGCACCGGGCGCGCGCTGGGTGCGTGAGCCGCGGCTGGTGCGGATTACGGGTTATGGGCCGCTCTTCGACGAGGGAGCTTACCAGGCCGATGGGCACATCCGCGTAGACTTCGGCTCGGACGCGCCGTTTTTGGAAGAAGATGCGGACTTGGATTCCGTTGCCGCCCGCCATGTGGAAGAGAATGTGCGCCAACTTGTGGAGCTGACTGCGGCCGTCGAGAAGGCTTCTGGCGCCACGAAGCGGCTGTTGTGGAGCGAGCTGGGCGAGAGTCTTGCCGAGCGGCTGGCGGCCCGATTGGGAGTGTTCAACTGAGCATCAGATTCACCATTGAACGGTTGCGGACGCTGGTGCTGGCGGCGGGAGTTCTGCTGTTGGCGGCGCTGGCGGTGTTTCTGGCCGTGGGCAAATGGAAGAATCCGCTCAACCTGAAGGAGCTGCCCAAGCGGCTGGGTGTCAACATTCAGCAGGACGCCAGCGGCTACACCTTCGATCATGCCTTCGGCGCGCATTCGCGGTACAAGATTCACGCATCGAAGGTCGTGCAGTACAAGCAGGGCACGGCTACGCTGCACGACGTGAAGATCGAGCTGTATGACGAAGACGGCAGCCGCGTGGACCGCATCGAGGGCAGCGAATTCGAGTACGACCAGAAGAGCAAGACGGCCAAGGCGAACGGGCCGGTCGAGATCGTGCTGATGCGCCCCGGAGTGGCGCCGGCGATTGCACCCAAGGCGGCCGCGGGCAAGGCATCGGAAGAGAAGGCCAAGGGAAGGCCGCTGGCTTCAGCCGCCGAAACAGCCGCGCGCGGTGAGATTCATGTGAAAACCAGCGGGCTCACCTTCGACGAGACGAGCGGAGTGGCGACCACCGGCAATCATTTGGATTTCTCTTTGGTCCAGGGGAGCGGCAGCGCCATGGGCGCTACCTACGACTCGCAGCAGGGCCACCTGGTGCTGGATCGGGCGGTGGAACTGACGACCGAGCGCGGCGGGCAGACGGTCCGGATTCACGCTCAGCATGCGGAGTTCGAGCGCGCCACCCAGGTGTGCCGGTTGCACTTGGCCACGGCCGATTACCGGGGTGGGGAAGCGACGGCCGGCGATGCGAAGGTTCTGTTTCGTGAGGATGGATCGGCGGTGCGTCTGGATGCGGTGAACGGGTTTACGCTCCTGACCGCAACCGGCAGCCGCATTGCGGCGCCCACGGGGTCAATGGACTTCAATGAAAGCAACCAGCCGCGGCACGGCCATATGGAGGGCGGCGTCCTTTTGGACTCGGCAAGCGGGGCCGGCGGCCGGAACCGGCAGACCCATGGGAGATCGGCCTCGGCGGAGCTCGAATTCACTCCGCAGGGCGAGTTGAGCCTGGCGCACCTGGAACGCGATGTGGAGATCGAGAGCGAAGAAACGAGCCAGCCGGCGGACGGAGCGGGGCCTCGACCAGGAATGAGGGCGGAGCCCGGTTTGCTGCGCGTGAAGCGGAACTGGCGCTCGCCGGTTGCCGATGTGAAGTTTCGCGATTCCGGGCACGGGCAGTTGGAGCCGGCATCGATTCATGGCGCACAGGGGGTGGTTGTGACCGGCGAGAGCCAGAGGGGCCAGGAGGCCGCTGTACCTTCCCGGCTGGCGGCCGACGAGTTGATGGGCGAGTTTGCGCCGGGTTCCGCGTTGACCGCCATGACCGGCGCCGGCCATGCCAGCCTGGAAGAAACCAGCGCCACGGGGGTCCGGCAAAGCTCGAGTGGCGACCGGATTGAGGCGCAATTTACTCCCGGACCGGCTGGCGGAGCCAAGGCTAACTCCGCTAACTCTACTAACCCCACCAACTCCGCCGGGGATTTTGGCGGGACCGAGATTCAGTCGGCTGTTCTGGATGGCCATGTGGTGCTGGTGCAGCAGCCGGCGTCCAAGCCTGGGGCGCAGGCTGAGGCGCCGATGCGGGCCACGGCGGGCCGGGCCGTCTACGAAGGCGCGGGGCAGTGGCTGCACCTGACGCTCGACCCGCGCGTGGAAGACGGCGGTTTGCAGCTCACGGCGGACAAGATCGACGTATCTCAGGATTCCGGGGACGCGTTTGCGCACGGAAATGTAAAGGCCACCTGGACGGATGGCGGCGCGCCTCAGGCGGGCAAGCCCCAAAGCGGCGCGCCGGGGCAGGGAAGCGTCGCCCTGGGCGGGCAGGGTCCGGCGCACGTGATTGCCGCCGAGGCTCAACTGCATCGTGCCACCGGCCAGGCAACCTTCCGGGGACATGCGCGGCTGTGGCAGCAGGCAAACTCGGTTTCCGGGCCGGTGATTGTGCTCGATCGCGAGAGGCAGACGCTGGTGGCGCGCAGCGCGGACGCGGGCGAGCCGGTGCGGGCGGTGCTGGTGAGTGCCGGTGGCGCAGAGCCGGGCAGCGCCGCGGGCGTGAACTCCGGCAAAGGTGCGGCGGGAAAACCGGCTGGGCGTGCCTCGACCGGGCCATCCGTGATCCGGGTGCGCGGGGGCGATTTGAAGTACTCTGACGCGGAGCGCAAAGCGGTGATGCGCGGGGGTGCCCTGGGCACGGTGGTTGCGGAGACGGGGACGGCAGCCTCGGTCTCAAACGAGGTCGAGCTGACGCTGCTTCCGCCGGGCAACCACGCCGGCAAGGACGGCGGCTCGGCCCAGGTGGATCGCATGACCGCCAGAGGGCATGTTACGCTGACCAGCGAAGGCCGGCGGGGGACCGGAGAGCAGTTGGTGTACACGGGCGAGACCGGGGAGTACGTGTTGACTGGAACCGCCGCCGAGCCGCCCTCGATGTCCGATCCGGCGCGCGGAACCGTGACCGGGGAGACGTTGATTTTCAATAGCCGCGACGATAGCGTCACTGTGGAAGGTGGCGGACGCAAGACTACGACCGAGACCACCGCGCCGAAATGATGGATGGACCCTGATTTGGTCTTTTGGAATTCGAGTTCTCAAAGTCGAAGCATACGCCCGTGTGCGCGTCCCCTAGATAAAAGGTGCTATAAAGGAGCCTGTGATGGATAGCGAACTTATTTCGATAATCGACCTAGCTTCCGAGCTGGGCCGACGGAAGCAGACGGTCTTTAAGGTGATCAAACGGCTCAAAATTGAGACACAGAGGTTGTCCACTTCCAGCAGTCGTGGCCAACTCGTGGCTCACGTCGCTGTAGACGATGGCAAGCGCATCCGCGAGGAGTTGACTTCGCAAGTTACAGGCCCGGATGAAGGGGCAGAGACAGACAATAACATTGGCGACGGATATGTCCTTCCTCAGACTGGCGTCTTCTACCTCCTTCAGCTTGAGCCCAAACAAGATCCTGGGCGGTTCAAGGTTGGCTTTGCCACCGATCTTGTTGAAAGACTCCGTCACCATCGTTGTTCGGCCCCATTCGCCGCTGTAGTCAAGTCCGGGGCGTGCAGGTCCCTTTGGGAGAGGACAGCGATCGACTGCGTCACAGACGGATGCGAGCGGCTTCACACTGAGGTGTTTCGGACAATGTCGATCAACACGGTTGTCGCCAAGTGCGACCGGTTTTTTGAACTAATGCCGAGATTTGCGGACGCAAGACTCAAGACGCCGAACCAGCCTGACGAGAACTCACAGCACTCGCTGGATACAAAGCAGTAGGGGTCACAGGTTCCGAAAGCAGAACCTGTTGCAGCCGGCTCTGGATGAGGGGAATGGTCGAAGGCCGTGGTTTCCCATCCTATCGCCAGAACCAACCGCAGGTCCTTCGACTGCGCTGCGCTCCGCTCAGGATGACAGGTCTTGGTTGAATGCTCAGGATGACAGATCTTGATTGAATGCCCAGGATGATAGATTTGTCTTTTAGCGGTTTGGCGGGAAGCCGCACTCGATGAATGCATTGATCGCCGAGGGAATCGGCAAGGCGTACAAGGGGCGGGAGGTTGTTCGCGGTGTGAACCTGCGGGTCTCGCGCGGGGAGGTGGTGGGTTTGCTGGGGCCGAACGGCGCCGGCAAGACGACCAGCTTCTACATGATTGTGGGACTGGTGGCGCCGGAGACCGGCCGCGTGCTGGTGGACGAGACCGATATCACGCGCGTGCCGATGTATCTGCGCGCGCGCAACTTCGGCATCAGCTACCTGCCCCAGGAGCCTTCGGTCTTCCGCAAGCTGACCGTCGAGGAGAACATTCTGGCCGTGCTTGAGGCGCAGCCGTTGGGCAGCCGGGAGCGGCGAACGCGGGCCGAGCGGCTGATTCACCAGCTGAACCTGGGCCACGTCCGCACCACGCGGGGCTACGCGCTCTCCGGCGGCGAACGGCGGCGGGTTGAAATTGCGCGCGCGCTTTGCATCCAGCCCAGCTTCATCCTGCTCGATGAGCCTTTCAGCGGCATCGATCCTATCGCCGTGCTGGAGTTGCAGAAGATCATCTTCGATCTGAAGGCTGCCGGCATCGGAGTTCTGATCACCGACCACAATGTGCGCGAGACGCTGAGCGTGACCGACCGGGCGTACATCATTGCCGAGGGGCGGATCTTCTTTTCTGGAACGCCGCATGAACTGGGCAATAACGTGGACGTACGCCGGCTGTATCTGGGGGAGGGTTTTTCACTGGGTTGATGCGAAGTGGATGCGGGTTTCGGCTGGGCATCTTTGCGTCCGGCGTCCCCGGAGCATTGGCCTTGTCAATGCGCCAAACGGGCCAGGCGCGCGCCGGGATTCCCGGCGGCGATCCTCCGAGCGATCGGTGCCCAAACCGGCACGCGCGGCTGGAAGCGAGTCGATTTGACCTTTAGCACTTTTCTTACGCGATTACACTTACAATGAGTCATACGGGGAATGAGTTCCATTTATGGCACTGATGCAACCCAAATTGAGCCTGAAGGTGTCGCAACGCCAGATCCTGACTCCTGGCCTGATGCAGATGGTCAGCGTGCTTGCGCTCAACAAGCTCGAGCTGAAGGAGATGATCGATGCCGAGATGGTGGAAAACCCCATTTTGGAAGAGATTGACGAATCGGTTCCGATGCTGGATGAGGTTGCGGGCCGCGAAGAGAAGCTGGCGCGCGGGGCGGAGGAACCGCCGGCCCCTCCCAAGGACTCCTTCGAGGAGGTCGATTTCGGATCGTACTTCCAGGACTACCTGGACCCCGGCTACCGCACTCAAGTGGAGTATGACGACAGCGAAAGGCCCTCGTTCGAGCAGTTTCTCTCCCAGCCTACGACTCTCGCCGATCACCTGGCGTGGCAGTTGGGAACTCTGACGCTGGACCCCCTGCTTCATGAGGCGATGGAGTTCGTAATCGGCAATCTGGACGAAGACGGGTACTTGGCCGCCAGCGAGGAAGAGCTGGCCGCGGCTTTGATCCAGGCTGCCAAGGAGGAAGGCCGGGAGCTGGAAGAGGCCGTGGTGGTTGAGATGGTGCGGCACGCCATCGACCTGGTGCAGCATCTTGACCCGGCGGGAGTCGGCGCCCGGGATCTGCGCGAATGCCTCTTGATTCAGATTGCGGCCCAGCAGCACGAGTTTGCCCAGTTGTTTGCCCGCCAGGCGGCTGGCGCGGCCGATGATCCGCATGGCAGCTTTCGCGCCGAGGCCGAGATCCGGCTTGAGGAGCGGCGGCGCGCCATGGAAGTGGCGGCGCTGATTGTGGACCGTCACCTGCAACTTCTGCAAAAGCGGGACGTGAAAGATCTGGCGCGGGCGGCTCACATTACTCCCGCGGAGGCGGAAGCCGGGGCGGAGTTCATTCGCACTCTGGACCCTCGGCCCGGCCGCCAGTACAACCGCGAGCAGACCAGGCTGATCGAACCCGATGTCGTCTTTGTCAAGCGGGGCGCCGAGTGGGCTGTTGCAATGAATGAGGAAGACCTGCCCAGTCTGCGGCTCAGCGCCCGGTACCGGCGGATGCTGGCCTCGCAAGAGACCGACAAAGAGGTCAAGGACTACGTAAAGGAGCGATTCCGCTCCGCGATGCAATTGATGCGGAACATTGCCCAGCGCAAGAGTACGATTCTGCGCACCTGCGAGGTGATTGTGCGCCGCCAGCAGGACTTCCTCGAACGGGGAATCGAGGGTTTGCGGCCCATGATGATCAAGGAAGTGGCCGAGGAGATCGGAGTTCACCCCTCGACGGTGAGCCGGGCGGTGGCCAACAAGTATGCCCACACCCCGCAGGGGGTAATCGAGCTGCGCTTCTTCTTCTCCGAGGGCTCGAACGGGCCGGAGGGCGCCGACACGCCGCTGCTGGTGCTCAAGCGCAAGGTGCGCAAGCTCATCGAGGAAGAGGATGCCCACCATCCGCTGACCGACGACCAGTTGGCCGCGATGCTCGCCGCCCAGGGCATTCGGCTCACCCGCCGCACTGTGGCCAAGTATCGCGAGGACATGAGTATCCCGTCTACCCACCATCGGCGCCGCAGCGAGGCGTAGGGCGAAACAGTCTTCAGTTGTCAGTTCTCAGCTGTCAGTGATCGCAAGGCTGCACCGTTCTTGAAATTCAACCTGGGGCCAAGAGAATATGCTTGACGTTCCTTTAGCTCAGCACACTGCCGCGCTGACCACTGACCACTGACAACTGACAACCAACAACCGATGGCTATACAATCCGAAGTTCCCCAGCCGGGAAGCCGAGCTGGGAGAACGAGGAGCGGAGGCTGACCATGGAAGTGGAGTACACCGCCAGAAAAGTGAAGATCTCCAAGGCGTTGCGCACGCAGGCCGAGGAGGGGATGGAACGTATTGCCCGCATTTTGGGCAAGACCGCGCGCGCCAGCATCACCTTCGGCGTGCAGAAACATGAGCAGATCGTCGAGCTTACCGTGCAAGCTCGGCTACAGACGATTGCAGCCGCGGGCAAGGCCGATACCCTGGATGCGGCGCTGCGCGAGGCGATGGACCACGCCGAAAACCAGGCGCGCCGGTACCGGGACCGGAAACTGGTGCGCAAGCGCCTGCCCAACGGCGAGAAGGTGCTCACGGCGCCCCCGGTTACCCGTCCCAAGGCTCGTCCCGTTCAGCCGGCTGGCGATGGCGAGAGCACTCCGGCCGGCGCGAAGGCCAGCGCGTCGATCGCCGTCCACTCGTTCCCCAATCGTCCGACGGTCGTTGAGCCGCACATCCTGAAAAGCGGCGAAGCGATCTCGCTCAGTCCCATGACCATCGAGGAGGCCGTAAAGGATGCGGAGTTCCGCGACCGAGACCTTCTCATCTTCCGCAATCCAGCCGGAGATATGTTTGTGCTCCATCGCCGCCGCGACGGGCAGATGGAGCTGGTGGAGATGCCGTAGCGCATCTGCGCGCATTCTGCAGTCCGTGCGTCGTGCTGTCCCACTCTGGCCGCAAAACAAAGGCGCGGCCAGGGTTGGGCGCAGTCCGATCTTTTATTGCCTGTGAAAGAGTTTTGGGCCGGTCCTTGGTGTAGCATGTTGCCCATGACGAATTCAGAACCCGCCCCCCAGGCTGATTCGCCGCAAAGAGATGCGGAGAGCGCCAAGTCGGTGACGAAGCCGGCCAAGGAATTGGTCATCGTGACCGGAATCTCCGGCGCGGGTAAGGCCTCGGCCCTCAAGGCCTTTGAGGATCTGGGCTTTCACTGCGTTGACAATCTGCCGCTTGAGCTACTGCCCGATTTTGCCCGGCTGGTGGAAAAGTCAGCCGAAGTGGAGCGGGCTGCCATCGTGGTGGACGTGCGCGAGGGAACTACACTGGATCGCCTGCCGGAGATCCTGAAAGGCGTAAAGACGCTCCTCTCCACGCGCGTGATCTTTCTGGATGCGCAGGACGCGGTGCTGGTTCGCCGCTACTCCGAGACCAGGCGGCCGCACCCCCTGGGCCGCTCGGAGACGGTTTCGCGCTCCATCGTGGAGGAGCGGCAACTGCTCGACCCCATTCGCAACGTGGCGGATACGCTGATCGATACGTCGGACTTCAACGTCCACGAGCTGCGCGCCGATATTCTGGCCCGGTTCGGCCAGGAGAATCAGACCGGGCGCCTGCTCGTCTCCTGCCTGAGTTTTGGCTTCAAGAATGGCGTTCCCCTGGACGCGGACATGGTCTTCGATGTGCGCTTCCTGCCCAATCCCCACTTTGTGCCCGAGTTCCGCAAGCTGACCGGCCTTGACCCCAAAGTCGCGGCGTATGTGCGCGGGTTTCCGCAGACCAGGGAGTTTCTGGCTCGGGCGACGGATCTGATCCTTTACCTGCTGCCGCACTATGTGGAGGAGGGGAAGAGTTACCTCACCATAGCTTTCGGCTGCACCGGCGGCCAGCACCGAAGCGTGATGATGGTCGAGGAGATTGCCGCTGAACTCAAGCGCGCCGGCTACCAGGTGAAGGCGCTGCACCGGGATACGCCGCGGTGATGTGGTGAGCCCGCGCCGCGATGGCTACGCCAAGTCGTGCGCATAGTACAGAACGCCATCGGGCCAGGCTCCGGGATGGCTCTCGAAGCCGATTCGGACGTTGGTCTTGTTGTGGTTATGTTCGCTGGCCTGAATGATCTCGGGGCCGTTCTCTTCGAGCGCCCTGGCCCACTTCTCCGATGGGCGAACGATGGCGATGTGTCCGGGCAAATGCCGGTCGGGGTTGCGGAAGACGACCAGCACAAGAGTTCCCTGGTTCGCCAACTCCTGCGCCTCCTGCATATTCTGAACCCTGCGCCATCCCGCCTGTGCGCCCGCTTCGCCGGCCAGCCAATCGGCCTGCGCGTTGGCCAGCAGAACCTGCCCATGCTCAGGCGGCCTGAGAAGATAGACGCCCAGCCGCTCGGCCGCCGCCGCCGCGAAGGCGCTACAGTGAGAATGGTTCCCGGGGCCCTCGTAATCGGCGTCCCTGTCCGCTTCCCCCGTCTCCCAGTTCACATGCTCATGCGCCAGCCACGGCGACTCCACATTCATGTTGTCCAGCGTGGCGGCAAGCCGATCGCCGGCGGGAGTAATCGGTCCGCAGCAGGGGACGTGGCCCGGCTCAGTCGCGGACTGGACAGCGCGCGGCCGCGGGGTTGTTGCCAGCAGAGCGCACGCAAGCGCGATCAGTGCGAAGAGGCGAAGGAGGGAACTCATGGGACAAGTCCTTTCATCGACGCGAAGGCGTCCGGGTTGCGGGCCGACCGTCGAGCCGGCGGGAAAGTGCGCGACGACAGTGTAGTTCCCGGCCTGGTGAGTCCGCCAGCCGCGGCGCCTCACACCCAGGGCAAAAGCATTTGAAACCGAAGCTGATCGAATCGGGTATATTCCGTCGCGGACAATCCCGTCCCGGAGGAACGATACGAGAATAGCCCAAGGCGGAAGCCCTGGGTAGGCCTCTCCGATTCAAATGCGATTGCCTTGCCTCACACCACGCGCCGCACGCCCGGCAGACGGACCAGCGGATCGGCCACCAGCCAGCAGGCGATGCAAGCCAAAGGGCCGACGACGCCCCATTTCACCAGCGGGGGCGCAACCCAGCCGCGCAGCAGCAGGCTCACGCCCACCAGCACTACGGGATGAATGATGTACACCGCATAAGCGCGCCGGTTGAGCCACGCCCATAGGGCCGATGGCTGGTTCATGCGCTCGCGAAAGACCAGCAGCCACGCGGCGATCAGGCCCCAGGCGACGAAGGGCTCCCAGCACGCGTAAAAAACTGCGGGCCAGGAGAGGCCGCCGGAAAAGTTGGCCTTGCCAACGCCGATGAACTGGATGGCGGCCACAATAGCCACCGGCAGGCAGGGCCAGGCAACGGCCAGCGTCCAAATCCAGGGCCGCGCATTCCTCCAGCCGAGCCGCCGGAGCCAGTCGTAGCGCCACGCGGCAATGCCCACGGCGAAGAGGAAGATATAACTCGAAAAGTAGCCGAGCTGCATGCCGATGACGTCTTTGCCCACGGGAATGAACTGGCGGATGGCCAGCGCGGCAGCGGCAACCCCGACGGCGCTCACCAGCCACCAGCGATAGGCGGGAACAGGCTTCGGCGTGCGTTGAGTTTGGGCCAGCGGCGCCCCGGCAATCGCTCTCCAGGCGCAATAAGCGAGGCTGAAGATCAACAGAGCCTCCGCAAACCAGAGCGGGCCATTGATGAACCGCTTTTGATGCCAGAACCAAAGGATTGTGGGCCAAAAGCCATCTCCCTTGGCGAAATCCACCATCGCCGCGGTCAGTGGCGCGAGGATCAGCCCGAATGCCAGCAGCGGCAGCCCGAGGCGCAGGAAGCGGTCGCCGATGAAGCGCGCGTTGCCCTTGCGCTCCAGCGCGGCCGGGGTGAAATAGCCGGCCAGCAAAAAGAACAAGCCCATAAAATAAGCCTGGTTGGTGCCGCAAAACACGGTAAGCAGCAGACTGGAAGGCGTGCCGGAGGATTCTACTTCGTGATAAAACCAGCCGCCGGAGCCGCCATAGGTGATGGCGGCATGGAAGACGACGACCAGGACGGTCATCACTGTTCGCAGGCGATCGATGTACAGGTCGCGTTGGGCCATGAGCCATGATACGTTGGGCTGCGGCCGCAGGTTCAGGGCTCATGGAGAATCCCAGGTTCCAAGAACGGGACCTGGGGCACCCAGTTTGCGAGCGGTCAGTACTTGACGATCTTCTCGAAGGAATCGGGCTTGAGGCTGGCGCCGCCCACCAATGCGCCGTCGATCTCTTCCTGGCCGATGAGCGCGGTGGCGTTGTCGGGCTTGACGCTGCCGCCGTAGAGGATGCGCATGGCCGCGGCGACTTCAGCGCCCAGTAGCTTGGCTACTTCGGCGCGAATGATCCTGTGGGCGTCGGCGGCCATCTCCGGCGTGGCCGTCCTGCCGGTGCCGATGGCCCACACTGGCTCATAGGCAATCACAATCGGCGCGGCGGCCTCGGCCGCGATGCCCGCAAATGCGCCGGTCACCTGGGTCTTGAGCACCTCTTCGGTCTTGCCGGCCTCGCGCTCCGCAAGCACCTCGCCAATGCAGACCACGGGCACCACGCCATGCTTGAGCGCGGTGTGCAGCTTCTTGTTGACAATCTCGTCGGTCTCGGCAAAGTACTGGCGGCGCTCGGAGTGGCCGATCAGCGTATGCGTTCCGCCGATGGCAAGCAACTGGCCCACGGAGGTCTCGCCGGTGTAGGCGCCCTCCTCGGCAAAGTGGATATTCTGCGCGCCGACGGCTACATTCGAGCCTTTGGCGGCTTCAATCACGGTAGGCAGCAACACCGGGGAAGGGAACAGGGCGATCTCATCGCGGTCGTGGCCGGCCACAAGGGGCAAAAAGGCATCGACAAAGGCCTTGGCTTCGGCAGGTGTCTTGTACATCTTCCAGTTGGCGGCGATCAGGGCTTTACGGGGCATTCTGTTGGGACTCCTCAGGTTGATTCTAGTGGATGTAGTTTAGGGCCGGGGTGACGGCGGGCACAGGAAGAGAGACGAAAAGGCAGCACTGCACGGGAAATCCTTAGTGATCCAGCGCAAAACGAATGTGAACTGCGCTCCTCCCGCTCGGCAAAAGGCAAGGATCTGAAAGAGCAGCCCGAGAAGCCGCATGAGTATGCAAGAGTATAGAGATAGGAAGCTTAATGGCCAAAATGGAAACCCCAGATTGTTCGACCTCCGAAATGCATTTGGACCGTCCTCAGAGTCATAGTGTGCTACGCCGGATTCTGGAACTAGCCGGCGTTTTTGCGGCTTGCTTGCTGGCTGGCGAGATAGGACTGACTGTTCCTTTTACCAGCGGAACCGTATCCCCGGTTTGGCCGGCGGCCGGGGTCGCGTTGGCCGCCATGCTCATCTGCGGGTATCGCATCTGGCCGGCAGTCACCCTGGCCGCATTCCTCGTGAATTACTTTACCGGCATTCCGCACATGGCCGCGGCCGGAACCGCGCTGGGCAGCACGGCCGGTCCGCTTTGCGGCGCCTGGCTCTTGCGGCATGTGCCGGGATTCCAGCCCTCCCTCACCAAGCTTCGCGATGTTCTCGGACTGATTATCTGCGGCGCTCTCTGCGGTACCGCGGTGAGCGCGACTCTCGGCACTGCGGTTTTGGTTCTCTCCGGCGTGCACACCGGCACTGGTTTTGCGCCAGCGTGGCTGACCTGGTGGTGGGGTGACGCTACGGGTGTGTTGATTGTTACCCCGCTTTTGCTCACCTTCTCGGGGCTGAAGACGGGTCTGGATAAGCGGCGGCGGGTCGAATTGGCCTGCCTCCTGCTCGGAACCGCCGGCAGCGCGTCGGTGATCTTCGGTCGGCAGTTTGGATCGATGCATGCCGGCGTGTTTGCGTTCGGCGTTTTCCCTTTTGTGCTCTGGGGAGCGATTCGGTTCGAGGTGCCGGGGTCCGCATTCGTGAGCTTTTTGAGTTCCGCCATTGCCGTGTGGGGAACCGCTCGCGGCTTTGGACTCGTCATCAACGGTGACGCTCAGCAGAACGCTATTCTGCTCCAGGCATTTATCGCGGTTGCCTCGGTCTCGGGATTGGTGGCGGCATCCATGATCACGGAGAGAGCGGAACTGATACGCAAGCAGAGTACGCTCGAAGCGCTTGAACACAGCGAGAAGAGTTATCGCGGCATTGTGGAGACCGCCTACGAGGGCATCTGGAAGGTGGATGCCGATCTCAATACCTCTTTCGTCAATGTCCGCATGGCTGAACTGCTCGGCTATACCGTCCAGGAAATGCGGGGCAGGCCGCTCTTCGATTTCATGTTCGAAAGCGACATCGAGCAGAAGGAATCCGAAATGGAACGCCGCCGCCGGGGCGTCAGCGAACAGATTGAAACCCGCTATCGCAAGAAGGATGGGGAAGGATTGTGGGCGCGGGTAACTACATCGCCGATCGTTGGCGCGGACGGGGGCTTTGAGGGCGCGCTGGCCATGGTCAGCGACATGACCGAGCAGAAACGCACTGAATTGGAACGGCGCCGCTCACAGGAAACAATCAGCCTGCTTTCGCGCGCCGTGGAACAGACGGCCGATGGCGTCGTGATCACCGACCGCCACGGCACCATTGAGTACGTGAATCCGGCGTTTGAGGTGATTACCGGTTACAGCCGGGGGGAAGTGGTAGGCAAGACGCCTGCCGTGTTGAAGTCCAACCTCCAGGACAAGACGTTCTACAGCCGGCTCTGGGATCAGATTCTGCGCGGTGAGGATTTCCGCGGGGCGCTTGTGGATCGCAAGAAGTCCGGGGAACTGTACTGGGCGGAGCAGACCATCAGCCCCATCCGGGACAGCGCCGGCGTCATCTCCCATTTTGTTTCGGTAAGCAAGGACATTACGGCGCTCCGTAGGCAGCAGGAGCGGGAAGTCCAGTTGCAAATGGCGCGGAACGTCCAGCAGCGCTTCTACACAGGCGCAGCGGTGTGCGCCAATGGCTTCGATGTCGCCAGCGCCATCTACCCCGCCGAAGAAGCTTGCGGCGATTACCTTGACTCGTTCTCAATGCCTGACGGACGCATTTGCATCGGCATTGGCGATGTGAGCGGACACGGTTTGGATTCCGCGCTTGTCATGGCGCTGACCCGCGCTTATGTGCGCTCGTTCGCCCAGGTCGAACCGGACTTGGCAAAGATACTGAGCCGCGTCAACCACATGCTGATAGCGGACCTCGAGGACGCCCGGTTCGTCACCATGCTGCTGGTTTGCCTGGATGGAGCGAATGGCTGCATGTCTTATGCCAATGCAGGGCACGTTCCCGGCATTCTGATGAATAGCTCAGGCGAGATCGACCATGTGATTGACAGCTCAGGACCGCCGCTGGGATTGTTTCCCGATATCGGCTTTGTCACCTCCACTGTACCTTTGACCTCGCGGCAGCTCCTGATTCTGATGACGGACGGCACAACCGAGATGTCAACGCCGGGAGACGTTGAGTTCGGTACCGGCGGAGTGCTTGAATACGTGCGCGCCCATCGCCAGGACTCAGCCAGCGAACTCGTGCAAGGCATCTATCGCGCCGCTCGCAGCTTTGCCGGCGGCGATCCTCAGCAGGACGACGCCACGGGAGTGATTGTAAGAGTCTCCTGATAGTCGCCCTGTTGCCGATCCCGGCCTGAGGGATGCCGGCTGCACAATAGACACCTGTGCAGCGCCTCCTTAGAGCTTCTTGCGTAGATGTTCAAACACCCCGTACCCAATCAGCGCCGAGATCATGGCGATGACGAAATTCGTAACGGAAAAAATGTCGTGGAAGGCGAACGCCAGGCTTTTCCCGCGCCCATTGGAAGCCGTAAACTCTCCCATCAACAGATTCGAATAGAAGAGAAAGACGATAAACGCAACCTCGATCACGGCTCGCCAGAGCGGCGTGAGGCGCCGGCGATTTCGCGGACGATTCTCTGCCCGTGGGGTGATGGTGCGGAGATTCTCTTCGTTGCGCTGCATGGAGCTTTCATAGTACCAAGAATCGACTGGTCATTCTACGGAATTGCGAGGGTTGCGGCGGCAATCGCAGGAACGGTTCTTATTGCGGAACCTGGCTCCATTCGTTTCTTGAACCGGCAAAGAACGGCGGTCCCTCCCGGAGGGAGGCAAGGAGAATAGCCCAGGGCGAGACCCTGGGAATGCGTCGAAGTTGGAATCGACCGCCCCGTAGGGGCAGCGCGAAACCCAATTTTGCTCTCGATCTCCATTCATGCGATTGCCCTGGGGCTTGCGCCGCCGGAGCCCGTTGGCCAGCGCCCGCCGAATTAGCGATTGCAATCAGTATTCCTTTCGCTGCAACACCAGCACCGATGCGCACAGACAGACGCAGGCAAACACCAGGGACGCCACAATCGGAGCCCACGGAATCGGCGCGGTGATCGGATAGCAATTCAGGCTCATGCCGCGAAGAGGACTGACCCGTGCGACCCAACCGAATTTGGACTGCATCAGAAACAAAGCAGTCCAGAGAATGAACGCACCCGTGACGTGCCATGTTTCATCGAGCACGCAAGTCAACAACACCGAAAGAGCATAGATGGCCATGGTGCAGGCGATTGTCCGGGTCAGATATACAAAGGCTTGCGAGACACTCGTAGTTTCCGGCCGCAGGTGCAGGATGTAGCAGGCCATGATGACGACCAGGATGCACGTCTGAAGAGCGCCCAGCCCCGCCCGTACGAAGAGCAGTCGCCGGCGCGAAATTGGGAGCGACAGCGTAAAGAGCATGGAACCATGGAATCCCGGAGTGAAAGTGTACGCCCCTTGGGTGTTGATTCCCGATCCAGCAAGGAAGATCGCTGTAAAGATGAATAGAAGAACCGAACCCATTTGAATGGCCATCCATAGCCGCGCCGCGGGCACTCCCGGAGGCAGCCGCAAACCGAAAGAAGGCAGCCATAGAGGTGCGAGCCATATCATAAGGGTCGATCCGAGCAAAAAAACGAGGCGCCATCGCGTTTCAAGCCAGGCTTTGAACCAGAGCATTACTCCCCCCTCACATGATCAAGAAACAGTTCTTTGAGCGTTACGGGACGGACCTCCACCGATGTCGGCCCCAGCGAGCGCGCGCGTTCCACCAGGCCATCCACATCGCCATGAGCCAGCAGCGATGCCGTGCGCCCACGCTGGCGCAGATGATCGACGCCGGCTAGGTTAGCCAGCTCCCGCGGCGGTATTCCGTCGAAGACCAGAAGGATGCGCCGGTAGTCGGATTTCAGGTCGTCCAACACGCCTTCGATCACCACCTGCCCCTCGTCGATGATGCAGACGCGATCGCAAATCTGCTCCACCTCCGCCAGCTGATGCGACGAAAAGAAGATCGTAGTCCCGTCGCTGGCGGCCAGGTCCGCAAGAATCTGCAGCACGTCTTCAGTCATCGCCGGGTCGAGGCCGCTGGTAGGCTCGTCCATCATCAGCAACTCCGCGCCGCGCGCCATGGCCAGCACCAGCATCAGTTGCGTTCGCATCCCCTTGGACAGCTTCGGCACGGCCTTCTTGCGCGGCAACTGGAAGAGATCCATGTACTTCTCCTCCAGGTCGCGCCGCCAGCCGGGAAAGAATGGGCGTGTAAACCGTATCGTCTGGTCGACAGTCATGAAGGGATAGAGATCCTTGTCCTCGCTGACGAAGCCGAGGCGCCGCCGCGCGGCAATGGAAGAGGCTTCCGAATTGATTGGCTCGCCGAACAGCCGAATGGTCCCCGCATCCCGCCTGAGCATCCCCAGCAGCAGTTTCAGCGTGGTCGTCTTGCCCGCGCCATTGCGGCCCAGAAAGCCGCAGATCGATCCGCGCGGAACCTCCAGACGGAGGCTCCTCAAGGCTGGCTTGCCATCATAACTCTTTGAAAGGCCGTCAGCGGCGATGATGATGTCGTTCAATTGCCCCTCCGTTCAGCGGCCGCATCGTCTTGCAGCCGCGA
>Ga0326727_10010998_pt1 | contig 21285 bp, 13 predicted proteins | sample MB2enrmetagenome_FD_207643 | JGI IMG/M metagenome (GOLD analysis project Ga0326727, IMG submission 207643) | Lab enriched peat soil microbial communities from McLean, Ithaca, NY, United States - MB29MY | ecosystem: Environmental > Terrestrial > Soil > Wetlands > Peat | place: USA: New York...
AATATCGTGCTGGTGGATGTCCGGGTAACCGCTAAGAATGGAAAGCCGGTTACCGACCTGACGGCTAAGGACTTCCAGGTTTTCGAGGACCGTGTGCCGCAAACCATTACGTCTTTCAGCCTGGAGAACGTCGAGAAGCTGGTGCAGGCGGGGACCGCGGGAGGCCCGCCGCCTACGATCGATCTGGCGAAGCTGCCCGCCGGCGTGTCCGCGGAGAGCGTCCTCCAAGACCACCGGCTTATCCTGCTGTTCTTTGACGTGTCGTCGATGCAGCCGGACGACGTGATCCGCGCCGTGAAGTCGGCAACCGACTTCGTTCAAATGAAGCTGACCCCGGCGGACCTGGTCGCTGTCGTCACGTACACTTCAAGCCTGCGCGTGGTCCGGAACTTCACCAACGACCGCGCGGCGCTGGCCAAAACCCTCAAGGGAATCCTGGCGGGAGAAGAATCCACCAACCTCAGCGGCCAGGGCAGTGAGGGTGCGGCGGGAGGCACGAACGCGTCGGGCGAGGAAATCGTGTCCCAGGACGTCTCCGCTGCCTACACGCCTGACGAAACGGAATTCAATATCTTTAACACGGATGAGAAGCTCGCCGCCATCGAGTCCCTGGCTGAGATGTTGCGTGCCGTGCCGGGGCGAAAGTCGGTCATTCACTTTTCGAGCGGCATCACCCGCACGGGGATTGAGAACCAAGCGCAGTTGCGAGCCACCGTTGCCGCCGCCAACCAGTCGAATGTCTCCTTGTACACCATGGATGCCCGAGGCTTGCTGGCCCTGCCGCCCGGCGGCGATGCCTCTTCTGCAAGTCCTTCCGGCACGGCCGTGTACAGCGGCTCGGCGGTGTCATCACAGATTTCCTCGATGCATGACAGCCGCGATACGCTGGCCTCTCTGTCGCAGGATACCGGCGGCAGGACCTTCTATGACACCAATGACTTCGGTGATGCTTTTGCGCAGATCCAGTCGGAAAACTCCAGCTATTACCTGCTGGGGTATACTCCTTCGAACTCCCGCTCCGACGGCGCATTCCGCAGAATTCGAGTCGAGGTCAACCGGGCCGGTGTGAAAGTCCAAGCTCGGCCCGGCTACTTTGCCCCCAAGAATTTCCGCCAATTCACGCGCGACGATAAGGAAAAGCAGCTCCAGAAGGCCATGAACCTCGATGAGCCGTTTCTGGATTTGCCTTTTGTGATTGACGCGTCGTATTTCCTCCGTCCCGACAACACCTATTACGTTGTCTTGGCAGCGAAGATTCCGGGCTCGGCAGTGCAGTTGCTGAAGAAGTCGAACATGCACCAGACGGAGTTCGATTTCGTCTGGCGTGCTGCCGATGCCACCGGCCGGCCCGCCGGCATGCTGCGGGACACTCTGCCGGTGAAGATCAGCGGGGAATCGTACGACATCCTCCTGGCCGGGAATTTCCTCTATGAAGGCAGCGTCGTTCTGCCGCCGGGAAAGTACAACCTGAAAGTGCTGGTGAGGGAAAACCAGAGCGGGAAGATGGGAACTTTCGAGCAACCCCTGGATTTGCCTCCGATCTCGCCAAGTGAACTTCAGGTAAGTTCGGTGGTCCTTTCGAATGAGGTGAAGGACCTCGATACGGGCGCCGGGCGCAGGACCAAGGGCGATAGGGACAACCCGCTGAAGCAGGGGGACAAGTCCGTATTGCCCAGCGTGACGAGAGTGTTCCGGACCAATCAGACTCTCTTTGTGTTGCTCGAATCTTATGCCGGGAAACCATCCTCCAAGGCGAGTGCACCCGAAACTGCGGAAACCGCCGCCGTTGCCCCCTCTGTGGCGCTGGCGTTCTTCCGAGGTGGAGCGAAGGTGGCGGACGCCGGACCCTTTACCGGCAAGGCCGGGAAATCTTCCAGCGGGAAGAATACCTACTTGGTGGAGATTCCGCTCGCGAAATTCCGTCCGGGACGTTACACCGTGCAGGTGAACGTGCTCGATCCAGGGCATGACCGGGTGGCTTTCACGAGAGTTCCCATGGCGGTTGTTCCTGCCCCGGCGCGCCCCGTGAGCCCTACGGGCAAGTGAAGGCGGATTAGAAAATCCCTGAGGGTGAGGCCGTGTGCAAAGCCAAGGCAAATTTTGGTAGTGTCATTTGAATGGTACCCCTTTCGAAATATTGGTCATTCCCGCGAAAGCGGGAATCCAGCCTGTCGGCGGCTCATTCCCAATGGCTTGTAGAGTAGATTCCCGCTTTCGCGGGAATGACTGCGCCTGGGAGCCCTCGTATCGCGCAAATGACACCACCACCCGAATTTTTCTTGACACGAGTCGTGTGTTTGTTTAGGATATCCTTGACAACTAAATATCTGATTCAGTAACCCTGAATCTCATCAAGAGTGGCTGAGGGACGGGCCCTATGACGCCACGGCAACCGCTCCGAAAGTAGTTCGGAGGGCAGGTGCCAACTCCCGCCCGGGTTATGGGGGAAGATGAGAGGGGCCGAGAGATTTCGAGCGTGCCTCTTCCCAACCGGAAGAGGCTTTTTTAGTTTATAGCCTCTTCCAGGACCTTCCGTTATTTCCCCATCACAAACGTGCCGACTCGGATGAGCAGGTAAGCGAGGAGGAGCCGTGAGTTACGTCGTTCATCTTAAGTGCAGGGAATGCGAGCGGACATATCCTGTGGAGCCGCTCGCGGCATGTGAAGACTGTGGGGCCCCGCTCGAAGTGGAATACGATTACGGAAAGCTATGGGCGGACCTGCGGCGCCAGGATATCGCGGAACGGCCGGCGACCATGTGGCGGTACCGTGAGCTGCTGCCTCTCGACGACGTACCCTGTGTGGGGACGCAGACTGGATTCACTCCACTTGTCGCCACGCCGCATCTGGCTAAGGCGCTCGGGGCCAAGAAGGTCTATGTGAAGAACGACGCCGTCAATCATCCCACGCTTTCCTTCAAGGACCGAGTGGTGGCGGTCGCGCTCAGCAAGGCGCGCGAATTCGGGTTTGACACTGTGGGCTGCTCGTCCACAGGCAATCTGGCAAACGCGGTAGCCGCCCACGCGGCCGCTGGAGGCTTCAGAACCTTCATTTTCGTTCCAGCGGACCTCGAACCGGAGAAGATCGTCGCCACGCAGATTTACGGAGCAAACTTAGTACGGGTCAAAGGCACCTACGACCAAGTAAATCGTCTCTGTTCGGAAGTCACGCAGAAGCATTCCTGGGGAATGGTCAATGTGAACTTGCGGCCCTACTATGCCGAAGGCTCAAAAACCGTGGGATTTGAAATCGTCGAACAGCTCGGCTGGCGCCTGCCGCAGAACATCGTAGTTCCCATGGGTGGAGGTTCCCTCATCACAAAGATTTACAAAGCCTTCCAGGAATTGGTCACGCTCGGTTGGGTGGAGCCGGCGGGAACGAAGTTCTTCGGAGCTCAGGCGACCGGATGCTGTCCGATCACAACGGCCGCAAAACACGGGACTCTGGAGATCTTTCCACAGAAGCCGCGCACGATCGCGAAGTCTCTTGCCATCGGCAATCCTGAGGACGGACGTTACGCGGTCAAGAGAATTCTTGAGTCGGGGGGCGCGGGCGAGGACGTCAGCGATGAGGAGATTCTGGAGGGCATCCGCCTGCTGGCGGAAACTGAGGGAATCTTCGCCGAGACCGCGGGCGGCGTCACCGTTGCCGTGACGCGAAAGCTGCTTGCTCAGGGACGATTGAACCCCGAAGAATCCATTGTCATCGCGATTACCGGAAACGGCTTGAAGACTGTCGCCGCCGTGACGGGCGTCCTGGGACAAGAAGAAGCTCTTCAGCCCAGGCTGGCGGATTTCGAAGAGCGATACCTGAACCTGGAACCTGCCGCCGCAGTCTGACGGCCTGCAGGAATCATCTGGACGCGACCCGCGAGAACTTCCATAGATGCGCGGAGAGAACGCTATCGAACCCTAAGTTGGGCACGACCCTAAAGGAGGATCACTTGGAAAGAAAACTTGGTTTTGACTCGATTGCTCTACACGCTGGACAACATCCCGATCCCGCAACGGGCGCGTGTGCTGTCCCGATCTACCAAACCGCTTCCTACGTCTTCAAAGACACAACTCACGCCGCTAACCTTTTCGGCTTGAAGGAATTCGGCAACATTTACTCCCGCATCATGAATCCCACCTGGGCGGTGCTGGAAGAGCGAGTTGCCGCGCTTGAGGGCGGGGTTGGAGCGCTGGCGACGGCTTCGGGACAAGCTGCTTCAACGCTTTCCATCCTGAACATTGCTCAGGCTGGAGACCAGATTGTTTCCGCCGCAAGCCTCTACGGCGGCACCTATAACCTGCTGCATCACACCCTCCGCAAGCTGGGTATTGAAACGACATTTGTCGATCCTTCGGACCCGGAGAATTTCAGGAAAGCCATAACTCCAAAAGCCAAACTCATCTATGCCGAAACGCTGGGTAATCCCAAGAACGATGTGCTGGACATCGAGGCGGTGGCCAAGATTGCTCATGAGGCTGGAATACCGCTCATCATTGACAATACAGTGGCGAGCCCTTACCTCTGCCGTCCTATTGAGTGGGGCGCGGACATTGTCCTTCACTCACTGACCAAGTTCTTGGGCGGCCATGGAACCTCAATCGGAGGCATCATCGTTGATTCCGGGAAATTCAACTGGGCGAATGGGAAGTTCCCGGGGCTGGCTGAGCCGGATCCCAGCTATCACAATCTGAAGTTTGTGGAGACCTTCGGGAATCTTGCATACATACTCAAGGCGAGAGTTCAGCTTCTGCGTGACCTCGGGCCTGCTTTGAGCCCGTTTAACGCCTTCCTGATCCTGCAGGGGGTCGAGACCCTCTCGCTGAGGGTGCAACGGCACAGCGATAACGCCCTGAAGGTCGCGGAGTTCCTTGAGAAGCATCCCGCCGTGAAGTGGGTGAATTATCCCGGCCTGCCCAGTCAGGCGACGCATGGGCTGGCAAAAAAATACTTACAGCACGGCTTTGGTGCTATTGTGGGCTTTGGGATCAAAGGCGGTTTGAAGGCTGGAATCAAGTTCATCAATGCCGTCAAATTGCTTTCCCATTTAGCCAACATTGGGGATGCCAAGTCCCTGGTTATCCACCCTGCAAGCACGACGCACCAGCAGTTGACTCCTGCGGAGCAGCTTGAGACAGGCGTGACTGAGGACTACATCCGGCTCTCGATCGGCCTGGAAAGCATCGAAGACATCATTGCGGATATTGACCAGGCACTCAAGGCATCAGGGCAGTAGGTCACGGTGGGGTGAGCTTCCATTGCGGGAGGTCACCCCATTCGGCTTCGAAGGCGCGGATCAAAACGATAGGGGGAGTTAAGACAGCAGAATATGGACGAGCAGTCAGTCGGAATCGTCGAAACCAAGTACTTCACCTTTGCCGAGCCGCCCGGCGAGATGCCCCTCGAGTGCGGGCGAACCCTGGGACCCATTACCCTTGCGTACGAGACCTATGGCGAACTGAATGCGGCCAGGGACAATGCTGTTCTCATCGTTCATGCGCTCTCCGGCGATGCCCATGCGGCCGGATATCATCATCCCCGGGACAAACATCCCGGGTGGTGGGATGTCATGATCGGCCCCGGCAGGGCTTTCGACACCCGAAAGTACTTTGTCATTTGCTCGAACATTCTCGGCGGATGCCAGGGCTCGACCGGACCCAGTTCAGTCAACCCTCAGACCGGGCGGCCCTATGGAATCTCCTTCCCAATGGTCACCATACGCGATTGGGTTGACGCCCAGAAAGTGCTGATCGACCATCTGGGGATCAAGCAATTGCTCTGCGTGGCCGGCGGGTCAACGGGTGGAATGCAAGTCTTGCAGTGGGTGGCCAGCTATCCTGAAATGGTGCGTCTCGCCATCCCGATCGCAACCACAAGCAAGCTGTCAGCCCAGGCGATCGCCTTCGACGCGGTCGGCCGCCAGGCTATCCAGTCGGACCCGAACTGGCGGGATGGAGAGTACTACGGGAAGGCGCTCCCCCGCCGCGGCCTGTCGATAGCCAGGATGATCGGCCACATTACCTATCTTTCCGACCGTTCGATGCACCAGAAGTTTGGCCGCAAGCTGCAAGACAAATCTGCTTACAGTTACAATTTACTCACCGATTTCCAGGTGGAGAGCTATCTGTGTTACAAAGGGGATCATTTCGTCAATCGCTTCGATGCAAACTCGTATCTCTACATCACGAAGGCGATGGACTATTTCGATCTGACCCAAACTTACGGCAGCCTTGAAAATGCCTTTGCCGCTGCCAAAGCGAAATTTCTTGTCATCTCATTTTCGTCGGACTGGCTGTTCCCTACCTACCAGTCGAGAGAAATTGTCACCGCTCTGCGGCGGCGGCGCCTGCCCGTGATTTTCACGGAAATTGAGACCGACCACGGGCACGATGCCTTCTTGCTTGAATTTGAACAACTGACCTCGCTCATCAGTAATTTTCTTAGCCATGGCCGGAGCCAGAAGTCGTAATCTATGAGCCTATTGACCACTGAGATTCGATTGGAAAAAACCGGAGATGTCGTGCAGCTTGTCCCCGAACATAAACTGCTTATTGGCCTCATCGAAAAAGGTTCGCACGTGTTGGACCTGGGGTGCGGTGAGGGTGACCTTCTCCTGGCGCTTAAGGTGTTGAAAGGGGTTCGGGCGGAGGGCATTGAGCTGTCTGAGGCTTGCATCCAGGCCTGCGTGGCCAAGGGTCTATTCAGCGTTAACCAGGGTGATTTGGACGAAGGATTGGCTGACTACCCGGACAAGTCTGTGGATTACGTGATTTCGACCAACACCATCCAGGTTCTGCATCGGCCGAGGGTCCTGATCCGGGAAATGGCGCGGGTCGGAAAACGATGCATCGTCAGCTTCCCGAATTTTGCTCACTGGCAGGTGCGTTTGCAGCTTATTTTAAGAGGCCGCATGCCAAAGACCGGAAAGCTGCCCTACGAGTGGCATGAGACCCTCAACATCCACCTGACAACCATCAATGACTTCCGCAGTTTCTGCCATGACGCCGGATTGAAAATCCTGCGCGAGATCCCGTTTCGGACCTCCGCTTCCGGAAAGTGCACCGAGGTGAGATTGCTCCCCAACCTGCGGGCTGACGCAGCGATCTTCATCCTCGAGGAAGCCAAGTCCCCCGCCGGATGACCGATAGGGCCAACGACGGGACTGACATCCTGTGGCGAGAGAACTGCTTCATTGCGCGACCGGCTGGCGTCGGCCTGCCGGTTGCCCAAGCTCCCACGGGCGGCTCCCCGATTTTCGTTATTGTCGCTGCCGGCCCGTCTCGCTTATGATAACCCTTACCGCTTGTTGAGCGGATCTGACCATGGGTGATCGATTCTCCGTACAAATACCAGCAACCTGTGCGAACCTGGGTTGTCTTTTCGATTGTGCCGCGGTGGCATTGAGTCTTTATCTCAATCTAACCATCACGCCGCGCCGGGATGGGAACATTGCCATCCGCTATAAGGGTGTAACCCCCGACCGGATTCCAACGGACTCATCCAACCTGATTGCCAGGACCATTTCCGAAACACTCAAGAACTGGGGAAAGCCGCGCGGCTTCGATCTGGAGATCTTGAACCAGATTCCCGTGGGTGTCGGTCTGGGATCGAGCGCGGCGGCAATTGTCGGGGCGCTTGCGGCCTGTCACTGGCTGGCGGACCGCGTGCTTTTTGATGAAGAACTGGTAACCCTTGCGACCCTGCGCGAAGGGCATCCGGACAACGTCGCGGCGGCCTGGCATGGTGGGTTCACGATATCCGTCAAGGAAGGGGATGCGGTGCTCGCCTATTCGTGCCCTGTTCCTGAAGACCTGAAGGTTATACTGGTTATCCCGAACTACCCGCTTCCGACGGAAAAGGCCAGAGCGGTCCTGCCCAGCGAGTATTCACGCGCTGATGCGGTTCATAACCTGCAGCGCGCCGTAGCCATGGCCGCTCAGTTCTTCTCCGGAAGGACCGACTTCCGCCCGAGCTTCTTTGAGGATCGCTGGCACCAACCCTACCGCGCGCCATTGGTGCCCGGCTTGGCGGATGTGCTCAGCGTGAAAGATCCTGACATTCTGGGAATATGCCTCAGTGGCGCCGGACCTTCAATTCTCGCCTTTGCGCGGGAGAACGCCGCGGATGCAGGTGAGACCATCTGCAAGACGCTCGCTCGTGCCGGCGTTGAAGCCCAGACACACATTCTGGAAGCCGACAACCATGGCGCCAAGGGTTGGTGCCAGCCTGCGTGAGAGTTCTGCTTCGGCGACGGCGCCATGCTTACCTTGACATAACTGTAGCTCAATGGCACCATGAGAAACTGTAGTTTGGCCGGCGCCGCCGGTTGAAGCGGTTTCCTGCAAGCGAAGCATGCCGAAGTGGCGGAATTGGCAGACGCGCTACATTCAGGGTGTAGTGCCCGTCAGGGCGTGGAGGTTCGAGTCCTCTCTTCGGCACCATTACTTCTGGACAGCATAAGCTAACTCTAATCCTACCTAGTAGTTATCCTGTGGGAAAGCCCTTGGACGCCGGCCCTAAAGTGTCCAAGTCTGGATACTGCGCGATCTGCGGGTGTCCATAGAAGGCGACCAACACACCATTCCCAGGGAGAAAATCATGTCCATCTACCAAACCACGCAGGGCTACGGCGTGGACTACCGCGACGAGTTCGGGCGACGGCATCGCCGCTTTGTCGGTAGAGGGTAGCCACAGCACGGCCTTTGTGCCGTGGCTGCCCGCTAGGGGCGGACTGGTTTGTCCTGCCGCTTCTGGAACTCTTTGAACAGCGCACAGAAGGTGTAAGGGTCCAGCACTTCTATGTTCAAGTCCGGGCGTTTCCGGCGCAGGGCCGTCAGCGTGTCGGCAATGTTCGTCGGATTGACCCATGTGATGCGGAAGAAGTAAAAGCCCGGAGCCTGGCTGCCGCGTCTCGTGATGGTCCGCGCCATACTGCCGGCGGTTTGCTCCGGGCTCGTGAAGTTGCACGCGTCGTTGATCAGCTCAAGGACAGGCATACCCTTCCAAACGTGTGGCGCAAGAAGCTTCCCTCCGTTCCCGTGCATGTCATCGACAATGGTGGCGAAGCCGTCAGGCGCAAACTGCCGAAAGGCATCCTTCACATCCGGGGAAGGCTGGTCCCAATCCAGCACCATCGGTGCGAGGGTCATGTCGGCCTCGCGGAAGAAGCGCCGATTGTGCTCCACGAAAAGCGGCAGATACTCCTTCCGCACCCGGTTCGGGTTCATGTAACCGGCCGCGCTCGCGTCGGCCGTGAAGGTGTCGGCTGCCGAAGCGGTGCTGTAGAAGTAGGCGATCAGGTCCGGATAGGTTTCAAGCAGATTCGGATTGATGCCCCACGCCAGCGGGACTTTGCCTCGATCCCGATTGTGCCAGTGATTCGGCAGAAAATCATAGAGCGGGGTGGCCGAGTCGTAGTCTGCCATGAGGATGCAAAGGTAGGTCTTGTTCTCGAGCGGAACTTTCTTCGCGGATCGATGCTGCTTCAGCGGTTTCCGGGGCGCCTGGCTGTGCAGCGATTGGTTGAAGCAGTCGCTTGAGACGGTGTTCTGGTAAAAGTTGTAGGGAGAAATCAGCCAGACGGTTTCCCACTCCGTTGGTACCGGCTCGTGCGCGCTCTTGTGGCCGGGCATATTGCTGTATTTGGAGAAGGCGAAGAAGCCGGTCAGCTCCGTCATGCGTTTCCCGGCGGAATGGCGAAGCGTTTCGGCCAGGATCAGCCGGTAGGTTTCGAGATCCAGGCCGAGCCGCTGGCCGGGATCATCCAGAGGCTTCTCGTCGCCCCAGGGCGAGAGGTCGAATACGAAGGCGCGGTTCTTCACGGCCCAGTCGTGGGTGAGAACGTAGCCGATGTCACCGCGCGCACGGGTGGAGAAGGAATCCTCGAAGAGGCAGAGCCGGTGCGAGGAGCACCGCCCTTTGGCCAGATACTCACGGACCGCCCAGCGGTAGGCATCGTTCTTCTTGCTGCCGGTTTCCGCGCCTGTGAACTGGCCGCGCAGGTCTTTGATAACGGGGAGGCGCCACTGCGCGAGATAGCGGTCCGCGAACTCCGGGCTGAGCACGACGCCATCCTGGACCCCGGCGATGATGGTGGCTACGTTGGCGCTGGCGGGCATGGCGGGATCCCAGATGATCGCGCCTTTGAGCCGGTCTCCGGCCAGTTTCACCAGTGCGCTGATGTCCGAGAGCGGTTTCCTCTCCCGCCCTTGAAGCCACCGACCGTCCTTCGAGAGCAGGTCGAGCCAGAACTCGGGGCGGGTGTTCTTGCGCGACAGGACGTAGACCTCGGGGGATTCCCGGTTGATGATTCCTTGCAGGCACGCCACCGCCATCGCCTCGTCGTAGGACTCCGGCGTGCCGTCCTGCGCCAGCGTGTAGGTGTAAAGCGGCTTGGGTCTCTCCGTCTTCTGTGCGCCGCCCGCGGCCTGTGCGGCGGCAAAACCCTGTGCCGCTGGCCCGAGCAAGGCCAGGCCGATCAGCGCACGCACGACGATCAAGTTCATACATCCTCCCCCGTTTCACGATTCGGTCCCGATCCTGGCCGAAATTCGGCTGATGGATGGAATCCTGACATCTGATTTTGAGATTTGAGCTGGCACTCCGGGCCAAAGCATAAGCCAGCAGCCCTGCCGATTCAAGCTTAGATCGCCCGGCGTGGCAGGGCCGCTCGTTTACGAGCGACACGGCGCCACCACCCTGTTTGCCGCTCTTGATGTCAGCCCCGGGCATGTGCGTACGGGCCACTACACGCCCATCCACGCCAGTTGAATGCAAATTTCCCTTTAGGGAAAACAAAATCAGATTCTTCATCGTCCCATCATGCCGGATCGCAATACCGCCGATAAGGAGTTTTTCGGTTTGAGTGTGAGGGGCGGCGTACCCAAGAGGGCCGCTACATTCAAAGCCTTTTTGACCGGGAAGCGGGTGCATACCCGGCGTACGAATCATTACTGTCGCGCCGCATCATGATCACTCGGTTCACAATTAGGCGTCTCTTAGCATTCACTCGAACGACGTCGAGGCCTCGGAATGCGGCTCGACGCGAGTTTACCCGGCCCGGCAAGGAGCAAGAATGTTGCGCATTCAAAATCTCTTCTTAGGGAGCCTCGCGATTTGCGTGGTTCAACGTCCGCCCGGCGTGCGTGCTCACACCCGGCGGGTCCTTATGGGAGTTCTCTTTACGTTCCTTCTTGGGTCCGTCGGCGCGTCCGCCGCTCCCGCCCAAGAGCAGGAAAGACCTGAAAGACAGGAAAGGCAGCAAAGGCAGGAGAAACCGGAAAGACCGGAACGGCAAGAACCGCAGGAACGGCTGGCCGGGCAGGAAAGGGTCTCGGATTGGGCCACAGATAACCTCGATTTGGTTTCAGCTACCCCCGCACAGATCCGGGAAGTGCTGGCCAAAGACGCTGGCCTGATGGTCGAGCTGAAGCGCTTAATGGCCAATCGTCGCGGAGCAGGACATGGAGGATGACGCCATCCTGGATCGGCTGACAACCGACCCACGCTTCCGATCCCTGGCCACACGCCTGTTGCAACGCTACGGCTACCTGTCGCCACAGATTAATCCTCTATCGGCTTCGGGAAGAGAGCAGGACCTGATGATGAGAGCCAGGGCAGAGCGGCTGGCCCGTGCCACAACAACAGACTCATACTTGCAGTCCGAATCGGAACTTTCCCAGGAGGCGTGCAGACAGGGAAAGGATGATCCAGGCTGTCAGGCGGCGACGAGTAAAAACGCGAGGGGCTTGTCGGCGGAATCGGAGACCTCGGAAGCTGCATGTGAACCGGGCGAAGACAACGCGCCATGTCCGGCAGCATCGGCGCGCAGGCCCGCGTCGACTCTCAACCCTGAAAACCTCGACCAGTCCGCGGCGCCGGGGACTGGAACGCCTCCTCCAGACATCCAGCAGCAGGACCTGATGAGTTCCATGTTGACGGCGAGCGGCGCCGTTTCCACCACCGCCCAGGCGAAGTCCAACCCGCAGTCCGGCACGCTCCGGTCCGAGGAACTTGCCGATGTTACGGGCGGGATGCCTGCCGTTGTTCCCGAGAGTCCACTCAGGCCGTCGCAACGCCCCCTTGTATCGCCGCGCCAGCCGAGGGAAAGGGTGATCCCCGAGCCGGTCGATATGGTAAGTTCACCGAGTCCCTACGCCTATCTGCCCTCGCTCTACGATCTTTACACGCAGGCCGCACCTCGCACGGGGCGTCTTGAGCGCTTTGGCCTCGACGTGTTTCGCCGCGACGCCGGCAGTGTGGGTATTCCCATGGATCTCCCCGCTGGCCCGGATTACGTCCTTGGTCCGGGTGACGGATTGACCATTGATCTTTGGGGAGGTGTTTCGCAGCGGCTGTTCCGGACCGTGGACCGCGAAGGCCGTGTGTCCTTGCCGGAAGCAGGTCCACTGCTGGTGAGCGGCAAGACGCTCGGGGAGGTGCAGGAGGCTGTACAACGCATTCTGCGGACACAGTACCGGGACGTTTCCGCCGATCTTTCCCTGGGCCGCTTGCGGACGGTTCGCGTCTACGTCGTGGGTGAGGTGGTATCGCCTGGCGCCTACGATATCAGCTCACTTTCGACCCCGCTCAACGCTCTATTTGCGGCTGGAGGCATTACAACGCGCGGGTCGCTAAGGCATCTGCGCCACTCTCGCGGCCGGCAACTGGTTGAGGAGGTCGATGCCTACGACCTGCTGCTGCACGGCATCCGCGGCGACCTGAAGAATCTTGAGAATGGAGATACGCTGCTGGTGCCTCCGGTCGGACCGCAGGTGAATGTGGACGGCATGGTGCGCCGCCCGGCGGTTTACGAACTGCGGGACGAGACGACTCTCGGGGAGGCGCTCGATCTGGCTGGCGGGGTCCTTCCCGCAGCGGCACTGCGTCACATCGAAGTCCAGCGGCTTGAGGCGCACGAGAAGCGCACGATGCTGAGTGTCAACCTGGACGCTGCTGGCGATCCTCAAGCGGTTCGCCGCCAGCTCGCCACGTTTGGAGTGCGGGACGGCGACGAAGTGCACATTTTCCCGATCGCTCCCTACAACACGGCAGCCGTCTACCTCCAGGGACACGTCCTGCGGCCGGGGCGATACGCCTACACTCCCGGCATGCGTTTCACCGATCTCGTGGCCTCCTACAAGGATCTTCTTCCTGAGCCGGCCGGGCACTACGCGGAGATTGTCAGCCTGCGCCAGCCGGACTGGCGACCGGTAGTGGAAAACGTCGATTTGGCGGCGGCGTTGGCGAACCCACAGGCGTCGCCGAAGCTTGCGCCGCTCGATACGGTTCGCATCTTTGGCCGGTACGATCTGGAGGCTTCTCCGGTGGTCTGGCTCTCCGGGGAGGTCCGCACGCCGGGACTGTACCGCACTTCGGGCCAGATGCATTTGCGTGATGCGATCTATCAGGCCGGAGGGCTACTGCCGGATGCAGCGCTTGATTCCGCGCAACTGTTCCGTGCTCAGCCGGATGGCTCGCTCAGCATCTTGAATGTGAATCTCGCCGCGGCCCTCGATGCCGACCCGCTGGAGAACGTCCTCGTCGAACCGCGCGACCGGATCATCGTGCACCGCAGCCTGTTTCGCGTGGACCCGCCGAGTGTGTACATCCGGGGCGAAGTGGCCAATCCGGGCCGCTATCCCCTCGCCGGGAATATGCGGGTTGCGGACCTGCTGCACGCGGCGGGCGGCCCGAAACGCAGCGCCGACCTTACGCATGGCGACTTGACCAGGTATGGCGGCCCGCCGGGGGCCGACCACCAGAGCGTGGATCTCACGGCTGCATTCCATGGTACTCGCCTGAGCTTTCCGCTCAAGGACGGCGATGTCCTCAGCGTGCCGGAACTGCCCGGGTGGAAAGATCTAAGCGCATCCATCACCGTAAAGGGAGAAGTCAGGAATCCGGGCGTCTATGGCGTCCGTCCGGGCGAGCATCTGAGCTCCGTCTTGAAGCGCGCCGGAGGCCTGCTCCCGACAGCCTACCCCCAGGGCGCCATCTTTATGCGCCCGTCGGTTCGTGAACTCCAGGAAAAGAGCCGGCAAGAACTCATCCAGCGCATCGAGCAGGAAGGCGCGGCGGTGAAGACCTCCCTGTCGACAACCGGCTCGGAGCAAGCCCAGCTAGCGCAGGAAGCTACGCAACAGCAGGAGCGCGTCCTGGATGCGTTGCGGCGCGCACCCGCATCCGGGCGGCTGGTGATTCAAATGAATTCGGGCCTGAAGGGTTTTGAGAATTCATCGCAGGACATCGAAGTGCATGATGGGGACACGCTCGAGATCCCCAAGCGGCCGGGAATCGTCCTGGTGGTCGGTCAGGTGTACAACACCAATGCCATTACTTATGTGGTGGGTAAGAACGCTGGTTGGTATCTCTCTGAAGGCGGCGGCGCCACGCGACTGGCGGACAAGGGCGCTATCTTCATTGTGCGCGCGAGCGGCGCGATAACGAGCCGCCACCAGGGGGGGTGGTGGTCCCGCAACGTGCTCTCCTCGGTGGTTCGCCCTGGGGACACCATTGTAGTCCCGGAGCGCCCGGTTATCGGCGACACCCGCTGGAAAAACCTCATAGCGATTGCGCAGATCGTGGAGGCCGGGGCGATTACTGCGGCTGTCATACCCTGAGTGGGAAGAAGCAAAGGAAGGCAATGAAGGTCTGCGCCGGGACGTGTGCGTTTCCCGGATTGGCTCCGGAGGACAAAGACAGCCTGACGGCATCCTTGCGACTTTTTTCTGGCCGGGGTGGCCGGGCTTGAGAAATTGAAACGGGAACGATGTCAATGATGGGACCAGATCCAAAAGGCTCGGCCGGACTTTCGGACCTCGAAACTCCGATCCCGATGGGCCCGGAATATGGCGAGGCTATGGCGGGCGAGCATGCTGCGCATCAGGATTTCCACGAGCGCGAGGCTCATGAACAGACCGTCGAGAACCTCCGCCTACTCTGGGCGAACCACCGGTTTCTGGGGCGTGTTACTGGTGCTGGCCTGCTGCTGACTACACTCATAGCGCTCCTCATCCCCAACCGTTATCAGTCCGTGGCGCGTTTGATGCCGCCCGACAGCCAGTCGGGTTCAGGCGGCCTCGCCATGGCCGCGGCGGCTCTTACAGGCGGTGCGGGTACGGGTGGGCTGGGGGGAATGGCAGGCGATCTCCTGGGTCTGAAGAACACCAGCGATCTCCTGGTCGGCGTCCTGAACAGCCGCACCGTGAAAGACAAGGTCATCCAGAAGCTCGACTTGCGAAAAGTCTATGGAGTCCGCCGGATGGAGGATGCGCGCGAGCATCTGACGTCGCGGACCGACATTTTGGTAGATCGCAAAAGCCAGATCATCACGATTGATGTGACTGATAGAAGCCCCCGGAGAGCGGCGGCTATAGCTCAAGTCTACGTGGAGGAATTGAACCGCACGGTGGCAGAGGTCAGCATGTCTTCAGCGCGCCGCGAACGGATCTTCCTGGAAGGACGTTTGCAAGCCGTCAACGAGGATTTGGAAGCTGCCGAGAGAGAATTCAGCCAGTTTGCGAGCAAGAACTCGGCGATTGATATCCATGAACAGGGTAAGGCAATGGTCGACGCGGCGGCGACCTTGCAAGGAGAACTCATTGCCGCGCGATCAGAACTCGAAGGGCTCCGGCAGCTCTACGCGGACAGCAACGTCCGGGTGCGCTCCGTGCAAGCGCGCGTCGCCGAACTGGAGAATCAACTCAAGAAAGTTGGCGGTAAAGACGATAGTACTTCTTTCGGGAAAGCGGCGCAGAGCGATTCGCTCTATCCCTCGATCAGGAAACTCCCCTTGCTCGGCGTCCCTTACGCCGACCTGTACCGCAAGGTCAAGGTTCAGGAAGCAGTGCTCGAGACGCTGACTCAGCAGTACGAGCTCGCAAAAATGCAAGAAGCAAAGGAAATCCCGACCGTCAAGGTGCTCGACCCTCCGAACCTTCCGGAGAAGAAGTCATTTCCTCCACGGCGGCTGTTCATCCTACTGGGGACAATGCTGGCGCTTTCGTGCGGAGTGACATGGGTGCTTGGCCGTAAGGTGTGGGACCAATCGGACCCGACGAGTCCTGGGAAACTACTCGCGCAAGAGGTTTTCGATACCGTGAAGGCTGCGATGACTCGGGCTTCTCGAAATGGCTCTCGGGTCCGTGCGCTGAGCAGGAATTCCGGGGGGCTTGCGGGCCCACCGGACGTCGAGAAGGAAGTCGGTAAGTAGCACGAGAATCTCCTGTATCTATCTGAGCTGTTGGTAGTTACTTCAAAAATGCCTCTGTGGGTGACGAGGCGAAGCTGTAGACAGACCATGAACGCAACCGGGATGCCAGCGGAAACGGTGAACGTCCTCGATCGGCGGAACACCCTGGGCCTGCCAACGGATAACTCGCGACCACACTGGTACGCCGCCTGCACGCGCGCAAACCACGAGAAATGTGTCGCCGAACAGCTCTCCGTGCGATCGGTCGAGCACTTTCTTCCCCTTTATGAATCAGTCCGCCGTTGGAAGGACCGGCGGGTGCACCTCCAGTTGCCGCTTTTCCCCGGGTACATCTTCGTGCGAATCGCCTTGTGCAACCGATTGCCGGTCCTGGAAATCCCCAGTGTGGCAAGGCTGGTCGGCTTCAACGGCACTCCCGTGGTGCTGCCCGAGGCAGAAATCGAGGCCCTGAAGGCTGGCCTCGAACGCAGCGTACGGGCGGCGCCGCACCCCTACCTAAGGGTCGGCCGGCGCGTGCGCATCACCACCGGGCCGCTTGAGGGACTTGAGGGAATCGTGATCCGAAAAAAAAACGCGTTGCGTTTTGTTATTTCGCTGGACCTGATTCAGTGCTCGATCCGCCTTGACATCGATGCCTTATCGGCGGAGCCAGTGTCGGACTGGCAGGCCTAAGACGAACCGCGGCGAAAATGGCCAATTTCATCGGTTCAACGGAAAAGGAGAAAGAATGCGCGCTTTGATTACAGGCATCACCGGCCAGGACGGTTCGTACGTGGCGGAACTCTTGCTGGACAAGGGCTACGAGGTCTTCGGAGTCGTGCGGCGAAGCAGCGTGAAGAAATTCGACCGAATCGAGCCCTTGATGGACAAGATCAAGCTGCTGGAAGGGGACCTGACGGACCAATCGTCTCTCGATAGCGTCATTCAATCCGTGCAGCCTGACGAGGTGTACAACCTTGCAGCGCAGAGTTTCGTGCCGGTCTCCTGGAACCAGCCGGTGCTCACGGGCGACGTAACGGGGCTGGGAGTGATCCGCATCCTGGAAGCGATCCGTAAGCACCATCCGCAGGCAAAGTTCGTGCAGGCGTCCAGCTCGGAGATGTTCGGCAAAGTGCGGCAAGTGCCACAAACGGAGAAGACTGCTTTTTATCCGCGCAGTCCGTATGGAGCAGCCAAGGTGTTTGGCCACTACATTACGGTGAATTACCGGGAAAGCTATGGGATGTTCGCGTGTTCGGCGATGGGGTTCAATCATGAGTCGCCGCGGCGAGGGCTGGAATTCGTTACGAGAAAGGTGACGTACCAGGTGGCGAGGATCAAGTGTGGCCTGGCCAAGAACCTCTTGATGGGGAACCTGGAGGCGAAGCGCGACTGGGGTTTCGCGGGAGACTATGTGCGGGCCATGTGGATGATGCTGCAACAGCCGGAACCGGACGATTACGTGCTGGCAACGGGAAGGACGCACAGCGTCCGGGAGATGCTGGAGGTGGCATTTGATAGCGTGGGGCTGGACTGGGAGAAATACGTCGAAATCGATCCCAAGCTGATCCGCCCCGCCGAAGTGGACCATCTTTGCGGGGACGCTACGAAAGCGCGGGAAAAGCTGGGCTGGAAACCTGAAGTCAGCTTCGAGGAACTGATCAAGATGATGGTAGAAGCCGATCTGGAAGCGGTCCGCCGGGCTGAGAACGGGCACGCGCACGTGCCCTCGGTGCGCAACAGCGTATCATTGTCTGAAAGTCTTACTCGGACACGCCTTGACCCTATGCTGAGTTCCTGCTCTGTGAAAGGGAAGTTTCCGGATGGGACAGTTCATTGGTCAAAAAGTTGAGTTGGTCTGGAACAAAGGTATTGCGGCATTGTGTGATTGGAGATTTCCGGATGAGTTCCCGGATGGGAAAAGCTACTCGCCAGTTCCAGAATACGCCGGAGCGCTGTGGTCTTTTGATTTGCCCGACAGCTTGATTTCGGACCCGTCGGCTTGCCGCAAGATTGAGGATGGCGATCTCGTATGGGTCAGGCTTTCCTGGTTGAGGTCCTTTGTCCGGCAGGTTCTTCCACTCGTGAAAGCCAACTTCGTCCTGGTCACCGGAGACTCTGATAGCTGTGTGCCGTCGGAACTCGGCCCGGAAGCTCGTGCGGTTTTGGATTGTTCTAAGGTCGTGCATTGGTACACCCAAGACTATGATGGCTCGGGGCCTTTGGAGAGAATCTCGCCGGTACCGATTGGCATCGACTTTCACATGATAAGTGAAAGGCCTTTCTGGGGCGAGGCCGAGGCGTCCGCCCTGGAACAGGAGCGAACGCTTGTGTCGATTGGCAAGAGTTTCCCTCCGCTTCAGGCGCGTCTCCAGAGAGTTTATGCCGACTTTGGCTGGCAACGGGGTTTTGGCCGCTACGGCTGCTACCGCGATTTTGGTGTTTACCGTCGTTTTCACCCTCTTGAGGGTACAAGTTTCCATGAAAGCAGACGCCAGCTCTTGAAGGAGCTGCGCAGGAATGAGTTGGTGTACTGTCAGCCCGGGCCGCTCCCCAGGCGTGAGATGTGGCGGAGACAGGGGGAGTACGCGTTCGTCCTGAGTCCTCACGGGCATATGGGGCTGGACTCTCAGAGAACCTGGGAGGCCTTGGCTCTGGGCCACATCGTGCTGGCGCCCTCGTCATCGGTCGATAGCCTCTATGTTGATTTGCCGGTTGTTCCCCTGAAGAGTTGGAATGAAATCACACCGGAGAATTTAGAAAAATGGCTGTCGCTGTACTCCAACGATGGTGCAACTCACGAGAAGCTCAGGAGTAGCTACTGGGTGAATCAGATGCGGTCGAGGGTGCAGGAAAGGTGTTCCCGTCAGGCGGCGTTTGCCAATGTGCCTGTCAGTCCTGCCCTATGAGCAACGCCGTCCAAAGCTCCAGCCTGGTTACGTCCGAGGCTTTGCGACCCACTCGTGGCTCAGCGGGGCGCATTGTGCGGAACTTCCTGTTCCTGGGCGCCGGCAAGGCCGGCAACCTGCTCCTGAGCTTTCTGGTTGTCACCTGGCTGGCCCGGAAGTTAAGGCCTGAAGGGTTCGGGCTCATATCCTTTGCGCTAGCGCTGATGTCTTATTTCATCGTGCTGGCGCAGGGCGGATTGCCGCTTTTGGGCGTTCGGGAGGTTTCTCGGGAACCCCGGAGAGCAGCCCATTATGTGCGGCACATTCAGGGGCTGCAAATCGTCCAGTCGGTTCTGGCGTTTCTCCTGATGCTGGGTGTCGCTTTCCTGGCGCCGCGCTCACGACTCGAAAAAGAGATACTTATTCTCTTCAGTATTCCCCTCTTGCTTTACCCGTTCCAACTCGACTGGGTGCTTCAGGGGATTGAGCGGATGGGCTTGCTGGCGGCAATCACATTTATACAAGGCGCCGTCTATGTATCTTTAGTGATCTGGAAAGTACACAGCTCCGAGGCGGTCATCTGGGTCCCTGTGGCGTTTCTTATAGGAACGGTCGTCCAGGATGTGCTCCTTACAACCTCTATTTTCCGTCGCTTTGGCATCTTCCTGCCGTCCTTTGACCCTCACAGCCTGCGCTCCGACCTCAGAACATCTCTGCCCATGGGCTTTTCCATTGCTATGGTGGTCGTGTATTGGAACACCGGCAGCGTTCTTCTTGGCTTCCTAAAAGGAAATGCGCAAGTCGGCTGGTACAACGCCGCCATCAAAATTGTCATGGTCGTGCTGGTCGTTCCGCAACTGTACAACCAAGCCATGGTCCCCTCCATCTCGGGTTTCTTTGTACAATCGCTTCCCAGGCTTGAGCGCCTAATTGCGGAGTCGATCCGGTTGATGGCCTTCCTCGCGGTGCCGATCATGGCTGGGGGCATATTCCTGGCGAGGAAGATCATCTACTTCCTTTACGGAATACGGTACGAACAGTCAGCCGTATGCCTCCAGATCGTGTTCGTCGCGGTGGCGATCATTTATGTAAACCTTCCCATGGGTTCCTTGGTAATCTTTTGCGGTCGGGAGAAGGTCTTTATGGTGGCCGCCATGATAGCCGCGCTAGTGAATGTAGGCGCCAACCTTTTCCTGATTCCGTGGATGGGCATCAAGGGAGCAGCCGCTGCCACTGTGCTATGTGAATTGATTTTGTCGGCTCTCCTTTACCATGGCGCAAACCAGCTGATACGAGTGCGGGTGCTGACGAGTCTCTGGCGGCCGCTTTTGGCCTGTTTTCCAATGATGCTGGCTCTTGCTTTAAGCCGAAACATGGCGCTCGCCTGGCAGGTACTGTTGGGTGCCCTGGTATACCTTGTGGCTGTCGCCTTGCTTGGTGGTTTGAAAAAGGAGGACTTCCGCATTGCCGCCTCAATGGTTCAATCCAAGGGCTTGCCAGTCGCCTAAGGCTTGACACACAACGCCGGGCTACTTGTGCGCACTTCCAGCTAGTCACGAGTCCGAAAACGAAAATTCAGGACAGATAGAAATGCCCATGAGCTTGCTTTGCAACCAAAAGCGTCCAGCTCTCGGTGGGAGCTTACTGGCCGATTACGGACTGTGAGAGGTGAGCAAGCCGTCGTCGGGTCGGCGTTTTTCATAGCAAATTAGGAATTCGCCTTAATCGGGCGTGAAGAATCGGGAGCTTATTATGAACGCTGCCATGCTTGAAAAAATACTTGCTGAACGACCAAAGTTCCATAGCGGAGAAACTGAGACAGGAGGTGTGATCGCTCCTGGTGATACCATCTTACATGGCCGTGAGTTGGAAAGGATCAATAAGAATCTGCCCGCGTGCTGTGGAATCGAGCCAGCCCTGGCCAGGTTCATCTATGAGTCAGTCTCTGAGCAAAGCAAGACCCTCGAAACAGGCGCAGGGATCTCCACGATCGTCTTCGCGCTCAAGATGTCCACGCATATCGCCATAACTCCCAACGTAAATGAAGTCGAGGCTATAAGGGATTACGCAGGCCGGAATCAGATTTCATTGACTCGTGTGGACTTTGTTGTCGAGCCATCGGATAGCTACCTGCCTCGTTGTGTTAGTCATAATTTGGACCTTGTGCTTATAGACGGTAAGCATGCCTTCCCTTGGCCCATTATTGACTGGTTT
>Ga0326727_10010999_pt1 | contig 21283 bp, 12 predicted proteins | sample MB2enrmetagenome_FD_207643 | JGI IMG/M metagenome (GOLD analysis project Ga0326727, IMG submission 207643) | Lab enriched peat soil microbial communities from McLean, Ithaca, NY, United States - MB29MY | ecosystem: Environmental > Terrestrial > Soil > Wetlands > Peat | place: USA: New York...
ATCGGCGTGATCGCCGCCGCCGTGACGAGCCGCATGCGGCTCGAGGATTTCGAGCACCTCGATCTCGCCTATGCGCCGCCCTTCGCCCCGGTGTGGGATCCCCTGCTCATCGCCGCGCAGCAGCTTCGGAAGCTGGTGTAGACACCGCTTCGGCAGGACTGCGTGGGAGGACGCCGATTTGGGCGTTGGACGACCACCCCAAATCTCCTGTGTGGCCAATCACACGATCCATTACGAGAGGCGACGTCACCGCACCTGGCTGTGCAGGCGCGGGAGTACAAGATGACGAAGCCCGACCCGCGCCAAGGGCATTGAACGCCCAAGACGGCTTCTTGTCCGTTCTGGGCAGCGGACACCCGACACGTTGCTGCCGTCCTGTTTTATCAACATGAAACGCACAGCCCGCTGTGCGCAAGGTGATGAAATCTGAGGAAATCAAATCTGTGGAAACACCTTCTGGACGGCATCTTCCGATGGCATCGAGTGGTGCTGCGTGCTACAAAGGTACGTCGGCAGTGATCGCTTCCGGAAGCGGCTGTCGACTGACTGAGACCCATTGCGGGAGAGCAGGTGAGCGTGAACGATAGGGCCTCCGCTGCATCGCCTTGTTCACCGAGGGTGCAGCTTTCTGCGGAGGATGTCAAACGGGACGTAGATGTCGTCCTGTGGTCGATGAGGCTGTGCTCGATCCGGCGCTACTTTCATCAAAGATTTTGGGAAGCTGAGACACTCGATGCCGAATACGCGGCAAGGGTCGAGCCGGGCATTCGCCTTGAGAGCGTGGCCGAACACAGCTGGCACGTGGCGGACACGGTGCTGTTGCTCGCGGGGCACTTCGACTGGCTGGACCTGAACCGGAGCGTCGCCCTGGCCCTGCTCCACGATAAAATGGAGATCGTCATTGGCGACAAGAACCCGGTGGGTCGCAGCGGTACGGGCCTGACGACACACGCGTTCAATGTCGACCGTCGCTTCCTGAAAGAGAACAGCGAACGGGCGGCGGTTGCCAAGTACCTGTGGAAACTCCGGCCATCAGCTAGAGCGAGTCAGGAGCGCCTGCTTCTCGAGTTGCTTGACGGGAGCACGGAGGAATCCCGATTCGTCAAGGCGATCGATAAGCTCCAGGCCCTTGCGTTCGTCATCCTCAAGAAAAAGGGCAACTTCCTGGATAAACATCTGCGATTTACCGTAAAATACTCCGAGAAGGTGGTCGGGTACTTCCCACCGCTACGTTGCCATTACGACGAGATCCGGTCCCGTCTCCTGGTGCAGGTGGCACGGCGGCGGGGGACCACCGTGGGTAGGCTTGAGGGAGTGATCCAGGACGTCCAGTTGCCGCTTTTCGAACTCCCCGGCAGACAGGCATGAGCATCGCCCTGTACGGTCGAACCGGAGCCGGCAAGACCACGTTAGCGCGGTACCTTGAGCAGACGTATGGGTACTCATACTGTAGTACTGGCGCTGCATGTCGCCAAGTCTGCCGCATACTGTTCGACTCGGAATCGAAGACACTGATGAATCGGGTCACAGACGCCCTTAAGCAGATGGACGAGGATGTCTGGCTGAACGCTGCATTGAGATCAGTTGACCCGATGGCTGAAATAGTCTTCGACAGCATGCGCTTCGAGCGCGACTACCGTTTCTTTCGGGAACGTGCGTTCGCACTTTGGCGGATCGAAGCACCCCTTCCCGTCCGTCTCGCCCGCTTGGGCCTTCGCCGCCAGGAGTACGATCCCGCCGTCGACGAAAAGCACAGGGCAGAATCCGAATTGGACGTTTTTCCGTTCGATCTGGTGATCGTGAACGACTCGAACGATATCTCGCAGCTGCGCCGCACGGTTGACGCAGCCCTGCTGAGGTCGTAAGCTTGTTGTTCCCTGGACCGCCGTGATCTTCAACATTTTTTTGGACTTTCTCAATCGAGATAGTCGGCAGATGTACGGTTCGTTCGGCAACCTAGCACCCGCTCAACACGTGCGAGAACTTACAGATGCGATCAATGTTGCGGCGTTCTTGTGCAGCGAGTACTGTATCGTCCCACCAGGCTTCATTGCTGAATGCAATCTGGCCCAAAGAGCAGTTCTTCGTCGCCGCAGCTTCCTCGACGAGAGAGTGATTCGGCTCCCCTTGCGAGAAAGCGATCTCGATGTTTTTTGGGAGAAAAAGAGGCAACAGTATGCGCCTTTCAGGAACGAATACAGCGGCCTGTTCGATCCGCGAAGCGAAAAGCTTGTTCATATGCTGTCGCATTCGATTGTCACGCGGAAATCGCGGATTGGGGACGAGCTTGTTCGAGCATGGGAAGAGGCCCCCGATACCGACGTGTTTTCGCGAGCCCTGGTCTCCGGACTGAGCGCGCATCAAATCGAGAAGATTCGGAGGACCCCAGGCAGAATCGCGGAAAAGGGTCTGGCTGTTACCTGGCCGGCCGTTCGGAGCGCCGTCCAACGCACAGCGAAGGCCGAGCCATCGCGCGTGCGGTCCATGATTCAGCACCACTATTTTGGGATTTACATCCGCGAATACAATCTACGAGTGATCACCGGGCTTCCATTCGCTCTGAGAGATTTCGGCCTTGGCCCCAGCGACCTCAGGTACAATTACGATGCTCTCAAAGCGGCCCTGGAGACGATCGAGTGTTGGCAGGCGGTGCTCGCGATGTCGGCCTCCAGCATGTACGCACTCAGGCGGACGGCGCCGTTCTCCGAGTTCAGGCGGGCGTTCGACGAGGTTGCAGCCAACGCCGCGTCGAGCCGCGAAGTCTCCGAGGTGTTCGCGGCCGCTTATGCCTCGGCAGGTTCACGACTCAGCGGTAGTCTGGTTTTTGCTGCTGACAGCCGGCGGGCGCCGGCTCGGGGGATTGATTTTTCTGAGGAGGAAATAGGCCTGATCGCCGAGCGGCTGCATGTCGTTGGTATCAGGGCCGCTGAGGTGAGCCAAGCACCTTCCGAGACGCTCCGGGGGCGAAGTGCTCGATCGAGAGTTTCAATGACAGGATCACAACATAGGCGTCCACGCGTAGCTGTGTTTGTGGCGCTGAAGATGGAACGAGAAATGCTCGTGAGGCGGTGGAACCTTGAAAAACCGTATGGCGCCGTATTCTGGAAGGGCGAGCTTGGAGGCGCGGAAGTGGAGGTGTTCTGTCCCGATGAAATGGGACGCGTCAGCGCGGCGATTTCTACGATGGAGTACCTTTCCAAGCAGACACATCCCGATCTGCTGGTCGTCGCCGGTATCGCGGGCGGGTTTGAGCGGGCGGACGTCAGCCTCGGAAGTTTGATCATACCCACTGATGTCGCCGATCTGGCGATGAGGAAGATCGTGCGCGATGCGAAGATCCCGGAATTCCGTCCGAAGGAGTACCAGACCGATCCGCGTTTACGCAAATACCTGAACTCGAGCACATTCAATCGGGAGGAGTGGGAGCGATCGGTGATAATAGACGCGGAGTGGCCACAGGATCGACGTCCTGGAATGCACGAAGGCGTACTTGCCTGTGGAGATGAGGTTGTTGCCAGTTCCGATTGGATTGGGCAATTGCTCGCAGTGTGGCCCAAACTCCTCGGAATCGATATGGAATCTGGGGGAGTTTGTGCCGCGGCAAGGACGGCAAACATGGAGGTGGCGGTCGTGCGTGGCGTTTCCGACCTCGCCGACCCATCCAAATCCGACACGGAGTGGCGGCGCAGAGCGATGAAGACCGTCGCCCACTTCCTCGAGTCAATTGACTACGACGTCCTTTGCGGAGCGCCACCAGTGTGAGCAAACGATGACGCCAAGCTCTATTAAAGGCATCTGTCTGCAACTGTTGGACTCGGTGCTCGCGCCTCAGTCCTGTCTGTACGTCGCCGGCCCACTCAACACTGGTAGGCAGTTCTACGATCTTCTTGCCCGTGGTGTTGCTTCGCCCGTAGTGCGTCCGAAGAATGAGGCCGCTCTGACCGCCTTTGCGGATACGCTGCGGCGGCGCGTCCATGAACCGGTGATTGATTCTGGAAGGCTGTCCGTTCCTTCCTGGTCAGGCGCCGACTATTCCGAGTTCTTCCTTGACGTAATCGCTCGCTATGTAAGGCAGGTGTGGTTTCTTGATGGCTGGGAATACAGCCATGGGGCCACGAAGGAATTCGTCCTTTGTCACAGCCGCGGGATTCAATGTCTGAATCAGGCTGGCGCGCCGTTGTCACGCGAAGCCGGCATGCTGCTCATTGCGGAGGCAGTTACGCATGTAGAGAGCCTTGGCCTGGACGCCTCGAAATTGCGCAGGCACCTCCCCTCCGAGCGTTGACGCAGTCACCGGTCTCTCGGAATGCCAGGCCCGGAGGGAGGGCTTCGACGCGGTATCGGCGGCCATTGACGGCCTGTCGAAGCCGGGGTACTTTTTCGGCACGCCGGTGCGGGCGGAGCTGGTTGCGGAGCGGCGGACCGGCCGCCTGCTCGGGGGCAGCGTGATCGGCCAGGATGGCGCGGCTCAGCGCATCGGCGTGATCGCCGCCGCCGTGACGAGCCGCATGCGGCTCGAGGATTTCGAGCACCTCGATCTCGCCTATGCGCCGCCCTTCGCCCCGGTGTGGGATCCCCTGCTCATCGCCGCGCAGCAGCTGCGGAAGATGGTGTAGAGAGCGCGGCTATTGGTGAAATCGCCTGGTCCAGGTGCATAAAAGATGGAGCGGGAGACGGGACTCGAACCCGCGACTGTCCAGCTTGCGAAATTAAACGCCGTTTGAAAATACAAGACTTTTGCGTCCAGGGCGTTGATTCTTGGCCACGTAACCCGCTGATTCCTCGTGCCCGCCGTTCCCCCGTCCTTAATGGAGTAAACGGAGTAACGGCGGACCCGTCGTTCCCGGTTCAACCGATTGATAAAATACTGGATGTGACGGCTGAGGAGGTCCGAGCCGGAGAGATCGTGCTGGCCGCTGTAGCTCCGTTCGTGGTTGGAGTATTTACCAAGCGTAGCCCGCAGCAACAGGACTGGACGTTCGCCACGGGCACGGCCGCTGAGTTCAACGGCAGGAAACTGGTCCTGACGGCCGCGCATGTCTTGAGTGAGCAACCTGGCGATCAGCCGGCCGATCTGGTCTTCCTGCCCATGCCCCAGGGAGGATTCAAGACCTCTAAATCGCTGGAGGGCGGCAGCCATCCGAAGAGCCAACGCTGGGATACATCCGGGGTTGTGGAGGACAGACAAGTGGATCTCGGAGCGATATTGTTCGAAAGACCGCCCGAAATCGCGTTCTTTCCGATCCCGGATGAAACGACGCCGCTGCTGGCCCCAGGGAGGCCCGTCGCGATATGCGGATATCCGAAGGCGAAGTCTAAGACGGCGCAGATCGGGAGTGTCGTCACCGACCTAGCCTTGGCTGATTTTCAAGGGGCCAGCGTGATGGATCGCGACTCAGTTCCCGGATTACCGCCTTTTCAATTCCCTATAGACTATCCGAAGATGGCGGGTGTCGTGCTGCCAGGAGGATATTCTGGTGCCATGGTTTGGTACGACAAGGCGAACTGCAAAACCGTGGATCAGCTGCAGGAAAGCCTGATTCTTGGGGCAGGCGGGGTTGTCACCGACCACGACCCCGCCCATGATGCCCTGTTGTGCTCCGACGCCAACGCAATCGTCAGATTCCTTCGCCAGGTCTCTCGGTGCGCTCCGAATTGATTCTGGCCCACCCGCGCGTAGACTACCGCGCAGTCTCGAATACCAGTTGGAATGATCCGAGAACGGCGTGTCCTCGCTCGACTATCGCTAGGCTCAGCGGTTTGTCGACATAGGGGCGGACCGCACCAAAAGGAATCCACAGTTCTGCCTGCAAGACCTTACCGACGCGGCACAGCCTGATCCCGTTTTCGGACCATATCTGCTGGCCTCCGGAGGATAGGGTAACGTCGACCACGGCATCATCCGGAACCGCTGGTGCCAGAAAACATGGAGCGGGAGACGGGACTCGAACCCGCGACGTCCAGCTTGGGAAGCTGGCATTCTACCACTGAATTACTCCCGCTTCTTCGTCCGGGACGGTTCAGCCACACTATACCACAGGGCACGCGGAGCGAAAGGTCCGCCAGGGCCCGCGCGCCGAAGCTGCCCGCGGACTTCGTGATACATTCGTTAAGGCACCCTCCTTCGGGCCCTTAGCTCAGCGGTTAGAGCAGCGGACTCATAATCCGTTGGTCGTAGGTTCAAATCCTACAGGGCCCACCAATAAACCCCGGCACCTCCAAGGCCCCGCCTTCACCACGCGCTTCATCTCGCGAAGTTCTGTCTGCTCAGAAACGCCATTAAGAGCCGGTTGAATTCATCAGGCTTTTCCATCATCAGAAAATGGCCGGTTCCGGGAATCTCCACATACTCAAGGTGCGGAAGGTGATCCTTCATGTAGGCCCGATTCGCCAGACCGGATTTCTCGGCGTAGATTCCGAGAATGGGCAGCGCGAGCACGTCTCCCTTCCAGATAGCGGGATCATTCGTCGCGTCCATTGCGCCCACGGCCGTCGATTCCGGCGTCGCCAGCATCATTTGGAGGATCTTGGTCCGCAACGCCGTCGTCGTGGATGCGGAGAACATTCCGTGGATCATCGTCTCGCGGCGTTTTCGCCCCTCCGGACCCGCGAACTGCTGCGAGTTGAGCCCGCCGCCCGCGCCGAGGGTCACCACGCCGTCCACGAACACCAGCGCCGTGGTGTGCCGCGGATAGAGCCGCGCGTACTGAACGATGACCGGGGTTCCCATGCTGTGCCCCACCAGAACCACGTGGTCCGCCTGCACTTCCACACGAACGGCTTCGATGGCGCGGGCGAACAGGTCCATCGAGAACTTCCCGTCCTTGGGGAATCCGCTCTTTCCATGTCCGGGCAGGTCCAGCGTCACGACGCGATATTGTTGGGCCAGCACCGGCGCCTGTTCGGACCAGGATGTTTCGTCGCAGGTCCAGCCATGCACCAGAATCACTGTCCTGGGGCCTTTACCGGCAGTCGAAAAATGAAGCGGGATGCCGTCGACGGTTGCCGCCGCGAGCGCTGGGCTAAACGCGGAGGTAGCCAGCAGAAGGGTGGCAAATAGGGGTTTCACCTGGCGCCTGCCTGGCTTTGGTATTTCTCGACGGCGTTGTCGTAATAGCTGTTGTCATGCTTCTGCTTCCATCCGTCAGTGGGCGCCGGGACTGACGCGCGATATCTGGCCCACATTTCGTTGACGAAAGGGTCCCAGGTCTGGCCTTGACGGGCCCATTCCTTGTCATAGTCCTGGCCGGTCGCCTGTTTGATCGTCTTCACGAAGGCGGCGTCATCTTCGTACATCCAGCGATCCACGTAATCCAGAAATGCGTCGTGGCCCCAGAACTTTTCCGCGTGCATGAGCCGCAGGGTCAGGGCCTGGGCGACCCAACCGACGCTGGTACAGCAACGCCGATAGGATTCGCTGGTTTTCTGGCCCTTCTTCCATTGCGACGGAGGCATGTGCTCATAGGGTCCCCAGCCGTTGTCGCGGGAACGGCCCACGCCCGTGGCGGCGTCTATCCCGGAGTGGCCCGCAAAGACAACCGTGGCTCCCGTCCAGCTTTTGCCATAGGCAGTCTGCTCATCCTCACCGAAGCTCACCTTGGGGAAAGATCGGTTGATGTTGGCAAGTTGATCGTCGCCCAGGAGGATTCCGGCGAAAACGATGGGCAGTTTGCGGCCGCTGCCGTGACCGCCGAAGCCGGTCCATCCAGGGTGGCCCGCGCGCACCATGCCTCCCAGGTCGATACCCACTTGCACGTAGTTCACCAGGAGCGGCTCCTTCTGCGCCGGCTTGAGGCCGGTGCAGAGGATTAGCGCGGAAACACCCGCGACGCGGCCGTATTCAAGCCCATAGTGCGGCATGTTCTCCACGGGCTGCTCAAAGCCGAAGAAGCCGGTTGCCACCCAGGGCCGCTGGGTGAAGCGGATGTACTGCTCCAGCTTGGGCAGGCTTGGAGTTGCGGCGGCGGTGGGCAGCAGTTGGCGCCTGAGGTTCCGCGCAAGATAGATTCTCTGCGTGCGATCACAGAACGCCGGGCGGAAGGCGTCGGGCGGCTGCGGCTGGCCCACGCAGGTCAGCACCGCGGCCGTGCGCACCGGGCTGTCATCCTCCACGCCGCGCTGAATCAGGTTCCTCAATTGTGCGTGCAGCGTCAGGCCCTTGGGCATGCTGATGGTGGACACGAGTGAATCGCCCGGCTTCATCGCCACGGGCAGCTTCTGAATCAGGGAAGGATCAAACCAGTTTCGGATTCCGCTGTCGTAGGCGACTCTCATGCCGGCCGGCGGATTCAGCATGAAACCGTTGCGGACGTGCTCTGCTTCCGGACGCCGCAGGTCGTTGTGGTCCAATTCGCCCGGTGGGATCTCGGCGCCGTAGAGCGGCCGGGGAGCGATCGCCTCAATCGTCACCGGTCCAACCACGTACCAGTCGCCATTGATGAATCGCCCGACGCGAGCCCGTCCTCGAAACGTCCAGGTGATGCCGTACTGGGAGACGCTCTTCTGCAGCGGCAGGTCCCTAAGCCTGGCCGGCGCCGGGGCGTTGCTATTGGTATAGATGATGGCCGGGCGCCTTATGGTTGTGTCTGCCGCCAGGGACTTCTCGTCGTACGGGTCCACGGAAGCGCTGCCGGCTCTCGCGCCTGCGGCAGCCTTCTCCTGGCTCCAACTCGTGCCTGATGTGACTACAACGGCAGCGGCCAAACAACCCAACACGGACACTGATGTACAAATGCGTTTCATGAACTCCTAACCTTTCGGCTCGTACGTAACAAGATAACTCATTCCGTGCCTCAGCTTGTTCTCGCCCGGGCTGCACCAGTGTACCGGTCCGGACTTGGAGGAAGCCGCGGGCCGATTCGACGGATGGGGCAGCCATGGGAACGGCATAGCGGCCTGTGATAGCATTAGTCACGCGTGGCTGCCGCGGCATTCAAGCGGGCCGGGCTCGTACACAACCATGAACATCGCCGGCGCTGCAAGCGCATTCCCCAAGCACTACTACCCGCAAAAGACCCTGATCGACGCGTTCCGAAAGCACTGGGGCTCCAAGCTGGAGAACCCCACGCTCATCGACCGGCTGCACGCGCGCGCTTGTGTCGACGGGCGATACCTCGTTCTCCCGATGGAAGCGTATCCGGACCTCGCAACCTGGGGGCAAGCGAATAACTTCTGGATCGAGGCCGCGGTGGACCTGGGCGAGGAGGCGATCGGCCAGGCGCTCGAGCGCGCCGGCCTCGCGCCGTCCGACGTGGGCGCGCTGTTTTTCGTCTCGATTACCGGGATATCGAGTCCTTCGATCGACGCCCGCCTCATCAATCGCATGGGCCTTCCCCGGAACATACGGCGCATACCGGTTTTCGGCTTGGGCTGCGTCGCCGGGGCGGCCGGCCTCTCTTTTGCCGCCGATTACGTTCGCGCCTATCCGGACAAAGTCGCGGTGCTGCTCTCCGTCGAGCTCTGTTCCCTGACACTACAGCGCGAAGACTTGTCGGTGGCGAACCTAATCTCCTCCGGTCTTTTCGGCGACGGGGCTTGCGCGGTGGTCGTCGCGGGCGGCGAGCGCGGTCTTGCAGGCCCGCGGATCTGCGGCACGCGATCGGTCTTCTATCCCGATACCGAAGACGTGATGGGATGGGATGTCTCTGAAAAGGGATTCCGGATTGTGCTGTCGCCCGCCGTCCCCGAAGTGGCGCGCCAGCACCTGGCGGTGGATGTGGATGCTTTCCTCGCGGAGATGAACCTCGGCCGCGAGGACATTGGAAGCTGGCTTTTGCACACCGGCGGCCCCAAGGTCCTCGAGGCCATGCAGGACGCGCTCGGACTGCACGATGGTGAACTCGCCGCCTCGTGGGACTGCCTCAAGAAGACAGGGAATCTCTCCTCGGCGTCGGTTCTCGTCGTGCTCGAGGAAGTGATGCTGCACCGCCGGCCGGCGCCCGGCACCTGGGGTTTGCTCGCGGCCATGGGTCCCGGATTCTGTTCCGAACTGGTTCTTCTGCGCTGGTAGGCAGAGCGCCACTTCGCGGGTCATCCCGCCGCCGCGAATGGGGGTTTTCACCCAAACCGCAGCCTCGGAGCGCGCGCCACGCTTCTAAGCCCAACAGTCGCAAGGTTTCGGGAACCGGACCGTCCTGGCAGGACGCGTGCCCTTACGGAGTCAGGGCAAGCTACACCCGGCCCGAAATCAGCATGGCTCAGTGGGGCGGAACAATCCGGCAATCTTCCTCGCCGGGCCTGCGAGCGTTCGGACCTGCCAGCACATTCAGGCCGGAAAACCTTATACTAGAGCTTAATACCTGCCCTCAGCAGTGGGATGGGCTCCCCGCTTGTCCCAGTACCGGGCCTCAGCACTCCGAAAGAGCGCTACTACACGCAACGGTCGCAACACCGTTCATGGGAGAGAATACCGAACTCAAATGACACGACCTAAAGTAACCATCGACGGGAATGAAGCCGCGGCTTACTCGGCGTACCACGTCAGTGAAGTCTGCGCGATTTATCCGATCACCCCTTCCTCTCCGATGGGAGAGTGGGCCGACGAATGGTCCGCGAAGGGCAAACCGAACATCTGGGGCGCGGTGCCCTCCGTGGTCGAGATGCAGAGTGAAGCCGGCGCGGCCGGCACGCTCCACGGCTCGCTGCAAGCCGGCGCGCTGTCCACCACATTCACGGGATCGCAGGGCCTGCTGCTGATGATTCCGAACATGTACAAGATCGCGGGCGAGTTGACCGCGGCGGTGATCCATGTGACGGCGCGGACGCTGGCGACCCACGCGCTGTCCATCTTCGGCGACCATAGCGACGTGATGGCGTGCCGCCAAACCGGCTTCGCCATGCTCGCCTCGAACTCGGTGCAGGAAGCCATGGACCTGGCGCTCATTGCCCACGCCTCGACGCTCGAAGCCCGCATCCCGTTCCTTCACTATTTCGACGGCTTCCGCACCTCGCACGAGGTCGCGAAAGTCGAGCAGCTCACCAAGGACGATCTGCGCGCGATGATTCCGGACGAACTCGTACGCGCGCACCGCAGCCGCGCAATGACGCCGGACCGGCCGACCTTGCGCGGAACGGCGCAGAACCCGGACGTCTTTTTCCAGGCTCGCGAAACCATAAACCCGTTCTACCTAGCCGGCCCGTCGATCGTCCAGAACGTGATGGACAAGTTCGCCCGGCTCACCGGCCGCCAGTATCAGCTCTTCGAGTACCTCGGCGCCCCGGATGCCGAGCGCGTCGTCATCCTGATGGGTTCGGGAGCCGAGGTCGCGCAGGAAGCAGTGGAATACCTGAACGCGAGAGGCGAGAAACTCGGCGTCCTCAAGGTCCACTTGTACCGGCCGTTTTCGGTCGAGCACCTCATCGGCGCACTGCCGGCGACCGTGAAATCCATCGCCGTCCTGGACCGCACGAAGGAGCCCGGCGCGGTAGGCGAGCCGCTCTACACGGACGTCGTGACCGCGATCAGCGAAGCGATGGCCGCCGGACAGGCGCCCTTCCAGCAGTTCCCGCGCATCATCGGCGGCCGCTACGGCCTCTCGTCGAAGGACTTCACGCCGGCGCAGGTCAAGGCCGTTTTCGACGAGCTGGGCAAGCTCACCCCCAAGAATCACTTCACCGTCGGGATCAACGACGACGTCACGCGCACCAGCCTGGATTTCGATCCCGCGTTCTCGACCGAAGATCCGAAGACGGTGCGGGCGCTGTTCTACGGACTGGGCTCGGATGGCACGGTCGGCGCGAACAAAAACTCCATCAAGATCATCGGCGAGGATACGGACAATTACGCGCAGGGGTATTTCGTCTACGACTCGAAAAAAGCCGGCGCGGTGACCATCTCGCACCTGCGCTTCGGCCCCAAGCCGATCCATTCGAGCTATCTCATCGGCCACGCGAGCTTCGTGGCCTGTCACCAGTTCTCGTTCCTCGAGCGGGTGGACATGCTCCGCGCCGCGCGACCGGGCGCAACGTTCCTGCTGAATTCTTTATATGGCCCGGAAGAGGTTTGGGACCATCTCCCGCGCACCGTTCAAAAGCAGATCCTCGAAAAGAAGCTGAAGTTCTACGTGGTGGACGGCTATGCCGTGGCGGAAAAGGCCGGCATGGGCCGCCGCATCAACACCATCATGCAAACCTGCTTCTTCGCTATCAGCGGCATCCTGCCGCCGGATGAAGCGATCGGCGCCATCAAGAAAGCGATTGAGAAGACCTACGGCAAGCGCGGTGAAGCGGTGGTGAAGAAGAACTTCGACGCCGTCGACATGGCGCTCGCCCACATGTACGAAGTGAAGGTGCCCGGCCAGGTCACCAGCACCTTCGACCTGCGGCCGGCTGTGCCCGCCGGGGCTCCCGAATTCGTGCGGAAAGTCCTGGGCCAGATCTACGCCGGCTTCGGCGACGACCTGCCCGTCAGCGCGTTCGGACCGGACGGAGTCTTCCCCACCGCGACCGCGCAGTGGGAGAAGCGCAACATCGCCCTCGAAATCCCGGTGTGGGACGAGGCGCTCTGCATCCAGTGCGGCAAGTGCGTTTTGGTATGCCCGCACGCCACGATCCGCGCGAAAGTCTACGACGGCAGCCTGCTGGCCGGGGCTCCCGAGGCGTTCAAGTCCGTGCCGGCTCGCTGGCGCGAGTTCAAGGATATGAAGTACACGCTGCAAGTTGCACCGGAGGATTGCACCGGCTGTGGACTCTGCGTGGAAGTCTGCCCGGCGAAGAGCAAGACCGAAGTGAAGCACAAAGCCATCAACATGGCGCCCCAGCAGCCCTTGCGTGACCAGGAGCGCGCCAACTTCGAGTTCTTCCTCAAGCTGGCCGACATGGATCGCAAGGTTCTGAGCCTCGCCCAGGTGAAGGACTCGCAGTTGCTCGAGCCGCTGTTCGAGTTCTCCGGCGCCTGCGCCGGGTGCGGCGAGACGCCGTACATCAAGCTCATGACGCAGCTCTTCGGCGACCGCGCCATCTGCGGCAACGCCACCGGCTGCTCGTCGATTTACGGCGGCAACCTGCCCACCACGCCCTACTGCGTCAACAAGGACGGGCGCGGCCCGACTTGGTCGAACTCCTTGTTTGAAGACGCCGCCGAGTTCGCCCTCGGCATGCGCATCGCGATCAACCAGCAGAAGGCTTACGCCGGGAAACTGCTCGCCGGCCTGGCTCCGATCCTCGGGGACGAACTGGTTACGGCGATTCTCTCCGCGCCGCAGAAAACGGAGAAAGAAATCGAGGAGCAGCGCGAGCGCGTCAGCATCCTGAAGCAGAGGCTCGCGGATCTGAAGACGGCCGAGGCCCGCGACCTGGAGGTCTGCGCCGACCAGTTGGTCAAGAAAAGCGTTTGGGGCATCGGCGGCGACGGATGGGCCTACGACATCGGCTACGGCGGGCTCGATCACGTCCTCGCTTCCGGCGAGAACGTGAACCTGCTGGTGCTCGATACCGAAGTTTACTCGAACACCGGCGGCCAGGCTTCGAAATCCACGCCGACCGGGGCGGTGGCAAAATTCGCCTTCGGCGGCGAGAGGCGCCCGAAGAAGGACCTCGCGATGATGGCGATGAACTACGGCAGCGTCTACGTCGCCAGGGTCGCATTCGGCGCGAACGACATGCAGACCATCAAGGCGTTCCTCGAAGCCGAGGCGCACGACGGGCCGTCGATCCTCATCTGCTACTCGCACTGCATCGCGCACGGCTACGACCTGGTTCACGGACTCGATCAGCAGAAGGCCGCCGTTCAGTCCGGCCACTGGCCACTGTTCCGTTACAACCCGGCGCTGGCCGGGCAGGGCAAGAACCCGTTGCAACTCGACTCGCGCACGCCCACGCTGCCGCTCGACAAGTACATCTATAACGAGACCCGCTACTCGATGCTGAAGCACAGCCAACCCGAAGCCGCGCAGGAGCTGTTCGAGTTGGCCCAGAAAGGTGTCAGCAACCGCTGGAAGCTGTACGAGTACCTGGCCGCCCAGCCGGGCGATGGCGGCGCAAATGGCGCCCCTGGCGACGGCAAGCCGGTTCCAGCCGCAACCAAGGAGGAGAAGTAAATGGATCTCACGACGAAATATCTCGGGCTCGCGCTGAAGAATCCGATCGTGGTTTCGGCTTCACCGCTGAGCGAGGATCTCGCGAAGATCAGGAAGGCCGAAGCGGCCGGCGCCGCAGCGGTTGTGATGCCCTCGCTGTTCGAGGAGCAGATCGCCCTCGAGAGCCAACAGCTCGACAACAGCCTTTCGACGGGCGAGAGCTACGCCGAGTCCCTCTCCTACTTTCCGGACCAGGGATCCTACAAAATGGGCCCGGAAACCTATCTGGAAAACCTCGCGAAGGCGAAAGGGGCGGTCCGGATCCCCGTCATCGCCAGCCTGAACGGGGTTTCGGCGGGCAACTGGATCCGCTACGCGAAGAAGATGCAGGAAGCCGGCGCGGACGCCATCGAGCTGAACATCTACTCGATTCCGGCCGACCCGAACGTGAGCGCGCAGCAGGTCGAGCAGGAACACTGCGACCTCGTGCGCGCCGTGAAGCAGAGCGTCAGCATCCCCGTGGCCGTCAAGCTGGGCCCGTTCTTCACCGCCATGGTAAACATGGCGCACAAGCTGGACAAAGCCGGCGCGGACGGCCTGGTCCTGTTCAACCGCTTCTACCAGCCGGATTTCGATCTCGAAGCGCTGGAGATCGTGCCCAGCCTGCAGCTCAGCACCTCGTACGAGCTGCTGCTCAGGCTGCACTGGGTGGCGATTCTCCACGGCAAGGTGCGCCCGGACCTGGCGATCACCGGAGGCGTCCACACCTCCTACGACGTGCTGAAGGCCATGATGGCGGGCGCGCAAGTGGCGATGATGACCTCCGCGCTCTTGAAGCGGGGCGTGGACTACATCGGCACGGTGCTCGGCGAATTGAAGACCTGGATGGAAGAGCACGAATACGAATCCATCCGGCAGATGCAGGGGTCGATGAGCCAGAAGGCGGTTGCCGACCCGAAATCCTTCCTGCGCGGCAACTATGTGAAGGTACTCAGCTCCTACGCCCCACGGGCGTAACGCATTCTCTCCCCTCCGAAGGCCGCGGAGCAATCCGCGGCCTTTTTTCTCTCCCCGAGCCCGCCGCGCCTCCGCGGTGAAGTCCTGGTAGTCTGGGAACTCGTGGAAGCGTACAGACCAGGATTCACGCGACGAAAGCTGCTCCGGTGCGCGGCCGCGCTGGCAATGCCTAGCGTGCTGCGGAATTCAAGTGTTGAATCGGAGATCTCGCCCTACCTGACTCCGTACAAGTACGGCAAGCTCGTTCTGGCAGCCGACCCGACTCCCGGCGCGTTCGACTCTCGCCTGGTGGATTCTCCGTTCGTCTTTCGCCACAACGGCGAGTTCCACATGTCATACCTCGGCCACGACGGCATCGGGTATCAGACGGGGTTGGCCACGTCGCGCGACCTCATCCACTGGCGCAGGCTTGGCTGCATTTTCAAGCGCGATCCCTCCTCGCCCATCACTCGTTACAACGCAGCGATGAACTGGATTCTGCGCGACTCCCGCCTGCGCTCGGCGGGATCTCTAAAGAAGGTCCGCGGGCGATTTCTGGGTGCATTCCACGCATATCCGAGTTCGGGATACGAGGAAGGGCCGGCGATCATCGGACTGTGCTGGAGCGAGGATCTCCTCCAATGGGAGATCGGGGACGTCTGCCTGCGTCCCGAAGAGGGCGCCCGGTGGGAGCGCGGCGGCCTCTATAAGCCATGTCTGGTCGAGGAGGGCGGAACGTACTACCTCTTCTACAACGCCAAAACCTCGCCGCGACCCACGGCTCAGGGGCCAGGATGGCGCGAGCAAACCGGCGTGGCGGTTTCGACCGATTTGAAGACTTGGAAGCGCTACGAGGGTAACCCCGTTCTGCGCAACGGCCCGCCGGGCAGTCCGGATGAGTACTTTGCCAGCGATCCCTGCGTATTGCGTGACGGCGGGCGCTGGCTGGTTTTCTACTTCGGTCTCGACGGCAATTTCAAGGCGCGCGACCTGCTCGCGACTGGCGGCGATCCGTATTACCTGAATAAATCGAGCGAAATTCTGATTGATGCCGGCCCGCCCGGCTCGGTGGATTCCACCTATGCGCACAAGCCCGCCGTGATCTATGACCGGGGTATCCTGTACCATTTCTACTGCGCCGTATCCGGCAAGGGGGAGCGGGAAGTGCGAGGCATTTCCGTGGCCCGTTCGCGCCCCTGGGGGTAGAGGAGGCGACCGGCGGCTGATGATTTACCGCAGAGGCGCAGAGAATACAGAGAAACATTTGTCTTCAACCATGAGGTACGCCCGGTACTGGGTCCCCGCTCGATTACCTGCATAAGAGTTCACCTCATAGCGGTTATTTAGAGTAATATATCCTCTCAGTCACAAGATTGAACGATCGTAATTGGCGAGATCGATTATCTTTTCAGTTGAAAACAGAGCATGGTTGTGAAAATCGCGTAGCCATTGCTGTGGTTCATGGGGGACCAGTGCCGAACGGATCGTTGCAAACCCGATTTCGTCCAGTTTTGAGGATCTACGCTGTCGTCGCGGTGCTTTGTGCCGTGACCGCGGGGCCGGTCGCGGGCAGCAATCCCGCGCCGATCGTGACCGGCGTCAGCCCTGCCGGTGGTGCGCCGGGGCAAAGCCTCAGTGTAACCATTACGGGTTCAAATTTCCTGGGGAAACCGCAGTGCGACTTCGGCCTGGGAGTGACGGTAAATACCTGTGTGTACAACTCGAGCAGCAACCTCCAGATCAGCATCGCGATATCCGCCACGGCGGTTGTAGGACCCCGGACGGTCAAGGTGACGGACACCGACGGCCAGGTTGGCAGCTTGGCGAACGCCTTCACTGTCACGGCAATCTCCGTCGCCCCCGTCAGTGTGATAGTGGACATTTCGGGAACTCAGCAGTTCACGGCGACGACCAATGGGACTGGTATATCGGTAACTTGGTCGATTAACCCTCAGGTCGGAACGATCAGCAGCTCCGGTCTATATACCGCACCATCGAGTACTGCGACCCAACAGACGGTTAGCGTCACGGCGACCAGCACGGCCGACCAAACGAGCATGGGTTGCGCGTCGATCAATCTGTATCCGGTAAACATATCGGTTACCCCCACCTCTGTCAGTCAATATGCTTCTCAAACACAACAATTTACCGCATGGGTCGGCAACACAACGAACACGGCGGTGACTTGGTCGCTGAGTCCGAACGTTGGAACGCTCAACACATCCGGACTCTACACAGCGCCTTCGAGCATCACCACGCAGCAGACCGTCACCGTGACGGCAACCAGCCAGGCAGACACCACGAAGTCGGCTTCGAGCACAGTCACGCTCACTCCGGTCGCCGTGGCCCTAAGTCCGGGCACGGCGGCGCTCGCGGCCTCCCAGACGCAACAGTTCACGGCGACCGTCACCAACACTTCGAACACGGCGGTGACCTGGTCCATCAGCCCCGCGGGTGTGGGTACCATCAGCGCGTCGGGTCTCTACACCGCGCCAGCGGCGATTGCGGCGACCCAGGCAATAACGGTGACGGCCACCAGTGTGGCGGACACCACGAAGTCGGCCACTGCTACGATCACGCTGCTGCCGGTAACGCTGTACCTGAACACCACGCGTGCGAATCTCTACGCCTCCCAGGTGCAGCAGTTCACCGCGGCGGTCGTCTATGCGGGCAGTCTCAGCACGGCGGTGACCTGGTCGATCAGCCCGTCCGTGGGTACGATCAATGGCACCGGTCTCTATACCGCTCCTGCGAGTGTCGCAAGCCGGCAAGCGGTGACGGTGACGGCAACGAGCGTGGGCGACCCGACGAAATCGGTCAACGCGACGGTGAACCTTCTGCCGCCGCCGGCTCCCATCGCCGCCTGGTACAGCGCTGGGTGGGGATACCGCAAGCAGATCGCGATCGATCACACCGCGGTGAGCGGCGCCTCCAGCCTGACGAACTTCCCGGTGCTGATCAACCGTGTGGACCCGGACTGGAGGAGCGTGGCGAATGGCGGCGGCGTGGGCAAAACCGACGGCACGGACATCGTGTTCACGGCCGCCGACGGCGTAACGAAGTTGTCGCACGAGATCGAGAAGTACGATCCAGTAGGAGGCCAACTGGTGGCCTGGGTTCGCGTGCCCACACTTTCCGTCTCGGCGGATACCATCCTGTATCTGTACTACGGGAATTCGGCGGCCTCGGATCAACAGGACAAGACGGGGACCTGGAGCAGCCAGTATGCGGCCGTCGAGCACTTCAAGGAACCCACGGGCACGATCCTGGATTCGACGAGCAACGGAAACAATGCGACTCCGATGAGCGGCGCCACGTTCAACTCCGCGGGCAAGATCGGCGGGGCGTATTCGTTCAACGGGAGCAGCACCGGCCTCGCCACGATTGCCGATGCGCCCTCCTGGAACGGGGCGTTCAGCCAATACACCGTGGAATTCTGGGTGAACGTCAAACAGGAAGCGGCCTACAGCGGAATCTTCAGCGATGGCACCTGGACTGGGCGGACTTTCTTCATGGACAACAATCTCGGATCCTGGAGTGGGTTCCTCGGCACGACAGGGAGTGAGATGCCTAGTCCAATCTCCAGTCACCTCGGCTATTTGCAGATACCCGACGGACAGTTTCACCACGTCGCTCTTGTCTTCGACAGCACGGCATCGAGGGCCTATATCTACTCCGATGGCGTGCCTGTGGCAACGGATGATTACGTCAACGGCGTTACATCATTCCGCCAGAATCCGTTGTATCTGGGTGGCTTCACCGATGAGGATCGGATACATGCGGACCTCGACGAGTTCCGCGTGCTGCCCGGCTCGGCATTAAGCGCGGGCTGGATCGCGACCGAATACACCAACCAGGGTTCGGCGCCCGGCTTCTACGCGGTGAATGTTGCCGAAGCGGCGCCGGTGGTGGCTGTAGCCGTGAGCCCTGCCACGGCAACGCTGTTCGCCGCGCAGACGCAGCAGTTCACGGCTACGGTGACCAACACTTCGAACACGGCGGTAACTTGGACGATCAGTCCGGCCGGTGCGGGTTCGATCAGCACCTCTGGACTTTATACCGCACCAGCCAGCATCGCCGCGCAGCAGACCGTCACCGTCACGGCCACCAGCCAGTGGGATCCGACGAAGTCGGCTTCGGCTACGATTACGCTGATGCCGGTGGGCGTGGCAGTCAGCCCGATAACCGCGACGCTGTCGGTCTCCCAAACGCAGCAGTTCACGGCGACGGTGACAAATACCACGAACACGGCGGTAACGTGGTCGATCAGCCCGAACACCGGTTCGATCAACGCATCGGGTCTCTACACGGCGCCGGCGTCGATTGCGACACAGCAGACCGTCACCGTCACGGCGACCAGCCAGGCGGACAGCACGAAATCGGCTTCGGCCACGATCACGCTGATGCCGCCGGTGGCCGTGGCCGTAAGTCCGGCCAGCGCGACGCTTGCAGCCTCCCAGACCCAGCAGTTCACGGCGACCGTCGCCAACACCTCGAACACGGCGGTCACCTGGTCGCTCAGCCCGGCGGGTGTGGGCACGATCGATTCCACGGGCTTGTACACGGCGCCCACGCCGATCGAGGGGCAGCAGACTGTCACCGTGACGGCCACCAGCCAGGCGGACACCACCAAGTCGGCTGTTGCGTCGGTCACGCTGCTGCCGGTTGTGGTGTACGTCAACCCTCCTAACGCGAATCTCTACGCCTCGCAAACACAGCAGCTCTCCTCCAGCGTCCTGAACACGACGAATACCGCGGTGACCTGGTCGCTCAGCCCGGCGGGCACGGGCACGATCGCGGCGGGCGGGTTGTACACCGCGCCGTCCACCATAGCCAGCGTGCAGAGCGTAACCGTCACCGCGACCAGCGCCGCCGATCCCACCCAATCCGCCTCGGCAACGATGAAGCTTCTGCCGCCCGCCGCATCGACCGCGCCCTGGTACAACCCCGCGTGGGCATATCGCAAGCAGATCACGATCGACCATACGCGACTGAGCGGCGCCTCGGACCTGATGAATTATCCGGTCCTGATCGACCGGCTCGATCCGGATTTGGCGACCACGGCTAACGGCGGCGGAATGGCCCAGGCCGGCGGCACGGAGATCGTATTCACCGCGGCCGATGGCGTGACCACGCTCGCCTACGAAATCGAGCAGTACGCGGGCGCTACCGGCCAGCTCGTCGCCTGGGTAGGCGTGCCGGACCTTTCGGTGAGCGCCGACACGGTCATCTACCTCTACTACGGGAATGCCGCGGCCTCGAATCAGCCGAACCCAACCGCGGTGTGGAACAGCAGCTACAGCCTCGTCGAGCATTTCAGCCAGGCCTCCGGAACGATCGACGACTCGACCTCGAATGGAAACAACGCGACGCCCGCCGCGAGCGGGGCGAGTTACGATCCGAACGGCCAGATCGGGGGCGCTTACTCGTTCGACGGGACTTCCACGGGTCTGGCCACGATTGCCAACGCGCCCTCCTGGAACGGCGCGTTCGCTCAGTACTCGGTGGAGTTCTGGGTGAGCATGCGGCAGCAGGCCGCGGCCGGGAGTAACGTCATCACGGACGGAGGGAACTTCTACATTCAAAGCGGCGGCGCTCCGGGCTACCCAAACAGCGGCCCTCCGGGCTCCTGGGCGGTGCAGGTCCAGACGGATCAAGATTCGCCGTGCCAATTCATCTCTAACGCGCTGGGGTACCTGGCGCAGCCGGATGGGCAGTTCCATCACGTGGTTTTGGTTTACGACGACGTCGCGGGGACCTGCTCGCTGTACTCGGACGCGGTTCTGACGGCGACGAGCTCTTCCGGCGGGAACACGGCGTTCCTGGCCGGGCCGCTGTATTTGGGCGGATACAACGGGGACATGGACGAGCTGCGGGTTCTGGCCGGCACGGCGCTCAGCCCGGACTGGATCAACGCGGACTATGCGAACCAGAGCTCTCCGCCGGGCTTCTACGCGGTGAACACGCTGGAGCTGGCGCCCGTGGCGGGGCCGGTGATTCAGACGATTACCCCCGCCTCCGGCGCGGCCGGTACGCTAGCGACGATCACGGGCAGCGGCTTCGGAACGGCGCAGGGCGCGAGCACGGTAACGTTCAACGGCGTCAGCGCGGGCACGGCGGCCAATTGGAGCGCGGGCAGCATCACGGTCATCGTGCCCAGCGGCGCGACGACCGGCAACGTGGTGGTGACGGTTGGAGGCGCGGCCTCGAACGCGGTGAGCTTCACGGTGAGCCCCGTGCCCGCGGTCGCCAGCCTGTCGGCGACGTCGGGC
>Ga0326727_10011001_pt1 | contig 21281 bp, 15 predicted proteins | sample MB2enrmetagenome_FD_207643 | JGI IMG/M metagenome (GOLD analysis project Ga0326727, IMG submission 207643) | Lab enriched peat soil microbial communities from McLean, Ithaca, NY, United States - MB29MY | ecosystem: Environmental > Terrestrial > Soil > Wetlands > Peat | place: USA: New York...
TCGGAAAGCCTCAGATTGCGGATACCGATCGCGCTTTGCTGGGAGCCTGGATAGGTTCTGTTCCCAAAGATCCTGATCTCGGGAAAGACATCCGGATGATGGTACCCATCTTCTTTGACGAGGGTCGTGGAATGACTAAGGTTTGGGTGGTGCTGGGAATTGCCACCAAGCCTTTGAGCATTGATTACGTCAATCACCCCACCCTTAGGGAAATCAAGGGGCCCGACGGCAAGCTGATTAAGCCCCAGGAGGCGGATGTGGATTTTGTGCCCGGACACGGCAGGATCGCCTACATCGTAAGCGCTGAGGTCTACGTCAAGCACCTGCTCAATCGGTCCGAGTTTCGCCAGCTCTGTGACCAGAAGAAAACCTACAAGGCCATCCTCAGCAGCCTCAATTAGCTTGGTGCGGAGTCCGCTGAGGCGGGTGCAGCCTAAGGCGCGGCGAGGTGCGAAGTATCGTTCAGCGTCACCACGCGCCACTTCCCTTCCCGCGTTTCGAAAATATTCAACGCCGCATTCTCCATGGGGACGCGCCGCCGATATTCGGAGAGGGGCACGCCCATAATGTGACAGGCCAGCAGGCGGCAAACGGTTTTGTGGCAGACCACCACCACGTTCCCGCTCGGATGCCTTTCGGCCACTTCCGCCAGAAACGGCGTAACGCGTTCGATGAGGTGCGCTCCGGTTTCGCCCTCGGGAGGCGCCAACTCCCCCGGGTCCGCGTCCCAGGCGCGATAGGTGGCGGGGTCGGCGCGCTTAATTTCTTCAAAAGTTCTGCCCTCCCACGCGCCATAATTCAGCTCAGCCAAACGGCGGTCCACCACGGGCTCGAGCCCGATGGCTTTGCCGATCAGGCGCGCGCTTTCCAGGGCGCGACTCAGAGGGCTGGAGTACAGAGCGTCCACCAGGATGGGCTGCAAGCGCCGGGCGAGCAACTGCGCCTGACGCCGGCCCGCGTCCGACAGCGGAACGTCCGTGCTCCCGCACAAGCGCCCCTCCGCGTTCCATGCGGTTTCACCGTGCCGAAGAAAATAGAAAAGTGCCATTTTTATCGTCATCTCCGTTTCCCCTGACATTATACAGACCGACATAAATATGCGCGCCTTGGGCACAAATTATGTTCAGGGGGCCGCCCTTTCGTGCTCGCTTTCTAACCGAATGAGGCGGAGTTGTGCTAATCTAGGGAGCGTTTCCCACGCCCGAAGGTATCACCGTGGGACTGCACTTATGGCCCTTATTGCGCCCTCTCTGTTGGCGGCGGATTTTGCCCGGCTCGGGGAGGCACTGCTCTTAATTAAAGAAGCTGGGGCGTCCATGGTTCACGTGGATGTGATGGACGGGCACTTTGTTCCCGACATCAGCGTGGGCCAGCCGGTCGTCAAGAGTTTGCGCAAGGCCACGGACCTGGTTTTGGATTTGCACCTTCTGGTGGAACGGCCGGAACGATACGCCCCGGAATTTATCGCCATGGGCGCGGACCGCATGGCGATTCATGCGGAGTCAACGTCGAACCTGCACAAGGTTCTGGGGGTGATTCGGGCGGGCGGCGTCAAGGCAGGTTTGGCGCTTAATCCTTCTACCGCGGTCGAATCGGTTGTCGACGCCCTGGGGGAAATCGACTATCTGCTGATTCTTTCGGCAGACGTGGGATTCGCGAATTCTTCGTTCCTCCCCCGGACGATCGCCAAGGTCCAAACGGCCTGCGCCCTGCGCCGCGAGAGGCGATTGGATTTCGCGATTGAGGTTGAGGGGGGCATCGGCGAGCAGCAGATTGAGTCGCTCGGGTACGCGGGGGCAGACATCCTCGTGGCCGGTTCCGACATCTTTCAAAAGGACCCCAAGACCCGCTTGGCGGACATGATGCGGCGGGCGGCGTCTGCGCACCAGGTTTCCAGAGTTTGATTCTCATCGAGGAGCTAGAATTCTGTTCAACGGAACCACAAAGATAAGTGATCGAAACACTCTGGTCATCGTCGGCGTGCTGGGGCTCGCCATCGCCTTCCTTCCGGGTTGCGCGGCGGTTAATAAGCTGCATCACCCCGACCCGGGATTGGTGTTTGCCCCCGGCGAGCAGCCGGACAAAGTTCTTTTCCAGAAGGCCACCAACGAAATTACCCACGGGCGATTCGACGTCGGGCGGTTGACCCTGCAAACCCTCATCAACACCTACCCCGATAGTGAGTATCTTTCCAAAGCCAAGCTGGAGATCGCGAATTCCTATTACAACGAGGGCGGCGTTTCCGGCTTGACCCAGGCGGAAGCGGAATACAAGGATTTCATCACCTTTTTCCCCACCGCACCGGAGGCGCCGGAAGCGCAGTTTCGCGTGGGAATGGCGCACTTCCGCCTGATGGCGAAATCCGACCGCGACCAGACCGAAGCCTTGGTGGCCGATGCGGAATTCAAGGAATTCCTTTTGAAGTATCCTGACAGCCCCCTGATCTCGCGCGCCAAACGGCGCCTGCGGCAGACCCAGGAACTGCTGGCGCAGGGCGATTACTACACGGCTGACTTTTATTACCTGCACGGCGCCTATCCCGCCGCGCGATCACGCTTTCAGGAGATTATTGAGAAGTATCCGAACTTCAGCGGGGGAGACGGCGCGCTCTATTACCTGGGCCAGAGCCTGGAGCATTTGCGGAGAGCGCCGGAAGCGGTCCCCTATTACTCGCACGTCATCACGGACTTTCCCTTGAGTCCGCTGGTTCCCCAAGCCAAAGAGCGATTGACGGCGATGAAGCAACCCATCCCGCGGCCTACGCGCGCCATGATGGCTCGCGCCCAAGCGGACGCAAGCCATCACATCGAGCGCGACTGGTTAGGCAGGCTGGAGGGCATGATGTCAGGCGCTCCCGATACCAGTACGACACTTTTTGGCCCGGTGCACCTTGGCGCCACGGGCAGTGGAATTGAGGCCGCGAAGATTCCACCCGCCGCGCCGGCCCCCAACGCCAGCATCGTGGCCACTCCCGTAAGTGAAAAGAGCGCGGAACCGGAGAAGCCCGCAGAGCCGACCGCAAGTCCCAACAACGACAGCGGAAAGGCCAAGGAAAATACGCCCGATAAGAGTCAGACCCCTCCGGCGAAACCCGCGCCGCCTGCCAAAAAGAAGGGCCACTTTCACATCTTAAAGAAAATCGTAGACCCCTTTTAGTGGTGGGACGCCACCCTGGGAAAGCACGTTTTAGGGGCTGGGGGGGTTAAAGTCCCGAGGTGTACGCGTCGACCCCAGGCAGAACGATTGCGCAAACTCAAGATTCCTAATCAGTTGCGCCTTGACTTCCACGTGGCGTCATGGTATTTCTCAGACAAATTGGGTTTGGCGCAAAATAGGAGAATCCCGTGGCTCGGATTGTTTTGGTTGCCGACGACAGTCCCACCATTCAGAAGAAAGCACTGGGAATACTGAAGGGTGAAGGATTTGAGGTTGAAACCGTTTCCAACGGTGTGGCCGCAATCAAGCGGCTGGCGGTGCTCCATCCCGTGGTCATTCTCGCCGACGTTTCCATGCCGGGCAGAGATGGCTACGAGGTTTGCGACTTTGTAAAGAAGTCGGCGGAACTCTCTCATGTGCCCGTGCTGCTCGTCGCCAGCGACATGGAGCCTTATGACGATGCGCGGGGCGCGCAAGTCAAAGCGGACGGAATCATCAAGAAACCCTTTGAGCCGCAAGAACTAATTTCCATTGTGATGAAATTTGCCGAGGAGTGCGAAGCGGCAGCGGCCCGGGTTTCTGCGCCTGTCGCGCCACCTCCGGCGCCGGAGCCCGCGCAGGATTTTTCCGCTTTCAACGAACTCCCGGAGGAAACGCCGACCGTGGTGCAGCACGTGGCGCCGGATTTTTCCGCCGTCTCAGAGGGAGTCGCATTCGCTGAGCCCGCGGCGGAAGAAGCACCGGGGTTTTCGATGGAGCCCCCACCGGCGGAATTAGAAGGGCAGTACGCAGCGCCGCAAACGGAGGCGGAGATCGTTGCGGAACCTGCTCCCGCGCCGGCAGAAATGGAAATGCCGTACCCGGCGCCACAGGCGGAGGCGGAGATCGCTCTGGAACCTGCTCCCGCGCCGGAATTCGTCGACACGGTTCCTGCCCCCGAAGTGGAGAGCTCCCCCGCCGAGGAACCCCCCTTGGCCGTGGAGGAGCCGCCCGCGCCCGCACCCCCTCCCGAGGAGCGGGCGCCATCGTTTCTCGAAAGGTTGGAAGCCGCAACGCCGGAGCCGGTCTTTATCGAGGAGCAAACCGCGCCCGCCTCCGAGCCCATGAGCAGTCCCGCGGAAGTTCGCACCATGATTTTCCGCGCCCCGTTGGAGATTGCGGAGCCGGTCTGGAAAGATGAGACCGTCCCCGCTCCACCGGCGCCCGAATCCGCCGGCCCCACCGCCCTGGAACCGCAAGTCGAGCCCTCCGTTGCGTCTCCGGAAACTTCGGTGGAACAGCCTCCCGCGCCTCCGCACTTTGCTCCCTCCGTGACGGCCACCAGCCTTGACAGCTTCTCTTTGGACGATGCCACGGCGGGACAAGTGCATTTTGCTTCGGAAGCGTCGGAAGTTGCCCCGGTGGAAGTTGCTCATTCCGCGCCCGCCGAGGAAGCGGCCGCCACGGAAATTGCTCCTCCTGAGCCCGCGCCGGAAGCGGCCTCCCCGGAAATCGCTCCCCCCGAGGCCCCGCCGGAAGCGGCCCCGCCCGAGCCTCCCGCGGAAGGCGCTGCGCCCCCCCCGCCCTTCGACTGGGGTTTGATTTACACCGTCGTCCACAAAGTGGTGGTGAAGATGTCGCCCCCGGCCTTGCCGATGGAAGCGATGGAAGAAATGGCCAGACGGCTTGCCGACGAAATCGCCATGGAAATCAGCTCCGAATCGCACGAATCCCGGGCCTGACGGCGTTTTTGCCCAACGCGAATTTGCCCACGAACCGAGAGGGGTTGCTGCCCGTCCCACACCCCCCCCGGGCGGCGCACTCGCGATGCCGGGGATTCTTACTCGCCCGCCGGAGGTTTGACTCACCCCCACGCAGCCGGTATATTAATTTGATTTCAATCGCTTGCCGGACATATTCAGGAGAAGTTCCCTTTGGAAACAGAGATCCCCAAGGTTTATTCGCCGGAAAATATCGAACCCCGCTGGGCCCGTTCCTGGGTTGAGCATAACCTCTATCGGCCCGCCGATGAAAGCGCCCGCCCGCATTTTTGCCTGGTGATTCCTCCACCAAATATCACCGGGTCACTCCACATGGGACACATGTTGGAGCACACGGAAATCGACATCCTGATGCGCTGGCATCGCATGCGCGGGGAAAACGTGCTCTGGCTTCCCGGCACGGATCATGCCGCCATCGCCACACAAATGATCGTGGAGCGCGAACTGGGCCGCGAGGCGCTGCCCCACCTGGAGGGTGCACAGGCAAAGAGCGCCTGGCAGCGCGAGGGCCAGCGCCTGCGCACCGAAATGGGCCGGGAAAAATTTCTGGAGCGCTGCTGGAAGTGGAAGGAAGAAAATGGCGGGACCATTCGCCGGCAGATGGAGCGCCTGGGCACCTCCGTGGATTGGACGCGCGACCGCTTCACCATGGACGCGGCGTACACGCGCTCCGTGCAGGAAGTTTTCATCCGGCTCCATGAGGAAGGATTGATCTACCGCGGGCAATACATCGTCAACTGGTGCCCACGCTGCGGCACGGCGGTGTCCGATTTGGAGGTCATCCACGAAGACCGTCCCGGCCACCTGTGGTATATCCGCTATCCTTTGGAGGATGGCCAGGGACACTTGACCGTTGCCACCACCCGGCCGGAAACGATGTTGGGCGACACGGCGGTGGCCGTGAATCCCGCCGACGAGCGTTACCAGTCCGCACGGGGCCGGAAAATCCGTTTGCCTTTGCTGGGACGAATCATTCCCGTTGTCGCCGATGACTTTGTGGATCCCAAGTTCGGCACCGGCGCGGTGAAGGTGACCCCCGCGCATGATCCCAATGACTATGCCATTTCCCAAAGGCACAACCTGGCGCGGGTGGTGGTGATTGATGAGCACGCGCACATGACTGCCGACGCCGGAAAAGCCTACCAGGGTCTCGACCGCTTCGCGGCGCGTGAAGCCGTGGTGCACGACCTGCGCGAACAAGGATTGCTGGAAAAAATCGAAGATTATCCGCTTAGCGTGGGAACGTGCCAGCGCTGCAAGACGGTGGTTGAGCCCCTCCTTTCCACGCAGTGGTTTTTGAAAACCCAGCCCCTGGCGGAGCCCGCCATCCGCGTTGTGGAGGACGGGCAAGTGCGCGTCACTCCCGACAACTACAAGAAGATTTATCTCGACTGGATGTACAAGATTCACGACTGGTGCATTTCGCGCCAAATCTGGTGGGGACACCGCATTCCGGCGTGGTATTGCGACGCCTGCGGCGAAATCATCGTGGCCCGCCAGATGCCCGCGCAGTGCCCGAAGTGCGCCAACGCTTGTTTACGCGCGGATGCGGACACGCTCGACACCTGGTTCAGTTCCGGCCTCTGGCCCTTTGCCACGCTGGGTTGGCCGGAGGAAACCACCGACCTGTTCCGGTTTTATCCCAACCAGTTGATGATCATGGGGTTCGATATCCTGTTTTTCTGGGGCGCGCGCATGATCATGCTGGGCCTGAAATTCATGAAGGATGTGCCCTTCCGCGAGCTTTATATCCACGCCCTGGTGCGCGACGCCGAGCGGCAGAAGATGTCGAAGACCAAAGGCAACGTGCTGGATCCCCTGGAAGTCACCGAGAAATATGGAACGGACGCGGTGCGCTTCGCGTTGGCCATCAGCGCGGCTCCGGGCACCGACATTGCTTTTTCTGAGGACAAGGTCGAGTCCTACCGCGCTTTCGCCAACAAGATTTGGAACGCCGGCCGCTTCATCCTGATGAATCTCCAGAAAATGCCGGAGGCGCTTCGCACCCAATTGGCACAGGCGCTGGAACCGATTCCCAGCCTGGGGTTTGAACCTGTGGCCGGGGCCGAGCATCTGGCCCTCGCGGATCGGTGGATATTTTCACGCCTCGCGGCGGTGACCCGGGAAATCGAAGCGGCCCTTCAAGATTACCGCTTCCACGAGGCGGCGTTCAAAATCTATCACTTCTTCTGGCACGAGTTCTGCGATTGGTACGTGGAATGGGTCAAGCCGGAAATCACCCGCCCGGCGGAAGGCGGGAAGGTGTCGCCCGCGTGGATCAACCTGGCGCGCGTTTTTGAAGCGTCGCTGCACCTGCTCCACCCCTTCATGCCGTTCATCACGGAGGAGTTGTGGCATTTGCTTCCCCATCATCAGGCGGGGGTTTCGATTTCTTTGACGGATTTTCGCCTGGTTACCGAGCGCGTGGCCGATCCGATTTCGGAAAAGCAATTTGAAAAAGTTCAGGAGTTGGTGGTGACGGCGCGCAACGCCAAGGCTGAGATGGGCCTGCAAAGGCAAAAGCCCAGCCTGCAAGTGGCCGCGGAGGATTTGCGGCTGCTGGAGATCTTCCGCGCCCATCAGGATGCCATTCTGCGCCTGGCCTCCTTGCAAGCGATGCACCTGACGCGGGGCCGTTTGGCGGCGGATTTGCCGGACGTTCGTTCCGGCGCCTCCTTCGATTTGCGCATTCTGCATGAGGAGAAAGTGGACCACGAGGCCGAGCGCGCCCGCTTGCAAAAAGAAAAGCAGAAACTCGAGCAGCAACTTGCGCAAGTGCGCGCGCAACTGGGCAACCAGGATTTTCTGGCGCGCGCGCCGCGCGAAATCGTCCGGGGCGCCGAGCATCGGCTTAAGGAACTTGAGGAGCATTACCGCAAAGTTCTGGAATCACTCGAAAGGTTGGGTTAAAAGGTGGGCGGCTATCTCAGTCCTCCGGCGGCGGGCGAATCCTCGGAGTCCCTGGATTTTTCCTCCGAGGAACTCCGCGGCCTGGTTTTTCATGCCCTGGCGGAAGACCTGGGCCAGGGTGACTTGACGACGCGCGTCACGATTCCCGGGACGATGCAGGCGCAGGGAACTTTTGCCAGCAAGCAGCGGCTGGTGGTGGCGGGATTGCCCATCGCGCGCATGGTCTTTGAAATTCTCGACTCCTCCCTGGAGTGGCAGGGCGGGGTGGAAGAGGGGACGGAAGTTGCGGCGGGCACACCGCTGGCCTCAATCCGCGGGGCAGCGGGCTCGCTGCTGGCCGGTGAGCGCCTGGCATTGAATTTTCTGCAACACCTCAGCGGCATTGCTACTTACGCCCGCCGATTGAAAGAGGAGTTGGCGGGAACGCGCGCCGAATTCCTTGATACGCGCAAGACCACGCCCGGCCTCCGCAGCCTGCAAAAATACGCGGTGCGCGTGGGGGGAGGGCGGAATCACCGCCTGCGCCTTGACGATGGCATTCTGATTAAGGGGAACCACCTGCGCCTGGTCGGAGGGATTCGCACCGCCGTCGAACGCGCGCTCCAGCAGCGCCCTTCGGGTTACCACGTGGAAGTGGAAATCACCTCCCTGGGGGAATTGGAGGATGCCATCCTCGCCGGCGCGGATGGCGTGCTGCTTGATAACATGTCGCCGGCGGAAGTCCAGCAGTGTGTCCAGCGCGCGAGCGGGCGTGTTCGCCTGGAGGTCTCGGGGGGCATCGACGCCGGTAATATTCGCGCCTACGCGGAGGCGGGAGTCGATTATATTTCCGTTGGCGCCCTCACTCACTCTGCCGCCGCCGTGGATATTAATTTCCGCGTTGCGCCGCTCGCGGAATCGGGGGATCCGGTGATCGGGTGATCTGATGATCGGGTGAACGGGAAGGCATCTGCGGCTTGTTTTTCTCACCCGATCACCCGATCTCCCGATCACTCGATAACTAAAATGCACATGGTCACCGGTAGCACCGATCGCAGAATCGACAAGCTGATTCACCTCCTGGTGAAGAATGCCATGGTGGTGGTGCCAGGCCCCAAGATTGCCGCGGAGATCGGCGTTACGCGCCAGCAGGTTTGGACGTGGATTGAGAAGCTGCGCTTGTTGGGGGTGGAGATCCGGGGAGTGCCGGCGGAGGGATATCAACTGGCCACCATCCCCGACATTCTCGTGCCCAGCCTGTTGCGGGCTGAACTGGGGGATCATCCCATCGGGCGCGACATCGTTCACTACTTCCGCACCGAATCCACCAACGCCGTGGCGCTCAAACTCGCGGCGGAAGGCGCCGACCACGGAACCGTGGTGGTGGCGGAGGAGCAAACTGCCGGGCGAGGGCGCTTGGGCCGCGCCTGGTATTCGGAAAAATCGAGCGGCATTTACACCTCGATTATCCTGCGCCCCCCCCTTTCTCCCGCGGCCGCTCCCGTGCTCACACTGATGGCGGGCTTGGCGGCGCAGAAGGCGGTAAGCTCCGCCACGGGACTGGCGGTGGACATCCGTTGGCCGAACGATCTGCTGGTGAACGGAAAAAAGGTTTGCGGCATTCTGACGGAGATGAGCGCCGAACTCGACCGTTTGCACGCCGTGGTGCTCGGCATCGGGATGAATGTGAACCACAGCCTGATGCCTGCGCCACTGGAGAACATTGCCACCTCGCTTCGCATGGAGGCGCACCGGGGCATTTCTCGCGTCCAAGTTTTCGTCGCATTGTTGCGGGAACTGGAGCGCCATTATCAATTGCTGCTGAAGAGTGGAAATAAGGCCATCACCGAACGCTGGGAAGCGGCTTCCACCTTTGCTCACGGCAAGCGCGTCCGCGTGTCCAACGCGGCGGGCGAAACCCAGGGGACCACGACGGGCATCGACCCGAGCGGCGCGCTGAAAATTCAGTACGACGACGGCCGCCAGGAATCCCTGGTGGCCGGCGAGGTGGTGGAAGTGAAATAGCCCCGTGTTCGAAGCAGCGTTCTCGGTGGATGTTGCTGCCGCGGCCAAAATAGAATCGGTGCTGCTTAAGGTAGTGATGGATTTGAGGCAGCCTGCCTCGCGGGCTGCAACATGAAGGGCGTGCCCGCAATCTCAGCAGGATCGAGTTGTGTTGATGTCCGCCGCATGTGGGTTCTCTTAAATTTACCGCTTTGCCACGAGTAGCTTTCAACCTGGTATCGGTGCGGACACCATATGCAGTTTTTCACAGTCATATGGTAGGAGGCAGACCAAACCTCAATGTGCTTAGTAGAATCCTAGAATATCTTCATCCTGCCTTCTTCGGTTTGATTCTCAAATATCTTCTGGTAGGTACCCGCGCGAGCAGCAAATATCGCGAACGTCGTGTCACTACTATCGCCGCCGACGTGATAAGCGAAGGCCAGCATCTGGCTGTTTCGATCGATGGTAAACGGCACTAAACCGGCAACGCTCGAAATGGCGCCGTTAAACAGACTTGTGGCTCTGCCGGAGTGGACTACGTCCAGATGCACCTCCCAAGAATTGTCCCCGCGATCGTAGAGCAAACATGTTTCGCCATCGGGAGCCATTTGTGTATTGATGACGGCACGTAGGACAGCCCCCTCGGGGACAAACTGACGCAGGGTTGGAGGGACCTTCAAGGGTAGCAGGGGGTCGCTCCACCCTCCAAAAGCCCCCACGTTTAGTCGCGGCTGAACTTGCGCAGCGGCTGGAACAGTGAGGTCAATCATAAACAAAGCCATTGCAGTTGCTAGAAATGCACGCATCTCAGCACCCCTTCGCCGGCCAACCATGCACTTCAGGTCATCCTCTTTTCACAATCCCATCGTCCTCCCATAGGTGGTCGCAGTCAGGACATCTCCACTTGTTCTTCACCTCAGGGGCGGACTCTCTTCGCAGTTCCGGATCGAGCCCTTCAAGAATTACATCCTGAGAACCGCAGCGAGGACAACGCACATCATAGGCGCCCTCTTCCAGGAAGGCATCCTCGGGCTTTGGCTGAAGGTAGTTCCTGAGTCCGTTGATCACAAAACCCCGCTGGAACTTCATGACCTTGATTTCAACTTCATCGTCCCAGCTACCCTTATAATCATCAATATTCTCAACGTTGTCAGGGCCCAGATAGCATTTCACTCCGACGGTTTCGAGGATGTGCGCGACCTCGCGGGCTTCGGACGGGCTGGAAACGTCCCAAACACTAACCAAATCAAAGGCATCTGGATCAAACCCTTGTGGCAGGGCGTCGCCAGTCGCAGGGTCCGAGGGGTTCTGCGCTGAGCATGTCGCTTCAGGGAGCTGGCCGGTGGCGGTTCTCGCTTCCGCGCTCAGGCCTCGTGCGGCGCGCGTTACACGCAACGCTTGGCGGGCAATTTCGACGGGGTCGTCTGAGAAAACTTGACTCTGTTTGGCCATCCCCCGTTTGGATATCTCGGCGCGTAAGACATGTTGAGCGAGGTCGGTCAAATCGTCGATCTGAGTCCACATCAACGCAATCTGCTCGTCGCTCATCTCGCCATATCGCCCTTCCAGCTTGCGTTGCTCTTCAGCGGGTTCGACGTAATCCATAAGTCATCCAGAGAGGGAAGGTGGTCCCCGGCCCCCCTGGCGGGAGAGTATACTCGTGGGGTTTGCCGGCGGGAAGTGGCGTGTCAACCGCCGAATCTGCGATGCCCGACGAGTAATCGCGGTTGACGCGCAATTCCCAATAGCATGATAAGATTTTTGTGGTAGGCCGGGAGCGCGATAACCGGCGCGGCCCGTTGCACAGAGATTTGTTTCCTCAAAATGGGAAAGGCTTGGCGTGAGGAACCGCCTTTGGGAATACTCATGGACAGCTCCAACACCACAATCCTTGTTATCGACGTGGGAAACACCAACACAGTCCTGGGCCTGTACCACGGTTCTTCCCTGCGGGCCCTCTGGCGGCTGGCGACGAGCCGTGAGCAAACGGCGGATGAGTACGGAATCCTGATCCACAACCTTTTCACTTTGGATAAACTCCCGGCCGCCGACATTTCCGGAATCATGATTGCCAGCGTCGTACCGCCACTCAATGCTGTGCTGGAGGAGATGGCCAGGAAATATTTCAAAATGGTGCCGCTATTTCTGGGGCCGGGAACGCGCACCGGTATGGCGATTCTGGTGGAAACTCCGCAGGAGGTGGGGGCGGACCGCATCGCGGACGCCGTGGCGGCCTATGAGAAATATGGCGGCCCGTGCATCGTGGTGGATCTGGGGACCGCCATCACTTTTGATTGCATTTCTGCAAAGGGTGAATACCTGGGCGGCGCCATCATGCCGGGAATCGGGATCGCCGCAGAGGCGCTGTTTCAGCGCACGGCCAAGCTGCCGCGCGTGGAAATTCGCGAGCCGGACCGCGCGATTGGCACCAACACCATCAATAGCATCCAGTCCGGCCTGTTCTACGGCGCGGTGGACTCGATCGACGGCATGCTGGACCGCCTGTGTGCTGTGTTGGGAAAACAGACCAGGGTCATCGCAACGGGAGGGCAAGCACCCTTGGTGGCGGGCGCGTCCAAGTATAAGCCTCCCATTGATTCTTCCCTGACGTTGGATGGCTTGCGCATTATCTACTATCGCAACCAATCCGCAACGCGGCGCAAGTAGGTTCGAAACGGTGGAGAACTACTTCAACTATTTCACCGAGATCGAGGAGTGCTTCCGCAAGTGCCGCTCGGAACCTGTCCTGCTTTCACCGCTCGATTGGGCGCTCGTCGAATCATGGAAAGATCAGGGCTTCCCGTTAGACGCGGTGTTGGTGGGGATCGAGCGCGCTTTCGAGAAATTCAAGGCGGCGAAACGCAGCTATCGCAAGGTGAACACCCTGGCGTATTGCTCGCAGGAGGTGTTTCGCGCCGTGGAAGAATCGCGTGCCATGGCGGCGCAGGGTGGAACTCCTCAGGCTACGAAGGTTGAATCAGCCTCCCCGTTCTCGGCAGAGGAAATTTCGCGTTTTCTTGCACACTGCGCGGACGCTGTGGAGAGCGCAGGCCGGCAAGTGCGTGAAGGAGGCAGACAGGTGTTGGCGGAAGAACTGGCGGAGGCCGCCGAAGTGCTCCAAGCCCTCGGGGCGCGTGCCAAAGGTGAGCCTGCGGGAAACTTGGAAGAAACGGAAAGGAATCTGACGGCGCTGGAAGAAAAGCTGAATGCTTCGCTACAGCGTGGGACGGCACTGGAAGTCCTGGCGCAACTGCGCGCGGAAGTGGATCGAGGGCTCATCCCCTATCGGCGCAAAATGGCGGCCGCGGAGGTGGATATGCTGGAGCGGCGTTTCCTCAAGAACCGCCTGCTCGAGCATTACAAAATTCCTCGACTTAGCCTGTTTTACATGTGATCGTTGATTCATTGCCATGTTTCCATCATACGGATTCGTTGGGTGTGTTATATAGTGGTGATGTCGCGGAGGGGGTAATCATGAAACCACAAATCTTTTTGGCGCTCTTCCTTTCGATAATCGTCCTGCCTGCCGCGGCATCCCCAAAGAAGCCCAGAGGCAAGATTTCAAACTTGGCGGCATTTTCCAAGGTCCGTAGTTACTGCGTGGACGCGAGCGATCTTCCCAGCGATGAGGCTTACGATCTGAAACGGTTTATGAGTAATGAAAGCGGACCGAAAAAATTGATATCCAAGCTGCCGTGGTTGCTGGCATCTGATTGTTCGGAAGGCACTCCGGGCGTTACTGTTCGTATCGAGTTTCAGAAGTTCTCTCCGGTCAATCCGTCCGCACAAGGTGAACCGCCCACCATCCGCGCCTATTTGCGGGTGTTCCAGGGTTCATCCTCACAGGTGCTTTACGAGGTCGAAAGTGCTCCTGCCAATGACACCATGGGTGCGATGTCGGACGCGCCCTTGACTGACCCGCTTGCGGTCCAGCGCTATGATGCCGTCTATGCGGCCTTCTGGATGCTGATCGAAGATGTGCACCGGGTATCCCAATTGATTCCGAATTGATAATCCGTGTCCCCACCTTTTGAATTTTCACCGGTCAAGTTGGTTTACGGCGGCGAGGCGCTGGGCTTCCATGCCGGCCATACGGTTCTTGCGCCGCGCGTTCTGCCCGGCGAGCGCGGTGAGGTAGAGGAAGTTCGCCGGCAGAAAGGTGTGGTGCACGCGCGCCCGCTGCGAATTCTAGAGCCGTCGCCCGAGCGCATCGAGCCGTCGTGTGGATATTTCGGCCGCTGCGGCGGCTGCCAGTACCAGCACCTTCCGCACGCCGCGCAGGTGGCAGCGAAAGGTGAGATACTGCGGGAAACGCTGCGCCGGTTGGGCCAGGTGAAATGGGAGGGGCCCATTCCCGCACACTCCGGCCACGCGTGGAACTATCGCAACCAGGCACAATTGAAAGTTGGAAAGGCGGCGGACGGCGCCCCGGCGCTGGGATTTTTCGAGGCGGAGTCAAACCGCCTGATCCCCATCGACGCCTGTCCGATTCTTTCCCCTCGCCTGAACACGCTGCTTGCGGTATTGCGTAGCGAGCCTTGGATCTCCGCCCTGGCGAATGGCCGCGAGGTGGACCTTTTGGCGGATGATCGCGACGAGAAGGTCATGCTCACCCTCGCCGGGAATTGGAATGCGCAGGAAGTGGAAGGTTTCGCCCGCAAGTGCCTGGCGGAGCTCCCGGGGGTCGTGAGCGTTGGCTTCGCGGAGGATGCAAGGGTGCAGGTTTTCGGCGAGCCGCACCTCATCTATGGCGTGGGAGAGTATTCCTATCGCGTCAGCCCAATGGCCTTCTTCCAAAGCGCGCGCTTTCTGCTTCCCGACCTTGTGACGGCGGTTACGGGAGAAGCATCTGGCGCGATGGCGATTGACCTTTACGCCGGCGTGGGCCTCTTCACGCTGCCCCTGGCGCGGCGGTTTGACCAGGTGATCGCGGTTGAGGCGAATCCGCAAGCAGCGGCGGACCTCGCAGTCAACGCTCGCGCCGTACCCGGCAAGAAAATTCGTCCCGTCGCGGAGACAGTGTTTGACTTCTTGCGGCGCTGCGCCCAGATGGACCCCGATTTGGTGGTCATGGACCCTCCCCGCGCTGGCGTGGGCATCGCCACCCTAAAACTCCTCCTGGCCCTGCGGCCCAAGCGCCTGCACTACGTTTCCTGCAGTCCTCCCACCCTAGCCCGCGACTTGGGGTTCCTGCTCCAACACGGGTACTGCCTCGACAGTTTGGATCTGTTCGATTGCTTTCCTCAGACCTACCACATAGAATCGCTTGCCCGGCTCTCGCGAATTGGCCGGGATCGTGCTTGAGATCCCAAGAAAGCGGCCTTTGCCCGACCCACTGTCCAATCACAGACCTCGATCCGGCTTTAAATCTCCACTGGCGGCGTTGGCGGCGAGTTTTGCTTTGGGGATTGCATGGGCACATTCCTTCCGCATCACGGTGGGAGTTCATTGGTTCCTTATAAGCGCGACGGCCTGCATTCTTGTCGGGCTGATCCTGCTGCGCGCTGGCTGGGGCCGCACGGCGGTGTGGTTTGCGCTGGCCAGCCTCATGTTTACCGGCGTAGCGGCGGCGCGGCGCTGGGATCAGCGATTCCCGTTGAATCACGTTCGTTATCTGCAATCCATGGGCGTGAATTTGGATGATCCCGTGCGGTTGGAGGGACGGGTAATCTCCACCCCCTATCGCACCGGATACGGATTGCAGTTTGATGTGGAGACCCTGCAGATCGAGTCCCTCGGACACACTCACCTCGTCACCGGGAAGGTCCGCCTGCGGGTGCAGGGGTTGGATGAGGGCGGCGATTCCGAGGGCAGAAGTCCCTCCGATCTCCGATTTGGCGACGAGATTCGAACCCTCGTCCGCCTCCGCCAGCCGCATATCTATCAAAACCCCGGCAGCTTCGATTTTCGCAGATGGATGGAGGATATCGAAGACCTTTACTGGGTTGGGACCGTCAAGAATTCCGGACTGGTGGAGAAGGTGGGTCATCCCGCGGGTTTCCATTTCGCGGAACTCACGGAGCGTGCGCGCCAGCGCTTGTTGCGCGGCATCGATGACCTCTATCCACCGTGGTCGGTCCAAGGGCGTTACGGCGCGGTGCTGAAAGCGGTGTTGTGGGGCGATCGAACGGCACTCGATTCCACCACCATCGAGGATTTTCGCAAGACGGGCCTTTATCACCTGCTCGTCATTGCCGGGCTGCACGTGGGCTTGCTCACGCTGCTCGTGGAATTCCTGCTGCGGGGGTTGAGATTCCGGCGGGTGGCCCGTTCATTCATCGTGCTGGGTTTCCTGGTGGTCTATGCTTTTCTGGTCGAGCAGCGCGCACCCACGCTGCGCGCTACGCTGATGATTGGGCTTTATCTCTTGGCGCGCATTCTCGACCGTGACCATTCCCCGTTGAATGCCATAGGCGGCGTGGCGTTGATTCTCCTCTATCTCCGTCCGGCATGGTTGTTTGAATCAGGGTTTCAGCTTTCCTTCGCGGCGGCGCTGCTGATTGTCTGCGTCGCCGTCCCAATTTTGGAGCGCACCACCGAGCCCTACCGCCGTGCTCTGCGACGCTTGGACGATGTGCTGCTTGACGATTACTTTTCGCCGCGCATCGCGCAGGCTCGACTGGATCTGCGCGCCCTGATTCAGGCGTTGCGCCGCCGCGCGGGTTTTTTCGATCGTTATCCTGCCCTCGCGCGCCACATGGTCGTCGCGCCCCTGAAGCTTCTAGTGTGGGTGGCCAATATCCTGATTTTCTCCGCCGTCCTGCAATTGGGATTACTCCTGCCCATGGTTGAGATTTTTCATCGCGTGACGTTTGCGGGTGTGGGGCTGAACGCCCTGGCGATACCGGTCATGACGTTGCTTCTGGCACTCGCCTTGCCGATCAATTTGCTGAGTGTTTTGTCACCGACAGTGGCGGCCGTACCGGCCAAGGTGCTGAGCCTGGTCATGGCCTTGCTCTTTGACATGACGCATTTGCCCGGGCTCGCGGCGTGGCTTTCCTACCGCATGCCGGCGCCGCCGCTCTGGGTGGTGTGGGGATTCTGTGGAGCGTTTGTGTTGGCGGGTCTGGCTTTGCGATTTGCACGGCGGGTCGCGGGCGCGGCACTGGCGGCTTGTGCTGTCTTTGTGGTTTTGGTGGCAGTTCATCCCTTTGCGCCCCGCTTGCCTCGCGGTGTGCTGCAACTGACCGCGCTGGATTGCGGCTCCGGTGACGCGCTCTTCCTGGTGCTTCCGGACGGAACGACAATGCTGCTGGATGCGGGAGGCAGCCGCGCGCGGGGAACGCAGGAGGGAGGGTTCCAGGGCCGGCACTGGGATTCGGGCGAGGATATTGTTTCACCGTACCTGTGGTCGCTCGGAATCAAAAAGATCGATGTGGTGGCGCTCACCCGCGCCCACTCGGACCAAGTCGGTGGGCTCTACGCCGTTTTTGAGAACTTCCGCGTGGGCGAAGTTTGGCACGCTCCCCAACCTGAGACTCCTGAATACGCAGCGCTCCTGGAGACGGTGGCGGATCGCGGGATCCCGACTCGAACCCTCATGGCGGGGGATGAACTTTCCTATGGCGATGCGTCGATTCAAGTGCTGTGGCCGGGACCTGATCCGCCTTCCCAAAGTCCTCTTCAGGACGACAACTCGCTGGTTATGCGGATTAGCGCGGGCGGAATGAACTTCCTGCTGCCGGGAGACGCGGGCAGAAATGCGCAAAAGGAGATCTTCGCCTCCCGCGAACAGATCGAATGTCAGGTGCTCAAGGTGGCGCATCATGGGTCGAAGTCATCCACCAGCAAGGAATTTCTTGCGCGCGTTGCTCCTCGCGTGGCGATCATCAGCGCTGAGGCCGGGGGAGACTCAATGAACACGGAGACGCTGGAGATTTTGCAAAACGCCGGCGCCAGAATCTTCAGCACTGACACCGATGGCGCCATAACCGTGGAATGGAAGGATGGCTCGTTGGTGGTTCGTACTTACAGGGGAACGGAAACAGTGGTCGCGCCGGGTAAGGGTAGGTCGACCCTCCCGCGCTAGGGTGACCTATCCCCTAACGTCGACGTTCGGCGAGGTTATAGATCAGGCTACACTCAGATCAACGTCACCGTGCAAAATTGCCGTGGTGCCTCCGGTGGTGCTGTGATGGTCTTTCTGGCGCCGCCCGCTTCCACTTCTGCCGCAACGTAATAATCCAACAATGGTCCCTTCGTCTCGCGCCATTCCAATTCGCCCATGTAGGTCCGCCTTTGTAACAACTTCATGGGCGAAGGGCTCCACTCTTGCGTCTCCTGCACGCGGGTGGAAAGTGTGGCGCGCACCACCTTGGCCGGCCCGGGAACCACGACGGTGATGCGGACACGCTCGCCTTTGCGGAGCACGGTTGGACGCGTGGGCACAAAGGCCCGCGGTGCGGCCTTGCCATCGGCCTCCCGCACTTTCGCAAACGATCGTTCCACCTCCGGCGGCAGTTCCCCCAGAAACTCCTTCATCGACGCGCGCAGCCGGTACAACGCCAGGCGCTCGTACTTGTTGTGCATCGAAGCCAATTGTCCTAGATCGTTGCGCGTGCTCACGATTTCCTGATAGTCCAAAAACACTTTCCGGACCATGGGCGCGAGTTGCAACCAAAGTGGGATGCCGTCCGCCAGGATGAGCTTGCGCGCCTCGTCGGCCTGGTTTTGCTTCTTCAGCTCACTCGCCTGTTGGAGCTTCAAGTGCAGGCGCTGGGCCAGTGACCATGAATCAGAATAGGGAGTGAGAAATTCAACAAAGCGCGTCAGGTAATTCAGGCGCTCGTGCTCAGCCGGGCTGGAAGCGGCATCCGTCAGGGCGCGAAGTTGCCGCGCTACCTCCGCTTGTGTTTTCTTGACTCTTTCCGAGGGCTCGTGCTTGTCCCAAAACTGGAACCCTTCATCATAATCGCCGGAGTATTCTTTGATTTGGCTGTGACCATTTTCCATCTGCCCCGTCCACGAGCAGAGAATCAGCCGGTCGCGGTCGGTGTCCTCGAGGATTTTGGCCAGCGCTGAGGCTCTCGGCGGGCGCGCCTGGGCAGAAGCAAATCGCTGGAAGAGTTGGGTGGGAGTCAAACCCTTGTCCCACGAGTAGCCCGATTGAAAGCCCGCGTCAACATCCATAATCCGATGCCGCCAATGAATCCCCAACAAGCCTTGGCAGCCGTATTGTTCGGCCAAATCCATATCGCGCACAAAGCGAGCCACATGGAATTGCGGCTGCCACATTCCGGGATCGTCCTCCAGCCAGGGAATCGGCCAGCGCTCGCGGCCTTCGAGTTTGCCGTACTCCTCGCTGACCGGGTCCCAGCCCAGGTTGTCGCTTAAAGACGAAAAGACAATGTCCTCCGGCAGGGCTTTATGAAACTGCTCGAAGTGCCGCACCACTCCGCCCCAGCCCGAAATCACCAGCCGCTTCTCCGGCGCGTGGCGCTTCAAGAAATTGTAGGCTTGCTTAAAGGGGGTAACGGAAAGAGGAACTTTCCGCTTTTGGCTGTCCCAGCTCATCCCTTCGTCTTCCCACAGCCACACGTAGTCCACCATGGGATAAGCTTCCAGAAGGCTGGCTAGGCGCGCTTCCAGAATATCCTTCGCCGTGACCGACTCGGGGTCGATGCGCGGACCGGGGGTCTTGTCATCTACCGGCATGTGCGCTTCCGGCGGCGCGGCGCGGAAGATTTCGTCGGGGATATGGTAGGGCTCAAATCCCACGCCCGTCCGGATGCCCAATTGCTTGGCATACTGATAAGCCTCACCCCAAAGCCGCTGCGCATATTCACCCGCCTCCCAAGTGTTGTGCGCCTGGGTGGTGGCTTCCGCCCCAAAGACCTCGTCGGCGAAGAAGTCCGCGCCGCCCATGCCGTAGCGTGAGGTTCGTTCCGGCAGATATCCCCAGCGATTTGTCGCCGTGGTATCGGTGTAAGCGATGTGGCCGGCCCCCGCGTACTCAAAGGAAAGGAACGACTCCGCCCACTGGTTCGCGGTGGAATAAACATGCACTCCCAGGGTGTTGAACCGCATGCGCACCATGGCTTCCAGGTAAGCGCGCCAGTCTTCGCGGTTGTAAACCGTGACGCAATTCAGGAAGTCCGGCCAGGGCACCAATCCGCGAGCGCCAAATCGTGGCTGCGCCTTCCAAGCGTGGCCCGCGGGCGGAAGGGTGAGAGTGTGCGAAGGCTCCAGAGGGTAGACCTCTCCGTCCAATCCAAAAAACGCGCCCTGCCGCTCCAGAAAATCAAACACGCTGTAGAGAATCGCCTGCGGTGAGGCGCCGGTGAAGTTAACCCGCAAAGCTTTACCGGGGGCGGTTTGATTTGAGATCTCGTAGGCTTCAGGATGCCGGATGCTCTCCCGGCTTGGCGAAAGAGAGAATATCAGGCTCGACGCGGGCGGCTGCCCTTGCCCGGCGACAGCCTGCACAGGGTCGCGTGCAAGACCGAGGTTGCGAAGGCCACGTGCCAACTCGCGCGACGCCCACTGCTCCTGAAATCCCGACTGCGGCTCGCGCACGATCCATACGGGATTCTCCGCTCCGAAGGTGGCGCGCATCATCAGCGCATTTGATTCCGGGGCCGCCCCACCCGCCTTCTGGTCCGCGCGTAACGGTTTGGACGATGACACTCCGGAAATCAATGGCGTGACTCCCAGCCCGAGCGCCGAATCGCGGAGGAACTTGCGTCGTCCAATGCGTAAAAATGGATTCATGTATGACTCCTTGGGAGGTATCTATCATCAGTCAACACTCGTCAGCATTCAGGACGCTTTTACTGACAACCGACGTCATTTCAGTGCAATAACTTGATCTCCTGCAAAGTCATTCCATACCCGCCGCCGGGAGGAAGGGCGCGGTGGTGGGTATTCCAATTGGGATTGCCGTTCGAAAAGTTCGCCGCATAGCAGAGCCACGCCGTCCGGCCGTCGGGGCTGATGAACTTGGAGGGGATATTGACAAAGTAGGCCTGCTCGCCGAACTTGTGCATGTACACCACCAGCTTCCAGGGACCGGCGACGTGATCGGATTCCAGAATGTAGGTATTAAACTTGGAGATGGTGTTGCCACCGTCGGTGATGCACATCAGGAATCTCTTGAGCGGCGCATCATAAGTCATGGTGACACAGCCACAATTGTTGTTCCAATCGACGAGCGGCTTGCTCCGGGAAAAATCCCGCGTCCAGATGGGGCGTTGCTTGGCGTCGTAACCTGCAAAGAACTCATACTTAGCACGATCATTCATATTTTGAATACTGGGCCTGACCCGGGCCATATAGATCTGATCCCCGGTAATCCAACTGAGATTGGCGGGCCGGGGGTTGGGGTCCGATTCGGTGGCGCCCTGGCCCACCAGGTAAGCTTTCCCGTCGGGGGAATACTGCATGTCTTTTCCGAAGTCAACAATGTGTGGGGAGCCCATTTTTACGGGCCCGCCCGGGCTGGCAGGCTCGCCAAACAAGGGGTTGGCTGGC
>Ga0326727_10011002_pt1 | contig 21280 bp, 13 predicted proteins | sample MB2enrmetagenome_FD_207643 | JGI IMG/M metagenome (GOLD analysis project Ga0326727, IMG submission 207643) | Lab enriched peat soil microbial communities from McLean, Ithaca, NY, United States - MB29MY | ecosystem: Environmental > Terrestrial > Soil > Wetlands > Peat | place: USA: New York...
CGAATTTGCATTCCCTCGCAGGATGCCGCAACCGGCGGCAGGCCGCCAGTTTTCAGGCTCATCTTGCATTGGAAAGCGTTCCCGCTTCAGGCTCATCTTGTATTGGACAAGTCTCTTGCCAGCCCGATTGCGCTGATGTGGTACACTTCAGAGCGTGAAGCTCGCCCTAAAACCCCATGTCTTGATTGGGCATTGGGCCCCGGGCTTCCTTGTCGTCATGGCGGTCATACTCCTCGACGGCTCTTTGTCCCAGTGGGTGAAGACCGAGTCGGTCCCTGCGGGCGGGGCGCTTGCGAGCTTAGCCGCGGCAGTCGCTGGGTTCTTCGTTGGAGAGCTTCTCGACGCCTCCCGCGACCTGCTTGAATGGGTATGGGATAGGTTCCAGCCCGTCAGGTGGGAGTTCCTAGTCACCGAAGGCGAGAAGGTCGAGAAGTTCATGACGTCTTACTTCACATGGTACGTGTTCGACTGTAATGCCAGTTTGGCTTTGGCGATTGTCCTCCTGCTTGCTTCCTTTACACCCACACCCGCACCGCCCTTCGTGCGACCGGTGTTGGCGCTCTCCCTCGTGATTTTTGTGGTGAACGCGCGGCAGCTTAGGAAAGAGATGGCCCCCCTCACCGGCGAGAGCCGTCAAGCCCCTGATAAAGCAACATAACGCCCCTTGTGCTCGGTGGTGCACGCCCCTCCGAGCGTTGACGCCACCACCATCCGCCGGGGGCTTGCCGGGTGAGCGGTGCTCAGCTTCAGGGGCCTGGCCAAAAGAAGACGGCCCTGCAAAGGTTCCATAGGATTATGAGGCGGACGGGCAAGCGGGCAAGGACATCCATGCGACACCAGGCTGCCATCTTCTCCGTCTGGCCTTTTAGCTCATCGATTGCTTTCTCTGCCGCTGGGTCAAGCGGCGCCCCCAACCGCGCGGAAAGAGAGCGGTAGACCTCGTTTCGACGATCTCTCCCGTAAAGCAACTCAACCAGCAAGCCGTCGTGCTGGGCTACCTGTCCGAGGTAAACAAGAGCTACTACCGAGAAGATCACGCTTTCGAAGCGCGTTTGGATCACTTGGGTGTAGATCATCAACAAAAAAGCACTGGCGGCGACACAGCCAAACGCTGGCGCCGCCCAATCCCGCCACTTGCCGAACAACCATTTGCCTCCATTTCGATACCAGCACCCCTCCAAGTTTACGCTCCAGCCGTACCGCCGGTGTTGAGGCCAGCCCTCGTACGTTGGCCACCGAGTCCCGGTCAAAAAACGGAAACCGCGGCAGGCGCGCTTCACAGGGGCTCGGCCTGGCCTGCGTTGTAAGAGGCACGTATGAGACAAGCGCTCGGGGAGGATTGGGATCGTAACGCGAGACGATCACCACCGGCCGTGTCTTGGCGGCGAGGCCCAAGTCGACCAACCAAATCTCACCTGGTTGTGGGCTCATCGAGAAGGTCGAGGACTTCCTGTTCAATCGCGTGCGGGCGCATCAGATCGAGAACGTCGTGGTCGGCGAGTTCAATTACTTCTGTTACGCACTGCCGCACCCGATCGGCCATTTCCGGCCTCCATTCGCGCAACCGTGCGTCCATTCTCTCCACCAAAGCGTCCGTGGGGATATCCTGCTCATATTCAGCTTAGCCCCCCGCGCCCCTAACTCCGCACCCTCCGCTGGTGCGTCGACGGAATCTTCATGTCCTCGCGATATTTGGCCACCGTGCGGCGGGTCACGTCGATCCCCTGCGTCTGCAGCAACGTAGTTATCTGCTCGTCGGTCAGCGGCCGGGCGCGATCCTCTTCCTCGATCATCTTCTTCACCATGCGCTTCAGGAGCAGCAGCGGCGTGCCCCCGCCGGACGGGCCTTGCACCGCCTCCGAGAAAAAGTACCGCAGCTCGAAAACCCCCTGTGGCGTGTGCACGTATTTGCCCGCCACGGCGCGGCTCACGGTGGAAGGATGCACGCCCACTTCCTCGGCCACTTCCTTGATCATCATCGGCTTCAGGGAGTCGATGCCGCGCGAAAGAAACTCCGTCTGCCGCCGCACGATGGCCTGGCACACCTTCATGATGGTCTGCTTCCGCTGCTCGATGTTCTTCATGAGCTGGATGGCGGAAGTGTACCGCTCGCGCACGTAATCGCGGACTTCCTTGGTGGCCCCGTTTTCGCGGTCGAGCATGCGCCGGTATTGCGCGTTGAGGCGTAGCTGCGGCACGTCCTCATCGTTCATCTGGATGATGTAGTCGTCGCCGTCCTTGATGAACGATACGTCCGGTTCCACCACCCGCGCGCCCGCGCCCGAGTAGCGCAGGCCGGGACGCGGATTGAGGCGGTGGATCATGCCGACGGCCACCTCCACGTGCTGCATGGGGCGCCCCAGCAGGCGCGCGATTTCCTTGTACTGGCGCGTCTCCAGCAATCGCATGTGGTGGGTGACGATCTGCCAGGCCACGCCGCCCTTGCCGTTGAGGCTCTCGATCTGCAGCAGCAGGCACTCCTGCAGGTTGCGCGCGCCCACGCCGGCCGGGTCGAGCGTCTGCACGAACTTCAGCGCCTCTTCGACGTCCTCGGGCCGGTGCTCGCCGGCCGCCGCGATCTCCTCGAGCGAAGCCGACAGGTACCCGTCTTCGTCCAGGTTGCCGATGATCGAATCGGCGGCGTCGCGGATGTCGCCGGAAATCACGCTCACGCTCAACTGCGAGCGCAGGTAATCGCCCAGCGTCTGCGGGGCGGAAAGAAACGTCTCGAACGAGGGCTTCTCGACCGACTCCGAGGCCGGGCTCTTGTAGCCGGGGTCGAGATAATCGTCGAAGAACGAACCGAAGTCGATTTCGTCGAAGGGATCGGTGGCAACGGGCGTGTCCAGGGCCGGGTCGTTGGATGCCGGAACATCCGGCTCGGCGACCGCGGCGGCGGCTTCCTCGGCATCCGGGAACAGGTTGCCGTTGATGGCCACGTTGCCGCTCGCGCCATCCACCGCATTGGCGTCGCTCAGGACGGCGGCTTCCAGAATCTGCTTGTCGGCCGGGTCCACCACCGGCTCGGCCTCCAGCAGCGGCAGCAATTCCTCGGCTGTGATCTCTTCGCCGGACTCCTCGGTGGTTTCCTCCAGCACCGGGTTCTTGACGATCTCCTGGGTGATCATCTCCTTCAACTCCAGCCGGTTGAGCTGAAGCACCGTGACCATCTGCACCAGGCCGGGAGTCAGAATCTGCTTCTGCGCAACTTTGAGTTGGAGTCTGGGCGACAGTAAGCTCATCTGTTCCCTATAGTATCACTGCATAAACGCATAACGGTGAAAATGCGCCTGCCGCCGGCCGGCATTGGCCACTGGCGTGCTAGCGGGCCGGAGCCGCCGCTACGGCACGTATACCCGCTTCACGCGCGCGCTGATGCTGCACAGGATGTTGTACGAAATGGTGCCGGCCAAACGGGCGATCTGCTGGGCATCCAGGGTGGTTTCGCCTTCGCTCCCCAGCAGCGTCACGGCGTCGCCGGGGGCCAGCGCGGTGGTGTGGCTGAGGTCGATGGTGATGAGGTCCATGGAGATCGTCCCCAGGATCGGCGTCAGCTTGCCGCCGGCGATGACCTCGCCGCGATTGGAGAGCCGGTGGAACACGCCATCGGCGTAGCCCGCGCCCACCACCCCGATGCGCATGGGATGAGGAGCGCGGAAGGTGCCGCCATAGCCCACCAGCGCGCCCTCGGGAAGGTCCTTGACTTCCAGGATGCGGGCCTTCCAGGTGAGGGCCGGCTTCACGCGCAGAAGTTGCGGCGGCGCGCCGCCGCGCGTTGGAGACACGTAGCCGTAGAGCGCGTGGCCGGCGCGCACCAGGTTGTGCCATCCCGCGGTGCGGGCGTAAGCCACCGCGATGGTGCTGGAGGTGTGGAGGATCGGCGCATCCACGCCGCCTGCGCGCAGTTCGGCGGCCACCGCGTGAAACCGCGCAAGCTGATCGTCGGTCTGCGTGCTGTCATAGTTGGCGGCGGAGGCGAAGTGCGTCATCAGGCCTTCCAGCCGCGCGTGGCGGGCATCGGACAACTCCGTCAGAATCTCGCCGGCCGAGGCGCGGGTGCCCAGCCGGCCCATGCCGGTATCGATTTTCAAATGATAGGCGATAGGTTTTCCGGAGGACTGCGCCAACTGGTCCACCTGGCGGATGCCGGCCAGGGAATGCACCACCGGGGTGAGATCGAATTCCGCGAGCGGCAAACCCTCGCCGGGCATGAATCCGCCCATGACCAGAATTCGCGCCGCGCGGATTCCGCCCTGGCGCAGGGTGACGCCTTCCTCCACCGAGCTGACCGCCAGCCAGCGCGCGCCTTCGGCTTCGAGCGCCCGCGAAACTTCCAGCGCCCCATGGCCATAGGCGTCCGCCTTGACCACGCCGGCCACTTCCACGCCCGGCCCCACGGCCTCCCGCACACTGCGATAGTTCCGGGCTATCTGACCGAGGGAAACCAGGACGAAGGATCGGAATGGAGGGGACACTGTTCCATCTTAACGTGTGTCCGCAGGCGGCTTACTGTCTGACTGTGGGCCCGAAACCGGCGGGGCTGCCGGTCGAAAGGCGTGCGCATTCACGCCCAAGGCTGGTAGAGGTATTTCTGAAAGCCGGCGAAAACGGCCCCTATCTCCTCCGGCCGCCCCAAGTCGGCCACGGCGTCGGCGATAGCGTTGTTGTACTTGAGCTTCAGCAGCGGGGACAGCTTCTCCCGGTCCAACTCCTCCACGCCGACCTTGACGTACTGGGCAAGCACGAACCCCAGGAAGACCCGCTGCTTGGCGTTGAAGCGGGCGTTGACCGCGATCGTGGCGCGGGCGGCTCTCTCCTCGCGGGTCAGCGGCGGCAAGGCGTAAGCCACATGCGCCAGCACGTCGAACAGATCGCTCTTCTCGGCGTCGATGATCTTCTGCATCTCGGCCATCTGGTCCCGCCCGAAGCCCTTCTCCGCCAGCCCAGCCAGCAGCTTCGCGCGGGTGTCGGGCGCGCTCCACAGGGCGCGCAATTCGTCCTCGTCCCGGAAGAACTCGGGCAGCTTGCCGAACAGCATCTCCAGGAACTGGTGCGCCGACATCGGCGTGCCGTCCGGATGCCAGAAGCTGGTCGCCATCATGTGCTGGATGGTGCGCGCTTTCCCATCCGCCAGCTTCACCTTGATCCGCTGATGGCGCGGACCCGGCTCGCGTCCAGGCGCTTCCGGCGGCGGCGCCGGCTCGGGGCGCGGCTGCGGCTCCGGCCTGGGCTCCGGCTCCAGCGGCTCGCCGTCCCACTCCGGGTCGGTGAAGTGGTGATACGCCTTCACGAAGTCGTAGATGGTGAAGTAATCCTTGCCGTCATACAGGCGCGTGCCGCGGCCGATGATCTGCTTGAACTCGATCATCGTCCTTATCGGGCGCATCAACACGATGTTGCGGATGTTGCGCGCGTCCACGCCCGTCGAGAGTTTCTTCGAGGTGGTCAGAACGGTGGGGATGCTCTTCTCGTTGTCCTGGAAATCCCGCAAGTGCTGTTCACCCAGCGCGCCATCGTTGGCGGTGACGCGCTGGCAGTAGTTCGGGTCCGGGCTGGACTTCATCTGGTTGACCAGGTCGCGCACCGCCAGCGCGTGGTCCTGGGTGGCGCAGAACACCAGCGTCTTCTCGGCCTGGTCGATCTCTCCCAGCAACAGACCCACCCGGTGCGCTTCCCGCTCCTTGATCTCGATGATCCGGTTGAAGTCGGCTTCCGTGTAGCGCCGCCCGGTTTCGATCTCGCCTTCGATCAGCTCGTCGTCCGGCGTATAGATGTACTCGTCGAGCGTGGTGGCGATCTGCCGCACCTTGAAGGGCGTGAGGTACCCGTCGTTGATGCCGTCCTTCAGGGAGTAAATGTAGACGGGGTCGCCGAAGTAGGCGTAGGTGTCGACGTTGTCCTTGCGCTTGGGCGTGGCGGTGAGGCCGAGTTGCACGGAGGGCGCGAAATAATCGAGGATGCCGCGCCAGTTGCTCTCGTCGTTGGCGCCGCCGCGGTGGCATTCGTCGATGACGATGAAGTCGAAGAAATCCGGCGGGTACTCGCCGAAATATGGCGAAGGTTGGCAGGCGGAAGCGCCTGCCCCACGGGGCGGCCCGCTCATGAAGGTCTGGAAAATGGTGAAGAACAGGCTGCCGTTCTTCGGGACTCTGCCTTTCTTGCGGATGTCCTCCGGCGCGATGCGCACCATGGCATCTTCGGGGAAGGCCGAGAAGGCGTTGTAGGCCTGGTCCGCGAGAATGTTGCGGTCGGCCAGAAACAGTATCCGCGGGCGGCGCGACGGCTCGCGGCTCAGGTTCCAGCGGCCGTGAAACAGCTTCCAGGCGATCTGAAAGGCGATGAAGGTCTTGCCGGTGCCGGTAGCCAGCGTTAGGAGAATGCGATCGCGGCCGGCCGAGATGGCATCCAGGGCGCGCTCGATGGCGATGTCCTGAAAGTAGCGCGGCTGGAAGTAGCCGCCCTTGTCCTCGAAGGGCACGGCGGCGAAGCGGTCGCGCCAGGCGTTGGCCTCGGCGAAGGTGAGGCGCCAGAGTTCCTCCGGGCCGGGATAGCCGGGCGCCTCGCCTTCCGTGCCCGCCTTCATGTCGATGCCGTAGACGGCCTGGCCATTGGTGGAATAGGCGTAGCGGATGGCGAGCTTCGCGGCGTAGTTCTTGGCCTGGGCCACGCCCTCGGTGAGAGCTGCGTCCCACGCCTTCGCCTCGACCACGGCCAGCTTGTGGTTGCGATAGACCAGCACGTAATCGGCAGTGAGCGCCTTACCGCGCCCCCCGTGTCCTTCGAGGCGCCCCAGCGTGATGGGATATTCGCGCAGGATGCGGCTGCCCTCCACCACGCCCCAGCCCGCCGCCGCAAGGGCGGGATCGGCGTGCTCGGCGCGAGTTTCGGCTTCGTTCATGGCGCGGCTCTATAGTAACCCGCTGAAGGCCCGGTCGAGGAGCGACTTCTTCAGGGCGTCCAGCGCGGCGAGCTTTTGGCGGCAGAGGGATTCGAGGCGCTGGGTTTCGGCGCGGAGGGCGTCAAACCGCTGTAAGACAGCCAGTTGCTGATCCAGGGGCGGCAGAAGGAGCGGCAAGTTTTTGATGATGCCCATGTTCAGACCCGGCATCACCGAGCCCTTCGCTTGCTCTGCCAAGAAACGCTGCGCCGTCGGGTGATAGAGGAAGTACCCATGCAGGAAACCCGGCAGGCATTTCCTGGGGTCCAGGGTGATGCAGCAGAGGTGCTTCGTATTGACCGCCGTAGGAATGTCGTCGGGAACAATTGCGCAACGGCCACAGGTTCCCATGATGGTTATCAGGACGTCCCCAGGCTTCACCCGGTAACGAGACAGCAGCTTGAATTTCTCGGGCGTGATGCATCTTCTTTTGCCCCAGCGGAATTCGTTGGAGACAGCGTTGTCGATTCCCAACACCGCAATCCCTTCCCCGACAAACTCGCCGTGCAGGAGTTGGCTTCCGAACGGCCCAGTTCGGATTGATCCCTTCTTCGCTAGCGCCACGTCGGCGACAGTCGTCCTAGCCCACGAGCGCTGATCAAATTCATCGGCGAGGGCGGCGAAGGCGGATTCAAAGACTCTACGGGCGTTTTCGAGATTCTTTTCGGCGTTGGCTTTGGCGGCGGCGATGCCGTCAAACGCTTCGTCGAGGATGGCGACGATGCGCTGCTGTTCGGGGAATACAGGTGTGTTGACCAGTTCTTCATGCACGAAGTTCCGATTGAGCGTAGGTACGCCGGTACCGCTGGCAAAGCGGCTTAAGTCGAAGTGCTTCAGCAGGTAGAACACGAACCGGGGGTCATTCCCGTGGAAGTCCTTGACGTAGAGGACCGTGTTGAGCGGCCAGAAATCCTCTTCGATGAAGAAGACGTTTCCGATGCTGCCGCTTCTGCCCGTAGCGACACCCGGCCCACGGACTCCAATCTCGTGATGGGTATCAATGACGCCACTGGAACTGACCAACGGAACCTCACCGCTTACCCTGTCTTGAGTCGGCAGGTCGAATCCTCTTTGGAGGGTCGCAACATCGCCCAGTTTCTTTGTCTGCCATCCCGCCCTCCCTGCCCCCTTACTCATCGCCGCCGCCCCGCTCCCCGATCCACTCCATGAGCTTCTGCTGTAACTCGTCCTTGCTGGGCAGGTAGAGTTGATACTCGCGCGCGTGGACGTTGGCGTCCTTGGGCAACGTGATCTCCACCAGGGCATGGTTCCTCCGCTTGCAGAGCAGGATGCCGATGGTGGGATTCTCCTCGACGGTCTTGACGAAGCGGTCGAAGTAGTTCACGTACATCTGCATCTGGCCCAGGTCCTGATGGGCGACACGACCGAGCTTCAGATCGACCAGCACGTAGCAGCGCAACAGGCGGTTATAGAAGACCAGGTCCACGAAGAAGTGCTCTTCGTCGAACGTGAACCGCTTCTGGCGCGCCTCGAAGAGGAAGCCTTTGCCCAGTTCCAGCAGGAAACGCTCGACCTGGCCGATGATGGCGGATTCCAGGTCGGACTCGGAATAGCGGCTGCGCTCGTCCAGGCCGAGGAATTCCAGAACCAGGGGTTCCTGGAGCAGGTCGCTCGCCTGTACCACGGTTTGGCCTTCGCGCGCCAGCTTGCGAATGCCCTCTTTGTCGCGGCTGAGGGCGAGGCGCTCGTAGAGGCCCGAGTCGAACTGGCGGCGGAGTTCGCGGAGGGTCCAGTTTTGGCCAGCGGCTTCTATCTCATAGAAACTACGCTCGTTGGGGTCTTTGACGCGGAGGAGGAAGACGTAGTGGGACCAGCTCAGGGTGAAGGGGCGTGGCGTGAGACTGAATTCGCCAGACGCTGTCTGGCGAATTGGCGGGGACCCCGGTTGCCCAGGCGGCATCTGGCCAATCCCGGTGAGACTGAATTGGTCAGTCGCTGTCTGACCAATTCGGCCCTGGTTCTGTAAGTAGAAGAGCCGCATGGACCTAAGGCTCGAGAGCGAGAATCCCCGGCCAAATTCTCCAGTCAGGTGGTCCGCCAGCATCCGGAGGATCTCCTCCCCGTACGCCGCCCGGTCTTCGCCCCGCTTCTCCTCCTCCACGATGCGCCGGCCAATCTCGAAGTTGGTATGGACCTGCACCAGGTCCACGCCCCGCGCTACCGTGGCGCGCGCGCCGGAGATCAACTCGCGGATGCCTTCCACGAACTGGGGCGCGGCGTTCACAGCAGCCTCCGTATGGCCGCCAGCACCTCCGCGCTCTCGGCGTCCAGCGCGGCGATTTCGTCCAGGATCTCCTCGGGGCTGCGGTGCACCACGGTCTCGCCGCCATTCGGATTCTTCACGGAGAGGTCGAAGGCGGCCGGGTCGAGGCTCCCGACATCCACGGTCCAGGACTTGGGCGAATCGGCGCGCGTCTTCTGGAGCTTCACGAACTCGGCCAGGTCGTCGTCGTTGAGCGGGTTGGTCTTGCCCAGGTTGCGGCCGGGATCGAGCTGGTAATACCAGACCTTGCGCGTCCTGGCGCCCTTCTCGAAAAACAGCACCACGGTCTTTACGCCGGCGCCCTGAAACGTGCCGGCGGGGCAATCGAGCACGGTGTGCAGGTTGCAGCTTTCCAGCAGCAGCTTGCGCAGGCTCACGGAAGCGTTATCGGTGTTGGAGAGGAAGGTGTTCTTGATGACCACGCCGCCGCGCCCGCCCGCCTTCAACATCTTGATGAAGTGCTGGAGGAAGAGGAACGCCGTCTCGCCGGTGCGTATGGGGAAGTTCTGCTGCACTTCCTTGCGCTCCTTGCCGCCGAAAGGCGGATTGGCCAGCACGATATCGAAGCGGTCCTTTTCCTGAATGTCGGCGAGATTCTCGGTGAGGGTATTGGTGTGGATGATGTTGGGCGCGTCGATGCCATGCAGGATCATGTTCATGATGCCGATGACGTAGGCGAGCGACTTCTTCTCCTTGCCGGTGAACGTGCGGGCCTGGAGGGTTTGCAGTCCCCTGGTGGTGAGGCCGGGGGCGGCCTTCATGAAATCGAACGACTCGCACAGGAAGCCCGCCGAGCCGCAGGCGCCGTCGTAAACGCGCTCGCCGATCTTGGGATGCACCACCCGCACCATGGCGCGGATGAGCGGGCGCGGCGTGTAATACTCGCCGCCGTTGCGCCCGGCGTTGCCCATGTTGCGGATCTTGGCTTCGTAGAGGTGCGATAGCTCGTGCTTCTCGGTCTGGGAGCGGAAGCGCAGTTCGTCGACGTGGTCGATGATCTCGCGCAGGTTGTAGCCGCTCGAGATCTTGTTCTTGATCTCGCCGAAGATTTCCCCGATCTTGTACTCGATGGTGTTCGGGCCGGTGGCCTTGAGTTTGAAGCCGTGCAGGTAGGGGAAGAGCTTCAGGTTGACGAAGTCGCGTAGGTCGTCGCCGGTTCTGGCCCGGTTGCGGTCGATCTGGCCGTCCTTGCCTTTGGGCGCGGCCCACTCTTCCCAGCGGTAGGGCTTTTCGAGAATGAAGGCGTGCTTCCGGCCGTCCAGCGCGGCTTCGTCGGTTCTGTCCCGCTCCAGGCCGTCGAGGTATTTCAGGAAAAGGAGCCAGGAGGTCTGCTCGGTGTAGTCGAGTTCCGTGGTGCAGCCAGCCTCCTTCCAGAGGACATCGTCGACGTTCTTGAAGGCCTGTTCGAACATAGGGTGGGCGTTTCTGCGTTAGAGACCCGGGCGCGAATCGCGACAGACACGGTACCGATATGTGGGGCAGGTTGTTAACCTGCGGCCGATTGTTAATCGGCCTCTCGCGGGCGTCTGTCAATGCCGCCCAGGCGAGTCACAAACCCGCCGCAGGTTGATGACCTGCCCCACAACCTTCAGCGCGTCACCAGCCGCACCGGCCCCAACAGCCCGGAAACCGGCGGCGCGCCTCCGCGTCCCCGCCCGCCCATCGCGGCGGCCGCCGGAGCTTGCTCGGCTGCGCCCGCGGGACCTCCGCGTCCTCCCCGTCGGCCTCCCGCACCCGGCGCACCCGGCGCGGCTGGAGCCGCCGCGGCGGCCGGCGGTGGGGGCGCAAAGCCCCGGCCCGCGGTGGTCGCGTTCACCTCTATCTCCAGATCGTTCGCCCCGGCCTTCAACGCGCTGGTGACATCCCAGCGATACGGCTGCCAGGCGCGCGCTTCCAGTTCCTTCCCGTTCAACTTGACCCGGGCGTAGTCGTGCACATCGGCGATCTCCAGGTACACCCGCTTCCCGGCGGGCGCCGCCGGCGCGTCGAACTGCTTGCGGTAAACCGCGGGTCCCGCGAATGACGGCGTGCCCAGGTCTTCCCACGATTTCAGCGGCGTGGTCAATTGCTGGCCCTTCAGATCCACCGTCCAGTCTCCGGTCACTTCCACGAGCGGCGCGCCGGCAGTCACGGCGGGCGCGGCGGCGGAAACCCCGGCCGGAACCGGACCCACCACGATCACCTTCGCCTCGTAGGGTCCAAACAGCAGCGGTACGCTCACCGAATCGCCCGCCGCGATTGCGCCGGCAATGGGGCGAATCTCGCCCGTGCCCAGGTCCCAAACCTGCGCCTGGCCGTGCCCGGCGATGGTGGCCACGCGCGATTCCTCCTTGTCGCTCTCGTTGAAGAATAAGTACATCTCGGCGTCCTGCCAGCTCCGGTGGGTATACGTCAATCGCTGGAACGGCGCGTCCAGCTTCACATCCGGCTTGGGCAGCGCCTCCAGCACGCGGCTGGTGATGTCGCCCGAAGGCTCGATCAGCGTGGCGAAGCTCAGATCCGGCGCGTCCTTGGCATCCATGAACGTCTTATCCAGAATCAGCGACGGCGTCTTCCCCACGAAGATCACCTTGCCGCCGGCTTTCACGAAGGCCTGAAAACGTGCCAGGCCGGTGCGCGTGATCACCGTCGAGGACGGCACCACGATGGCGCGGTAAACCTGTCCGCTGAGATTCCTGAACCCGCCGTTTTCGATGGTGGCCACCGAGCTCAGCGACTGCTCGTCGAAGTAATCCCAATCCACCTGGTGTTCGAACAACTGCCAGCCCAGCTTGGTGGTGCTGCGGTCGGCCTCCTGGTCACCCATCCACATGCTGTTGGCGGGATGGTACAGGCCCACCTGCGCGGCCGGCCGTCCGATGGACATCAGGTAGCCGCCCCGGTTGGCGTACCAGGCAATCATGGGAGCCTGCGGCGGTATGGCCGGCGGCGGCGCAGCCACCGAGGGATCGCCGGGACCGCGCGCCACCGGAACCCGGATCTGCAGCGCGGTGACGCCTCTCACCATTTGAAAATCCAACTGGTACTTGCCGTCGATGCCCGGTCCGCCGCCCTCTTCGGCCCACACCTTCGGCCTGCCGAACAGGTGCGCCGCCGACGAGGCCAGCTTGGGAAAGTTGTTGTTGATGTTCCACGTCCCATCCGGAACGTGAACCAGTCTCGGCACCAACTGGTCCAGGTTGTCGATGCCGGGCACTTCCACGTAGCGGTTGTCGCGGAAATAGTCGCCCTCGCTGCGCACCAGGGCCATCATGGTCTCTTCGTGGTTCAGGTGCACCAGGTATTCCACGTTGTGCTTCGCGCACCACTCGGCCTGCTGGCCGAAGAAGGTGTTCTGGAAGATGGCGCTCCACACGTCGTAGTAGTCGGCTCTCGCCCGTCGCGTCTCTTCCGTTCCTTCCGCCCCTCTGCCGAGGAAAAACGTGTGGATGTACGGCTTCAGGTCATAACCCTTGCGCTGCTGAAACTCCTCCAGCAATTTGGGGGTCCATGGAATGGAGCTGCTGTAGTCCGGCTCGTCGCCGAAGAAGCCCAGCACGATTTTGCCGAACTGGTCGCCGACCGCCTGGTAGTAGGTTTCGTGGACGATCTTGAGGAAGGCGCGCGTGGCCTCCGGATCCAGGTAGTCGATAAGCGAATACAGCGCGTCCTTGGCGCGCGTCCCGTCCTCGCGATTGAAGTTCCGCGTCGGCGAGCTGACGTACACGTGCCGCACGAAAACCACCTCCCAGTTGAAACGGGGCTCGTTCGGCGTCGAGCCCTCGGCGGGCGTGGTCCATTTGAGCTGGAAGTTGGCGGGAACCGGAATCGGAATCACGCCTGCCAGCGTAGTGTCGGGCGTGGTCTTCAGGGCCATGATGGCGAGCGTGTCCGAAGGCACCGGCATGGTGAGCGTCTGGCCGGGCACGACGTGAACGTGGATATCGGCCACGATCCCCTGCATGCCGAGTTGCGGGTATAGCCGGCTGATGTTGCCGCCCGCAAATCCGCTGGGGTAGTCGGATTCGTCCTGAATCCACAATCTCATTCCCCGCTTGGCGGCTTCCTGAACCGTGAATTTCACCTGGTCCATGTGCTCCGGCGAAAGGTACTTCGGCTCGCCGCGGCCCGGCGAAAGGTTCACCACGAAGATGCCGTTTTGCGAAAGCCGGTCGAAATCCCGGACGATCCTGGCCCGAACTTCCTTGGGGTCTGTGCCGTTCCAGCTTGCAAACGGCTGGATGGCGCCGTACTCGTGCGGGGGCGTTTTGAAGTTTGCGGCCACGTCGCGCACCGACGGAACCGTGATCTGCTGCCAGGGCCGCTGGGCCGGCAACACCGCGGCCAGCAACCCGGCAAGCGCAAATACATGAAGGGTCTTCTTCATCCGAATCTCCTGATCTCCTGACAAATCCCCGTATCGTGACAATTGTATATGGTTGCGCCGAGCTTGGATAAAGGGCGGCTTGCGCCCGTCCCTCCCCGGGTTCCCTCCGCGCTATGTACTACCATCCAGCAGTTCCTTCGAAGGCCGCGACGGCGCTCTGTGGGGCAGGCTGGCAGCCTGCGGCGGGTTGTTAACCCGCATTTTGCGGTCGTTTGCCAAGGCCGCCCAGGCGGGATGCCATCCCGTCGCAGGTTGACAACCTGCCCCACAAGGGCGCGCCAGCGTGCGCTCGGATTGACGCTGTTCTGCATGCGAACCGCCTCGGCTGTCACTTCTTTTTCGCGCACCCCGCCTCGGCAAAAGGGTCGCTTTGAATGCTAAACTGCACACAGGATCGAGGGCTCGAGAATGCCCAGGTTGCCACTCATACTCATGCTGCTCTTGTGCCCGGGTTTGCTGCCTGGCCAGGGCTTTGGAAAACTGAAGAAGACCATCGTTTTGGAACGCAAGCTGCCCGCCGCCGTCAAACTGCCGGGCAACGCCTTCGACGTCAAGGTCTCGGCCGAGAAGCCGCAGGACCCGTGCGAGAAGCTGGCCGCCGACAAGTTGCAGTCCATGGTCGAAACCAGCCTCATCCGCTTCAACAGCCAACTCGAGCTCAATCCCGACCGGCCGGATACCCTGATCGTCATCAGGGTGCTGATCTGCAACGCCATCGCCACGCCCGAGTACAATACCCTGCTGAGCGGCGGGAAGAACAGCAAGGGTGGGCCGCAGCAACCCTCCGGCGTGAAAGTGGATGGCCGCCTGCAAGTGACCTATCAGGCCCGCACCCGCGCCGGCAGGTTCCTGGACGCCGAGCCGGTCGACGTCAAGTACAACCACGAATTCAACCAGGTGAGCGGGGCCATTTCCGAAACCAAAAAGATCATCTCCAAGATCCCCCACCCGGGCGCCAGACACCGCGATGACGAGGGCGAAGACGAGCCGCACACCATGGAGGACGTGGTCGAGATTCTGGTGGACCGCACCGCCCAGCGCGTGGCGGCGCGCCTGGTGAATACCAATGAACGCGTCGAAATCCTGCTGGCGCGCGGCGTGCTGGATGCCAACAACCGCAACGCCGATGCCGGGCAATGGACCAAGTTCGTCGAGGAACTGGAAACCATGCCGCCGCTTCCCCACCTGGACGACGATGCCTACCGCCTCTATAACATCGGCGTGGGCGACGAAGCCCTGGGTTACAAAGCGGACAGCCCGGGCAGCGCCAAACGGTACTTCGAGCAGGCCGTCATGCAGTACCGCAAGGCCGGCGAAGCCAATCCCCAGGAGCGGTATTTCATCGAGCCGGTGAACCGCATCGAAATTGCCCTCGAGCACTACAAGCAACTGTCCGTCCCGGTGGACCCTCCCGCCGCCGGAGCGCAGCCGTACAAGGGAAAGAGCAAATGAAACTCTTTGCGGCAATCCTGGCGCTGGCCGCCGCCGCGGGCGCCCAGCAGCGTTGCGCCGTGTCCAAGGACCTGGTGGTCCGCGCGCTCGAACTGGTTTCCGCCTCGCCCTCCAACGACGATCTGCTGAACGGCCTCATGCTGCTCAAGCAGGCGGAAGAGGCCTGCGACGAAAACGGCGATGCCTGGTATTACCGGTCGCTGTTCGAGCGCAAGCTCGGCCGGGGCAATCCGCAATACTCCCTGGGGAAGGCCCGCGAACGCCACGCCCCGGCTCTCGGCAGCGCCGAAGACCCCTTCACGCTGGCCACTCCGGCGCGCGGCGTCGGGGCGCTGCCCCACGACAATCCCCCTCCCGGTTCCGCTTCCGTTTCGCACACCACCCGCGACTTCCACCAGCCCGCCGTTTCGCACAAATGGGCGCTCGTGGTGGGCGTCGGCCAGTTCCATAACCCGCGCCTCAATCTCAAATACACGCGCAACGACGCCCAGGCGTTCGCCGACCTGCTGCGCGATCCCGCCTGCGGCCGGTTCCTCGCCGACCACGTGCGCCTGATCGCCGATTCCGAAGCCACTTCCGTCAACATCCGCGCCGGCCTCAACTGGCTGGCGCGCAGCGCCACCGAAGACGACCTGGCGGCCATCTACATCGCCACTCACGGCACCGCCCGCGAGCAGGACACCGCCGGGGCCAACTACGTGGTGACTTACGACACCGACGTCGATTCCCTCGACGGCCTGTATTCCACCGCCATTCCCATGGTCGAGATCACCACCGTCGTCCGCACCCGCATCAAGGCCCTCAAAGTGGCCGTGATCCTGGACACCTGCCACAGCCAGGGCGCCCTGGCGCAGACCGTGACCATTCCGCAGTCCCTGTCTTCGCAGACGCTGGATCACATCAAGGAAGGCACCGGCCGGGTGATTCTGGCGGCCAGCCGCACCGAAGAAAGCTCTTATGAGCTGGCCAAGTACTCTCACGGCCTCTTCACTTACTATCTGCTCCAGGGACTTAGACAGCAGAAGGATGCGCCGCTCGACAAGATCTATCCGTGGGTCACAGCGCAGGTGTCCAGGGAAGCCGAAGCTAACGGATGGAAACAACACCCCGTTTTCGGATCGAGCGACGAAGTCAGCCCCGTGGTGCTGGGGATTGCGCCAATGGACGCGCTCGGATGGCTGCGTCCCGCCGCCGGCCCTGCGGCGCGGTGAATGGGCGCCTGCGCTACCCCTTCGAAGGCGTTGCGCCCTTGGTGCTCGTCACCGTCACCTTGAGCGAAATGTAGCTCACTAACTGCGCGGTTTGCGGAGCCGCTTCGAACACGTCCATGGACGTGGCCTCCTTCGGCACCAGGAAACCGTCCAGGATTTTGAGCTTGCCAAGCTGGTCCTTCAGCGCCGCCGAGTGCTCCTTGGGGATCACGATGTAGCTGCCGCTCCGCAGCCGCAACGCCTCCGGAGAATTCTTGGAGCCATCCACCGTGGCCGTCACGTCGGTCGGCGGCCCTTGCAGAATCCACTTCTGCTGCCCGCCCTCGCCCTGCAAACTCCCCACCAGGCCCTTGATGCCCGCCAATCCCATGCTGCCCACTACCGGAAAGGACATCAACGGCAGGTAGGACACCAGCGGCGAATTGACCACTTTCGACATCACATCCACGAACGAACCGAACAGCGTCTTGCGCGGGTCCTTGGCGAAACAGGCGAACGAGGTCTTGCCCAATCCGCCCGGCAGCGTGATCGATTGCGACTGCTTGGCCGCCTGCAACGGTATGGTCGCCCCCGGCGCCGCCGTCCCCGGAATTGCCGGCGCGCCCGCCGCAGGCGCCGCCTTGCTGGCGGAAGCTCCACTGCTGGAACCGCTCTTGGCGCCGGTCTTGGATCCGGCCGGCGCGCTCTTCGGTCCCGGAAACATGGCGCTGAACGTGGTGGTCGCGAGCGAAATCATCTCGCCGAAAACCGACTGCGGTTCCCCTTGCTGGAAGTCCAGATAAATCCCGCCGGAGGTGTAGTTCTCGAACTGATGGTGGTCATCCGGGTTGAGCCGCATCCGTACCAGTTGAAAGTCCAGCTTGGCGTCGCTGAACGGGTGCATCTTGGCCGAGGGAATCTGATCGGCGGGCATCAACGCGCCCTCATCCGGGTCGTAGTGCAGGAAGAGCGGCTCACGCGCCAGGTTAGAGGTCTGCGGTCCGGCCGCCTGGCGCCCCCGGGTGGCCTGTCCGCCCAGCACCATGTGGGCTGGTACGCCCATGTCCCTGACCCAGAAGTCCACAACGTCCGGCGGCGCACCGGCGTCCGAGGTCTGCGAAAAAACTCTTTCGCCGAACCCCGCCAATCCGAGAGCGGCCAACGGCGTTCCCAGAAGAAATCCCCTACGGTCCGTCTTCATCGCTCGTCTCCTTCCGGCGTACGGGCTATCATATCACTAGTGTCACACTCACTCCAGACGGATCTTGGGCGTGCTACGTTACTGGTGTTTGCCCTGGCGGCCGGAGGCGTGACGCTCGATGCCGCATCGCGCTGCGCCATCCTGGTGGGCATCGACAACTACAATCCCGACGCCGGTACCCAGGCCCAACTGCTCCGCGATTCGCATCCGCCCGCCGTCAAGCGCCCCGCCGTCGAGGGCGACGCCACCTACTGGCGGTTCGACGACCTGGACGGCGCCGTCAACGACGTCCACCTCATGCAGGCCGTCCTCCAGAGCGTCGGCTTCCAGGATTTCGTCGTCCTCACCGACCAGGACGCCACCGCCGACGCCATCCTCCAGGCCCTGCAGAAAAACCTGGTGGACGACGCCCAACCCGGCGACGTGCGCCTCTTCTACTACTCCGGCCACGGCAACCACGTCAGGAACCGCGCCAGCATCAAGCAGCAGCAGGAGGACCAGACCCTGGTGCCGGCCGACAACTGGCGCAACATTCCCGACATCCGCGACAAGGAAATCTCGCGCATTCTCTTCCGCGCCGCCCGCAAGGGCGTCATCGTCACCCTGATCGCCGATAGCTGCCACAGCGGCTCCCTCGCCCGCGGCACGTGGAACTCCGGCGGCAAGGCGCGCACCAACAGCGGGACGCGCGCCGGCAAGCCCGGCGTCACCCTCCACGAGCCGGTCGCCGACGATCCCGCCGATATCGATCCCGCCACCCACCAGCCCATCGATCCCGAAAGGCTCGGCGTGCTCACCCTGGCCGCCGCCCAGCCCAACCAGGAAGCCCGCGAGGTGCAGACCGAAGACGGCGCGCACGGCGCTTTCACCTGGGCGCTGGTCCAGGCGCTGCGCTACGCCTCCGAGCCGATGGATCGGGTTTTCGCGCGCGCCATGGCCGCGCTGGGCTCCAACGGCGATCTGCAGCAGCCCGCCATGGGCGGCCCGTCGCGCTTTTCCAGGACGATTTTGGGCGAAACTCCGGTTGCCGGAGGCGGTCTCGCCGTGGTGGTCGATTGGGTCAAAGGCGTCGATATCCACCTGCGCGGCGGCACGGCGATCGGTCTCTTTCCCAAGTGCACCCTCAAGACCGCCGGCCCGCAGCCCGTGACCGTGGAGATCGTTTCCTCCGAGGGCCTGGGCGGTTCCATCGCGCATGTTGTCGGCCAGGGCGGCGTCCAGGCCGGGGACGTGCTCTCGCTCGACCGCTGGGTGGTTCCGGCCAAAGCCGGCCTGCGCGTTTCCATCCCCAAACCCGCCCCCGCCGTCGCCGTGGAGCGGGCCGCGGCCGAGTTCGGAAAACTGCGCGGCGACGCCGCCATCGGCTGGCTGGACGACCCCACCGCCGGCGTGCCCACCCACGTGGTCAGTTGGAACGGCTCGGCCTGGATTCTCGAAACCAATCCCGCCGGCGCGAAACCCGTCGCTCTGGGCGCCCAGCCCACCGCCGCCGATGTCAAGCGCCTGCTCCCCGCCAATGCGCGCCTGCTGGTGCGCCTGCCTCCCACCACCAGCCTGCTGCCGGCGGTTCCCTTGGGCGATGCCGCCCATTCCGCGGTTGCCGTCACCTCCGTCCCCGCCGGAGCGCAGTATTGGTTGTGGGGAAGGATCGCCGAGACCGGCCCCGTGTACGCCTGGCTGCTCCCCGATTCCACCGAGGCCGGCGTGCGTGAGGCCGCCCTCGGAAACCGGCGCCCCGGATATCTTCCGCTTCCCATTCGCAGCGACTGGGTGGCGCTTCCGCCGGATCCCGATGGCGTCCGCGCGGCCGGCGCCGAACTCACCGGAAAAGCCATGCTCCTGGCCCGCATCCGCGCCTGGCTCACCTTGCCATCGCCGCCCGCCCAGCAGACTTTCCCTTACCACCTGGCATTCCGCCAGGTTTTGGACGGCGCGCTTGGCGACCTCAAGGATCCCGGCACTTTCAAAGAGGGTGAGAGGTACAAGCTGTACCTTCGCGCCAATGCCTCCGCCCTGGCCGCCGGCCTGCCGCTCGCGCCGCGCTGGGTCTACGTCTTCGTCATCGACCACTTCGGAAACGGCACGCGCATCTTTCCCGCGGCCGGCCGGGGCAACGAATTCAACCGGCTCCCCTATGCCCAGGTGGGCGACAAGCCCGTTTTCGCGCCGCTCATCCCGCTCTTCGGCGACTCGCCCCAGGCCGATTTCGACATCAGATCGCCCTTCGGAGTGGACAGCTATTTCCTGCTCACCAGCGACACCGCCATCGACAATCCGGAAGTTTTCAATTTCGCGGGCGTGCGCACGCAGGCGGAAGCCCGCAGCAGCGATCCGCTCACCAATCTGCTTTGGAGCGCCAGTTCCACGACCACCGACGCCGAGCCCCGCGACGTTCCCGCGCTGTGGTCCATTGAAACCCTCACCGTCCCCAGCGTTCCCAAGGACACCAGGGAGTAAGTGGCGGGAACGGGAGGAACGCTCGGGGCGTCAGGCCGCCAGGTCGGCGTCACTGGCAGCCGGTGTCTGCCTCACGCCGCGTCCCAGTTCCAACTCCCGGCGCACGGCCCGCCGCAGCGAACGGCTCAAGCGGCGGTCCAGGACCAGGCGTCGCACCCTCCGGCACAGGACAGCCACCAGGGCGACAGCGGCGACTTCGGCCAGCAGAATCGCGATGGAATTGGCGGCAAGCATATTCTGTCGTTTTCTGTCGTTCAACATTGGCGATGAGGTCCGGCGAACCGCTCTATCACCCTCCGAAGCCCGGGGGGAAGCGGCGCCTGGCCGGCGCACCAAGCCAGAACCACGCCGCAGCGCGCAGTTCGTTGTTCATCCCCCCAATTAGTTCCGGCGCCCAGCCGGTCTCTCAAACTTAATAGCGCGAAAACTCCAATTAAGGGGACAAGTAAAGCCGGCCCGCGCCAGGGCGGGTAGATACACTACCCGGGGTCTGGTACCATCACGCCCATCCGCCCGCGCCGAGATAGTACCCTCGTACATCGCGCAGGCCCGCGAAAACACGGGGACTGACGACCCTGTCCCAGGCCGCTATGCCGCCCCTCGCCGCGCGGATGACCGCATCGCCACTCCAACAGCCGAAGTAATCTTCGGAGGTAAATCCCTACAGCGGGTCCTGGCTACGCCGAGTCATCGTACTATCGTCATCCGCAGCAACCTCAACCCCCGCCCTCGCCCGCGCCACCATACCCTCCCATCGGCAGCTAACAGTAAGTCCAGCTCGAATTGTGCGCGATAGTTAGACCACTCCGGAAAATCGCCTCTCTTAGTAAGTGTCCTCATAAGTTACATTGGTGCTCACCCAATCTCTGTCACCCCCACCCGCTGTGCCGGCCCGCATCCATCAGTTGCACCTGGCGGACGCCACGGCGGGACAGTGCGCGGGTGGCCGGACCTGCCCGCGCAGGTTGTCTCAGCCGGCGCGACGCTGGCCGTTTCGGCGCCGGGCCATTCGGTTTTGTGCAATTTGCACAAAAAAATGGCCGTAAGTCTTTTGTTTTTCCTCGATTTTGTGCAATTTGCACAAAATCGCCGGGCAGCCATTTCCAAAACGCACCACCCGCACGGATTCGGCGCACGGCGCGGCCCGAGTCCAGCGGCCGAAGTAACCCGCCGCTCGTGCCCGCCCGCCGCTCGCGCCCACCCGCCGCTCGCGCCCACCGCCGCTCGCGCCCACCCGGCGATCACGCCCGCTCCGCCGCTCGCCCACCCGCCGCTCGCGCCCACCCGCCGCTCACCCGCCCGCAGCCCGCCCGCCCGCAGCCCGCCCACCCGCCGCTCGCGCCCGCCGACCGCCTCCGGGGGCCGGAGTAACCCGCCGCCCGCGCCCGCCCGC
>Ga0326727_10011003_pt1 | contig 21278 bp, 18 predicted proteins | sample MB2enrmetagenome_FD_207643 | JGI IMG/M metagenome (GOLD analysis project Ga0326727, IMG submission 207643) | Lab enriched peat soil microbial communities from McLean, Ithaca, NY, United States - MB29MY | ecosystem: Environmental > Terrestrial > Soil > Wetlands > Peat | place: USA: New York...
CATCTACGCGGATGTGTTCAAGCCGCAGGTGACGAAGAATCAGGGCAAGGCTCTCGCGGCGCTGGAATCTACGGGTAGTCCTGAATTCTGGATTGCCACGGCTCACTTGAATGGCATCTACGATCAGGACGCAACGTTCGCTTACTATGCAGCGATGAATCAGGTCCAGCTTGCTAGGCAGCTTGGGCACAAGATGACGCCACAGGAAGATTTCAACCGCGAGTTTGAAGCGGCGATCATCTGCTGTCTGTTTTTCGTCGGTTTCATCGGTCTGTGGATTGCCCGCCGCATGCATAGATCCAACCATTCAAGTTAAAACTGAGTAGTGCAGGTGTCGATGCTTTTACTTGCTTCGCAAGTAATCTCCTACTGCCTGCGGACCGGCCGTTCTGATTGTCTCAGCTGCACTTGGATTGTGGCACTGAGTTACAACCGCCATGTTGAAGGCCGTCTTGTAGTCACCATGCTTCGCGGCGTCAATAGCAGCTGCCATTAAACATTTCCGACCACCGCCAAATACGCACTGGCTGCCAGTCTTGAATTCCGTAAATTGAGAAGGACATTCGACAGGACCAGAGTCGTTGATTGACCAATTTATGTTGGCTTGCCATGTTGAATTAAGACCAGCCAGTTGAGACTGCGCCGCAGCGAGCGCAAGTTGAAGACGGGCCCTTTCGGAGTCCGCCGTAGTCGCACGGGCCTCAGCGACCTGGAGCTGAGCCTTGAGGCTATCCCTCTCAAGAGCTACAAGCTTGTACTGTTCGGCAGCCCGAGAAGCCTCAGCAGTCGCAGATTCTGACTTGCTGGTCAGTTTCGTAACTATTTCTTGGAGAGCTAGAGCTTGCTGAAACAAAGCATTGCTCGACACTGCTCTTTGAATACTCCGAGCTGTGGTAACAAACAGTGACATGCAGATCAGCGTAATCGTTGCTGGAGCAATCCACGACTGAAGGCTCCTGAGAGCTGATTGCCTGCGATCGGCAAAAACACGAACCAATGGCATCGCGGATGCTAATGTCATCAGCGCAATTAAGATGCCAAACACTAATTGGGACCTTACCCATGTGACGCCATTGGAATACAAGAAAAACGAGAGCAGACACAGGGCGAGCATTACCAGAACGACGCTTGGATATGCTTGTTCTCCGAGGGTGAGCAGTCGCCCTGTTCGCCACGCCCCGGCAATACGTCTTTTCAACTGGTCGAACTCGTTGCGAGCTTGCCCTTCGAGTCGGCTGCTAGCTGACAGAAGGTCGGCTAAAGCAAGGAATCCGTAATATGCGAAATCAGATCCTGCATACTTTTGGTAAGGTATGTCGCGAGTTTGATAAGCTCCTATGGCATTTCTGTCGGCGGGGATGGTCCCGAAGACCTTTCCACCATACAAACTAGCTAAACTTGTGGAGAATAGTGAGCCTTCTTGAGGGGAAAAGAGTGCCTTGTTGATGATATAACCCATGTGGTTCGGCCGAATGTGAACCGCTTCTCCGAATTCATCGATCCGGCTTTTCAAGCCATGAACCTGTTGCACAGATATCGGGTCTGCTTCTATCACAACCACATACCCATCTGCCAGGACCGCTGGTATCTTACTGCTGTAATCGTAGCCACCGCGAGTGTCGATGATGACGTAGTCGAATTCTCTCCGAAGCCGCTCGCACAGAGCTCTCAAGAGTGCTAAATATCTAGATTCAAAGTCTTCACCAGATTGATCCTGTGGCGAGTAAGAACCAGCGTTCAGCGGTGAGTCGAACTTCTGAGATGGGCGGGGCGCTTGACCAAGTCGGAGGAGTTTGTCCTCGGGAGCCCCCCCTAGCCGGAAATCGCTGTTAGGGAGGATGACACAGAAGTCCCCCTTCTTCTGAGGCACGACCAGAGGTGCTATGCGGTCATGGGGAATGTTCTGAAGTAGGGCATCTGCAAGACAGTTCTCGGGTCGGATATCTGGATTACGCGAATTTGTCAGAGAATCAAGCAGATATAAAGACAAGCCTCGGGTCGAAAAGTCTGTGTCTATAGTGACGACGCGTTGATTCGCCTTCATCAGAATCGAGGCGGCAGTTGCTGCCAATATGGTCTTGCCGGATCCTCCTTTTGCGCTGACGAAGCACAATACGGTGCCACGAGATTTCTCCGACGGATATTGAGCGGCCGATGGGGTCGACACAGCCGCGCTTTTCGTCGGAATCCCTGCTGAGTGGTCGTTCATCAGAATGCCCGTGTGGAGGTCGGTATAGGAATGGGAGGTCCCTCTGTCACGACCTCAAAATTCGTTGTCTTTGAATAGAGCACTGGGACCCACCAGTCGAGGGCCGTATACGTCCCAGGTACTGAAGGTGACGCATGCACGCGTCGGCGCCCGCTATTGACGGCGAAATCTAAGGGTTCTTTATTGTGGAGGGCCTCGACCATCCCACTCAGGAACTCGCGTGCCGCGTACAAAGCGATCGGTGTTTGGGCGCCGAGAACGAAAGGGATGTTGGTGCGGGTAAGGATTGAGCCGACTACGCTACGGTCGAAAGGAAACTTGTCATCTATCCATGCTGTCTCACACGCCATCAGACAACCAAATCTTAGCCGCTTTCGATTTACTAAGTCCGTTCCGACCGTGTAGCCGTGACGCGGATCGCTGGCAGTCGTCCTGAACGCCAGCCCGCCTCCCCATTCCCATCGAACGAAGATAAGCACCCCGTAATTTTCCACCTCATCGACATCACCGTGTCCGAGAAATACGAATCCGTCCGGTCGAATCTTTGTGTTTGCGGTGAATTGCTGAAAATTGCTGTAGGTGGCAGGATCGACTCGATGAAACTTTACGTCCCCCGTTTCTGCCGGATCGAAGTCACCGATGGGGCGATCGGATGGGCTAGACCGAACAAAGAGGAGCTGTAAAGTCGGATCCGTTGGTGGGAACCGGGTGTAACGTGGATCGGACCCTTTTGCCTCTCCATCTACTCGGATTACCGAGTGGAAGAGCGAGAGAAAATCGCCAACTGGAGCGGCAGGGTCTTTCAAAACCTCCCAAGGCAGCCTATACAACGATCGAGCTAGATGAAGTGCGATTCGTTGCGGATCTTCCGAATCATGTCGCTCCAGGAATTGATCAAAAGCGTCCGACACAGGAGTACGAGTACCGCTCTTTATGAAGGTCCTAAATAGTCTTTCTCCAATGAAGGCACTAACGTGATCTTGATCCGGGATGGTCTTAAGCACGCGATCTGCGCCTCTTGCGTGCAGCTGCATCAATTTGTTGTTGAATTCGTCATCCGGCGCGAAGTTAATCGCCATCGATGGTCCCGATGGATCATCGGCTGAGACGATATACTGGCCAGCATTTCCTTGGACAGATCGGACGAAGAGGTTGAAGGTTTCCGGGTTCATTCTTCACAATTTCTACTATGGCAACGGTTGCTTGCACCAATAGTTCAGCCCTACTTTTGTCAGCCAAAGTGCAAAGTAGACTATGACGGACGAGACCGCTATTGCGGGATTGACGACGGCTAAAACGTTCGTGACGACGACAGCAATCTGCCGGACATTATCGTCGGATGTTGCCTTGTCCATGAGCTCTTTGTATTCGTCCTTAAGTTGGCCTTTGGATGGGTCGCAGACCTCGTCGTGAATCGCTTCCTCGCAGCGACGGAGAGTCTTTGTCGACCAATCCAAAAAACCGAGGTCGCCAACGGCCAAATCTCCCGATTTCTGACTCTGTTCAGCCGCAGTGCTGATCGCGAGCACTAAGTGATCTCGGATTTTTGCCGGTTCCTCGGCCGTTATACCCAGCTTCTCGACTCTTGCAAGGGTGTCATCGAAATCAACGGGCAGCGCCATGTCTACAGTTTCCTTTCGCGCGAGCGCAGAAAAGTGAATGCGTAATCTCTATCGTGCATTTTGATCGCGGCCATTGTACAACGAATTTCTCAAAAGACGGGTTGTACTTTAACTCATGGAAACCAGCTGCGTATTGCGCCGAACTCTCTGATGGACCGACGCCGCATAGGTTAAACCAATGGTCTGCATCGCTGCAAAGTTTGGCATCTCACTCTCATCACCCAGAAGGACTCTCCGGCAAGGCAAAAGGATCGAACTGGCTTGCCGCACCGAACGGACGGACCCCTATGCTGCGTTTCTATTGACCCGAGGAACGCCGTCGATCCTGCCCGCAGGTGAAGGCACGTGGCGACCACCAGCCGTAAATGAAGGTGCAGTAACTTGAGTCCTACCATTTTGGGGTTTCTCAAGCCCTTTGCCAACCTGGTGGTCAAAAAGGGCGTCTGAGGCGACTTCATTTTAGGCGGCCTTTCGCCCCCTGTTTCGCCCAGTTGCCCGCTAGTCCACGGGTATACCTTCTGAGGCTACAGACAGTGACCATTAATGACCAGAGACGGCGGTTAGCAAGCCCAACCCCAGCGTGATCGACATGAACATCCCAGCAAAAAATGCGAAGACCAAGAAACGTGCGCGCAATAGCGAATCTCGTGTCCAGACCCTTTCCGGGTCGTACCCGTTGTCCCGTAGCAATTCCAAAGGTTCCGCGGTCTTGCGAAATTCGCTCCGTAACTCGGTCCCGATCACGATCCGGACTACCCTTGCCTCGGTTCCGACCTGTTGTTGGTCGGATACCACATATAGGTTGAAGGCTCTCAAATAAGCAATGCCGCACGTCAGGCCCAGCACAAGCGCGCCCCAACTCACCGCCGTGATCAGCGAGATCCGTTTTACTCGGGAGGGTGACTTGCCTGACGTGCGCGCCAAAAATTCCCGGCTCAGGCTGAAGGACAAGATGGCAACAATTATGCAAGAAATAGTCGTGATCATCTGCGACCCTTCCGGCCAGGGAGGTTGCAGATTAGGAACCCACAACGCCAAGGGACCAGCAACCGTCACAGCAACGCCTATCCCCCAGAGGGACTGGAACGATCGAAGGTAGTCACCGAAACGCACGAAAGTTCACTCCATGGCTCAATGCATCGGTAGAATCATCAGTTTGGTCGGCTCGTTTAGCACGAGGACTTCCTCTTCCTGCGCTTTGCCACCGGCCTCCACAGATTCCACGCGAAACATGTACCGACCGATGGGCATCAGAGCGCCAAGGCTGTAGCTGTGCCAGGCACAGATATTTCGCGTGTAATCGCTTCGCAAGCAGTAATGAAGCATCGCGTTGGGGGTCGAAGCAGAAATCTCGGTGTGTACGTTTAGGTTGGGAGGAGGTGGACCACGCATGATCTCCCACAACAAGTCGACGTTTTCCTTGGCACTCTTGAGCACTTGGGTGTCTAGCGGTCCCGAGGTCTCCTGCGCCACTCGGTAAGTCAGATCCAGCTGTTCCAGAGCTTCATTGCGTGACTCTTCGGCCATTTGCCGTATGGCTTCCGCAACCTGCGGATTGACCGCCCGTTCTCCCGGCGGATGCGATTTCTTCTGCTTGTCAAACTCCAAAATGCCAAGTGCCACCTCTTGTGCCGTCTGGTTAGCGAGCGGACCACTCCCCGGGACGCGTATTTGCGTGCCGTCAGACTTGGTCAGGATTAGGTCTTTGTTCTTACTGGTTTGGCCTCCAGCGTAAACTGCGGTAACACTCAGCACGGCAAGTACGCAGAACCACATCGTGCTTAGCAGCCCCAGACTCACACGAACATTAGTCATCATTCTCACCAACACAGCTGGTTCATTGCGGTTCCGCCCCCTGCTCGTATGGAGATTTGAGACTCTTAGCACCGCTCTGTTGAAGAATCCAGAAGTCGTATTGTCTAGGATTGGACTGTATCTGGACCTTTTGCCCAGTTGCGCCTTTCAGTTCCGGATTCATGGCTTCCGGAATCTTGGCCAGCAACACTTCAACTCCCTGTGCGGTTCCCCCCACCCACTCCGAGACCGAGATCATCCTGTCTTCGGTTTCAGGCGGCGAAGTCTTTTCGTTCAGCACCATCTGACTCGCAACCGGCAGAACACTCATGTTCATGCTCAGGCTCGTCGCCAGTGGCCCACGTTTGGCTTTTGGCGGAGGTGGGAAGCCCCAACGAGTCTCTTTTTCGACAGTGATATTTCCCTTGCTGGTAAGGCTCTCCGTCCAGTGCCAGGCATAGCGGCCCGGTGACGTGGCCTGTACCACGACTAGACCAAGCCGCGAAAGATCAGGTGTCGCTGGAACCTTGTCGAGTTCGCCGGAGCGCGGAAACTGACAAGTGTCGAAAATGACAATGCCAACCCTACTCAAGTCACCTCGGACCGGATCAAAGAACGGGCCGATTTTGTTCTCCTGGGCCAGAAAGGCGTAGATCGGCTGCAGAAACTCCTCGTAGGAAATCCATGTCTTGGGATCGTCGGCATCCGCGTCCGCTGGCAAAAGATACGGGCGTCCATCCGGACCCAACCAGCCGTGCGCTGACACGTATACTACGAACACGACCCTTCGTTGGATTTCCAATACTCTGCGGGCCTTCTCGATCGCCTGCGAAAGCGAATCCAGGATCCGCTGTCGAGTTACCGATTTGCCTGAGCCCACGTAATAGACGCTGTCCTTCTCCGTGCTATTGACTGGCCGAAAATATGACATAAGCTCAGGAATTCCATCGATTCGCTCCAGATATTTGACAGCAAGGTCTGAGTTCGGGATGTTGGGGCCAAATTCCACATCCGCTAACAGGGTCAGGTCCCCAACGCGGAATCCGGGGTTCTCTTTTGCGTGCACTCCGGGCTGAATGGCAGCCGTACCCTCCGCGTACCCTACCAAGATCCGATCAGCGTCAGGGCTGAAAGCCACAGCCCGGACCGCCAGAACCCCATACCTCGGGGGCAGATCGCCCTTGCGCATGGCCTCACTTCTGAGAATGTCGGACTCGCTTGTTGGTGCTTCGGGCCGCGGAACAAGTATCGTGGGATGGCGTCCAGCAGAGTCTCGAATCCAAGCCAAACCGCCAGAGTGCACCAACACGTACTTTCCGTCTCCGCTGAACATAAGCGACTGCACAGGTTCGCTAATGCTACCTAGAGTAACCCGCACACCGCTTCCATCCGTCCGCCAGATCTCCACTAATCCCTCGGAGTACCCTACTGCGAGCAGCGAGCCGTCTGGGCTGAAAACAGCTCTTGCGGCAGCGCCAGCGTCCGTTTCCGGCACGGGGAAAAATAGCGGGGACTCAAGCCCATTGACGGACCAAATACGCGTGCCGTCGGCTCCGGTCGTCACGATTCGGCTTCCGTCGGGGCTGAAGGAGAGACTGCTTGCACTCTTCGCGAGCTTCGCCAGAGATCTTTCGGATCTGGGGTCATCCACCGATGCGATGCGCACATGGATGCAGCCCACAGTCGCCACAGAGTGTCCGTCTGGGCTAAACATCGCCGAAGGCACCGCTGTGCACTTTTCCTCCGCGGGCAATTCCAAGGGTTGGGGACCTCCTCCGGCCGGCCAGATTCGGGTTACGCCGTCCCATGACGTCGTGATCAACCGTGATCCGTCATGATTGTAGGCAACCGTGGCAACAGGCTCTGGATGCTGCAAGACAATTGGATCGGGACTTCCGTCGGCTGGCCAAATGAAAACCACCCCATCGCTGTTAGCGACCGCCAAGCGAGATCCGTCCGGACTGAACGCCACACTGCACACTGCAGTCTTACGAGAGATTGGAGGTGGCTGAAGCTGTATTATGTCACCGGTGAGATCAGTGGGACGAATGGTGGCCGTGCCATCTTCCGAGGCGGTTACAAACGTCGTCCCGTCCGGACTGAAGGCAACGGCGCAGACACTCTTCCAATGATCTTTGAAGTAATTGTCGAGAGGGATACCCAGGGCCTGTTTGCGAAGGCTGCTCTCGGATTCTGTGGCCGCGTCGAAGAATGGGCTATACATGAGAGCTGCGCTCAGAGTATGCGCGGGCGTCGAGTTCATGCCGGATCGTTGACCATATTCAGTCACGCCGATGAAGAGCCCCACCGTTGGATTCACCAGAGAAAGGCCCTGCGCAGTGAGTGGCGGAGGCGGATAGTGGTAAGTCACATCAGTGTGCGAGAGCACCGTGTGTGATGAGCAAGCAACGGTTGAGCACAGGCTAGCAAAGGCTAGCACGCAGCAAAGAGTACTCCCACGCTGTTCGGTGATTAGTGCGTGCCCGGCAGAGAACAAACGGCTGAAAGGCAACATGACTTCCTCAGGCAAACTTAGGAGGCCCTGCCCAATTAAAATATACTCCTTCCGCCGCGACACCGGGACAAAAACAACGCACCGTCGACCCGCGGCTGCGCTACAGACAGGCCGCTGAGAACTGAAACTAAAAGTTGGACTGAGCGACTGAGCCCGAAAGTGTAGTTTGGCCTCTTGGCCAAACTGGTTTTCCAGGTCAGAAGAGACATAGTTTTGCTACTTCGGTCACCCTTTCGAGTGATCATACACATCAGAAGTGCAAGCCAGTCTCTCCAGGATGGATAATCGCTACTGTTCTCCGCATGATTCAACTGGTGGGTGGGCTGAGTCATCTCTGTTTCCCAAGAAGCAGTAGTTCAAGAGGTCCTTGTTGAACCTGCTGTCACTTCGTTGGGCAAATCGCTTTCGACCACTCGTTGGAATTCGAATCCGATGTTGCCGTCCGGTTCCACGGTCGCCAAGAGATAGCCATACGCATACGTGATAGCCAGAGTGTGGGACTCCTTCAAGGCGCAGCACGGGAGTCCTTGCCCAGTGCCAAGAACTCCGCGTGGCAATGATGAAATTCGAGCATTCGAGCGAGAAACCAATCCGAACTCATTAACGACTACTGCGTAGAAACTACGATTTCAACTCGCCTGTTCTTCTGACGCTGTTCGGCGGTAACATTTCCTTTTCTGACCGCGTCCGCCCCTTGCGGCTCGGAAAAGCCTGCCGGTTGGCGTTTCCCATCCCCTTAGCAGTAATGATGTCTGCCGGAATTCCGGAGCTGATGAAATAGTTCTTCACTTCCCCGGCGCGAGCGTCGGAGAGCGCGTCATCGTGGGTGTCGGTGCCAGTGCTGTCGGTGTGGCCAAATACATGAATCTGCGTGTGTGGCACACGAACTTGGTAAGTCAGAAAACCTATAACCTTGCTGATTATCGAACTATAGTCGACAGGAAGTTGGACGTTGAGTGGGAAAGAGCTTGGATGGCTCAACGCTGTCCCAAATGCCAGATGCCTATGCAGACCACAAAGGGCACAAATTCTCTGTTTGTAACGTTTGGAGTTATGTAATCAATTGATCGAGCCGGACCGCGACTTCCGGAGCAGTGCGATCCCAATAGTGGGTGTGCGCACCCAGGCCGATGCACATTTCACTACACGATTGCGGTGCCGCAGCTTGGACGCTATCTGGGCCCTTCGTCGTGTCCCCACTCCTATTGCGGTCCAGCCATTGACCGACCCAGAGAGATCGCCCCACGTAGTCGCCGCTGCGATAAGCATTGGACCAGAGGGTTACGTTCATCTCGTCGCTCCTGGGAAGACGTGAGCTTATCCTTATCGGGGGCTTAACCGGGGCACCGAGCGGTTCAACAGAATTGTCCGGAACATCGGAAACCCACCAATACAAGTGCGGGAAAAAGCGATTGAGCAACTGTCGCAAAGGGCTGCCCATGGAAAAAACGTAAATGGGAAGTTTTGACGACCCACCGGGAGCCTGCTTTTTGCGAAACTCATATCGGGCCAAGCCATCATCAGGGCTATCATTCGCAGAGCGCTCCAGGTAGCGCAGCAGATCAGTAGTGACCATGGAACCTAAGCTGTGGGCAACGATGATAACTTTCGTGTAGGACCGGTTTTGATCGTCACGGTAGGCGGCGATGTAGCGGAGCAGAGAAGTGCAGCGTTCCGCAATACGCGCACGGGGAGTCGAGTCCTTGGGAGAAGTGCGCAAATAGTTGTCGACGTCCAGGATCGTGTCGAGCACGGTGGTGAGGTATTTCAAAATGAAGCCGAACACCGCCGCGCTTGAAACAGCCAGGACTAACCCGTCGGACTTAATCAGAGGCAACGTGAATCTGCTTACGTAGTCTACGGCATTCCGCCAACCCCACAAGTCGATGTCGTGCAACACGAGCCAGTCTAGGACGAAAAATGACAATGGAACAGGAACGATGGCAAACCAGAGCAATCGCGTAAGAATGGCGGTGTTATCAAGACCTCGCGACAACCACTCCCCCATCGAGCGAATACGATTGGCTGGAGCATTTTCCGCCCACTCTGGTTTCACTTCGAAAACGACTGAAGGAAGGACGGCCCACGTCAGCAGCAGAAGGCTTAGTGCGAACATCGTCATGGTTATGAGAAGCCCCGGCGTGACGCTGACCAGTAGAAGACCGGCGAGGTAATTGGACCAGAAAAGTGTTTGTGCAGGAGTAGCTTGGGCCGGGCACTCACAATCTGGTGCTTTGTAAGGCGCACTAATCCGCCCGAGCCATTGGTCCACGGCAGGTATCGACGGTATGATGATCGAGAGAGATTTTGAAGACGACGGCCCCGACTTCGCCACATCCGTCGTGACTCCCTCGAAAGCCTTCAACTTGTCGGAGCCATAGACTACGACGCCGGCCCATAAAGCGCACGTGGCAATCAAGAAGAGGATCGCGGGAAGGGCAAACGCGAACCGGCCCGTCCGAAAAGCCGCGTTGGCGCGAGCGGCACGATCTTTCCCAAGGTCATCACCTTGATTTATGCCGTGCTTGCAGAACTCACTCAGTGGCCAACTGAAAAGGGCACAGAGCAAGCATAGAATCCACGTGAGCAAGAGTTCACCGAAAATCCACTGCACCGCCCAAAGAGAAGCCGTAGCGACCTGATTCTGGCCGACGTCTGTGGTGCCCGCGGCGTTGGGCAACAGGTAGAAGAGAAACCAGAAAAGATTGACTACGTAAAGTCCGATGGACAGCTTGAACGCCCCCGGACGCAGCGGATCATAATTCCATGCGATCCACCCCAGAATCAGACCCGCTGAAAGCAGCCAACCCAGTAGAAGCAGCGTCTCAAAGAAGGGGATCCCAACACGAAAAATGCGGTTATAGAGACACGCCACTCCGCACAAAACCACCACACCCAACCCTGCCCCGAAGAACGGGACCGCCGCCCACATAAAAGGTCGCGACGGAGAGCCCTTCTGCCGCAACAGCCAGAATGTGACGCCCAGACTGAGAAGTGCCGTAAAGGCAAGCGCGAGGGTAGGCAAACCCGACCAATCGTGCGCCTTATCGGCGAATGCGCTGCAAGCGATTTCGAGAAGGATTAGGTTCAGGAATGGAACCCACATGATTAACAAACGAATCGAGGCAGCGTGAACCGAAGATCCAACGCGCCAGCGCCAGGTACCAATTTTATCTTTTGTGACGTTCTCTTTTTTTACGTTCTCTGCTTCCACCCAATAAACCGCCTGCAAACTTAGACTCGCAAGATGAAATAGCAGTTGGTAGAACGCAAAGAAGAAGCCGAGGATATTGCTCTCCGGCTTGGTGAGGTCGGAGTAGTGGGCATCGTAGATGTGAACCGTCGCTGCTGGCGAATTCGCCGCCCGCTTGCCCTCAAGTCGGACCGTTTGGAAATTGCGGTCGACGGCGCCTTGGTAGCCAGCCACCTGCGTGAGCATGAATTGGTAGGCAAACTCGCCGCGATCGGGCTCGTCTGGCCTCAGTTCATCCTTGTTGTATCCAAATGGGATAAAGTCGGCGTCTTTTCTGGCTTTAGCGAGATATCCGCGGCGCTCGTCGAAGATGCCCCAAACGCGTGATAGCCAGGTGCCCTCATTACGGTAGTTCGCGTCCGTTGCGCCCTTTTGAGGTGCCTGTACAGGACGCAAGGGGACATCGATCGACGTGGTCACGAAACCCGCGTAGGCAGGGGTGGCCTCGTTCTGTTTCCCCTCGTTTTCCTTTTCCTTCAGGGTCGCGTTCCTGCCGATCGACATTAATAGTGTGGAAACGGCATCGGCGGAAGCTCCGGACAGGTGCTGGCCGACGCCATGAATCGCGATGACCGCAACGTTAATGTCGTCCGAATCTGAGTGCATCATGGGATTCACTTTGACGGAATGGGAATCGTAATTTCCACACATTGACCGACCGATAGCGTACACCCCCTCCCTCTAGTGAGCAAATACTCCAGTCGGGTTTTTGGATCGTGTTGTTACGAAAACAGGAATGGCCTGATAATCGGCTTGCCTTGAAGCGGGTAGAGTTTTAGTATTCGGTGTTCTCCAGCTTGCCAATTTCGGCCGTCTTTCTTGGGGAGCTTTACTCCTGGTTAGCACCCAAGAATTGCTCGGACGAAAAGTTGCTAGCTGTCCAAGTCCATGAGGAGATTCCAAATGGCGACCTCGAAGAACAGTCAAATTTTCCAAACCCTAGTTGTGGCCCTCGTGATCGGTGCGGCTGTATTTTTCGCCTATTACATTTCCGATGCTCAGTGGGCATGGTTGGTGAATGTTGGCCTGCTAGCTCTGCTATGCGTTGTGCTCGGAATATGGATTATGAAACTGCCCGAGGGCATCCTCATTAGCAATCGGAACTTGATGAGTCTCTCACGATTACAGGTTGTCTGTTGGTCATTAATCATCTTCTCGGGATACATTGTGGTCGTAATGCAGCGCTTGCACCACTTGCCAACCCAGGACCCCCTGGCGATAACGATCGACCCCAAGCTATGGGCTGTCTTAGGAATCAGTTTTGCATCCTTCGTTGGAACACCGCTCATACTGAATACCAAGACACTGGACACTCCAAGCGCGAAGTCGATTCAGTCTGCGAGCCTGGTCCTAAAGGAACCGTCTAGTGAAATTAAGCAGAATGCTGAGGGGAAACTATATTCGAATCCCAGCCCGGAGGATGCACGATTTTCCGATATTTTTCAGGGGGACGAAATTGGCAATACTGCGTATGTTGATCTTTCTAAGGTTCAGATGTTTATACTTACAGCTCTCCTCATGGCCGCTTACTGTTCTGACATGTGGCATATGCTTGACAAAACACAGCTTGGCACCGAGTTTCAGAACCTCAATCACTTACCCCCACTTACTGCGAATATGTTGCAATTGCTAGCACTGAGTCACGCTGGCTATTTAAGTTTTAAGGCGGTCAGCCACACGGATACGGCTACTTAAATAAGGAGCGAATCATGGCAAGCCCAGCACAGCCCTTGACATCGAGCACAACCATTCAGTCTTCCGGAGGTAAGCCTCCTATCACAGTCAGCGGCAGCTCCGCGGTGATCGACGCGATCGCGCAAAACACTGCTTTTCCGGCGCAACCGGTGGACGTCTCAATTGGCCAGCTCAACGCTCAAGCTTCGACGGCAGGCAGCTTTAATCTACCTGGTGTCGGGAGCGCCCCGGTTTCATTTTCTGCGTCGGGTTCGGCGTATGCGGGTATTGCCGCATACCAGACCGTGAGCAAATTGGAATCCGACCTTGGATTTCAGGGGAGCGATTCTCAACCGTTGAACGTCGAGTTTCCAAGCGATGCGAATAGCCGTTACATGGTGGTGCGCTGGGGGTTTGACGCATCCGCCCAGGCGTCCGGGAAGATCGCCTTGAATCCCGCGGTGAATCTGAGCTTTGGAGCCAGTGGTTCGGGGGAAGGACTATTCGCCTTTGTAAGCGCCGTGAACAAGTCGATGCTGGCTCGGGATGCGGTCGTCAACCTATTGAATTCTTGGTGTACTCCAGGTGAAGTAGCGAACAACAGCAATGCGCTGCCTGCTGGCTGCTGGATCGTCACGGAAGTGACGGGACAACTTAACGCGAATCTGGGCCTGAATGTGGGCTACGACTTCAGCTGGGTGAAGAGCGTACAACTAAACCAGCTCGATGGCGATATCGGACTGCGAATCTTGCTAGGCCTAAAAGCGATGTTGACGGTCCAGTTAGGTGGCAAGTACTACATGGTGCTCAATCGCGAAAGTTCTCTTTCTGGTGTCCGGTTACGTTTGTTCCGTACCACGACGAAGGGATGGGGATTTGCACTAAATTCGGGTGCCACCGTTGCTCTTTCCACAGGCTCGTTGCTCCCTTCTAACCTGGACGATTTTGTTAAGGCGATCTTGGGCATTCACGATGCGCAACTGCTAAAGTTCCTGGACGCGAGCAACCTTTCCGACATTTCCAACGCCCTCGGAGGCGCGTTCTTGCAAAAGCTGCGTCTTGATGGCGATGTGAGCAAAGGGTTCAATGACCTCCAGAATCTTTTCAAGGCGTGGAACAATCTGCCTAGTACAGTGACCAGCGTGGTTTGGAAAGCCGCAGCAAAAAGTTCCGACCTCAACACGATCCAGGCTGCTGCAAAGCAGATTTCGCAACTGAGCGAGAGTTCAATCCAATCGGTGCTCGATTCCTGGCTGCACGATGTTTCGTTTCAGGATAATCCCGTGTGCCAATGGCTGGAAGCTGCGGCTTCCAAATCGTTATTCGACCTTTACGAGAGCAGCCAGCTGCAGCAGTTGAGGCTTGATGCCAGTAAGCTCTCGGATCTTCTTGACGGCACCACGGTGCAGGACACCCTCACCAAACTTAAGACACAAGTCGATAACGCGCTCGATCTTCCTACGCTGGAGTCGGCTCTCAGTGCCAATAACCTCACAGGCGTGGCGGTTTGGGTAACTCAGCAACTTGCCAAGTTTGCTGGCGTCGATCTGAGCCAGCTCACCTCGAACATTGGAAAGATCAACGCGGCGATCAAGACGATTCGGGGCAAAGCTCAGCAAATTTACGCGGAAACCGAGAAAGCACTGAACAATACTTATGCCTTCTCGCTCGACTATGCCTATACCTCTTCTAGCACTCAATCCGCGCTGATCGATGTCGAGTTCACAGATGCGGCAAGAGCTCAATTAGCGGCAGCAATCCGCGGAGACTTTACGCAAATTCTGAATTCACAGATCAGCGGAGTGAAGCTGAACACGGCCACGCTGACTCATTCGATCGAACGCCACAGCCATGTCGAAACCCACCTGCCGTGGTGGACAGGCGCGTCCGACGATTTGGCAAAGGGCTACGCTACGGGAACCTTCGTGGACGGCAACAATGGCCGTGTGCAGTTCTTCGAGGCTGGAGCTACTGATGTGGATACGATGTACACCAATACCAATCTCAAGAGATTTGCGAGTTGTTCGGTGGGCATCAGCGGCACTGCCGCAGGTATTCGCCAATACAATATCGCCTCTGTCGATTTTGGCTATTCGTTCGTTACTTCCAGAGCGGCGATGTCCAGGTCAGAATTTGAATTCGACTTTGCCGATGCCGCGGATCAATATTTCCCCAATGTGTTTGGCGACGATAGCACAGATCCAAGCCACGCTGTATTCAAGTCCTGGGTGGTAGATTGGGACAAATACACCGATCAAACACCTGGCATGCCAAGTGGAGACGGCATCATCGGAAATACCTGGGCCAATCTTCAGATTCGAAGCCGCAATCAGGCCGGCCTCGACTGGGTTTCGGCGCTTCTGGATGCAACCCAGGTCCCGGACTACATGGCGATGTCGCGCCAGATGCAAACGGAGATTCGGCGATGGCTCCTGAGGGCTTTCGCGAGCGATCCGTCACGTTTCAAGAACATCCCTGGCAGAAACTGGATTGGCGCTTTCCTGGTTTATACCGCGATGCCAGCATTCAACGAATATCGACTCGATGGCCAGAACTTGGTCTCGAACCCCAAGGGCGCGATCGTTTGGGATGTTCGCGACGTGGGGCTTGCTACTGCTATGACGGAGACGTTCGCCGCAACTCCCTTACAAGCGAACTTGAATAACATCTACAACTTGCTGAATGGTATCCCCGCACTTAAGGGGTCCGCACCCTATTATCAGAATGCATCTGCGAAACTATTGGGGGACATACTCCAGGGTCTCACTGCGACCGATAGCTACATAAGCTTGCTGCAGGCTGAGAAGACGGTGATTGACGGCGCACAAGCTGCTTTCCAGGGGCTTCGCAATAGCGGAGCCAAGCAGCTGCAGAACGCTTTGCCGACATTCTCGGCTGCGCTCGTGAATCTGGTCACAAAGTTTAACGCGAACTTGATTTCTCTGAGCCTAGCTTCGCCCCAGGTTATGCGTCTTTTCTCCCCCATGGTATTCCAAGCGGCAATCGCGGCGATGCTTCCGAGCGTAGCGGCACCGGCAAACGATGCCTTATTGGACGTGGCCGTCCTCAACCCTACAGCACCTCTTCCAGGTACGGATCAGTCACCGTCTCAAGGGCAAGTTCTCATGCGACACCGAATCACAAGCTTTGCATAAAGCGAAATACCGCTGAGTGGCAGCTGGTAATTTGTTCGCTGCAACCGGACAATGAAGAATTTCACTCCTGCTGAATCACATGGATTTCTCCTTATCGATTTGCGCAATGTTGTTAAATAGTGCTACCACACATCGGTCGGGCGCCCACGAGTGGAGTCTCGTTCTTAACATTCTCAAGTTCGTTGGCGCGGCGCTAACCAGTGTCGCTGGCGTAATCGTGTAATCGGCATCTCTACCGAAACCAAGACCGCAGATCCTTTAACCTTTAACTCCGGACCGAAAGCATCTGATTCAGCCACTCAGCTCGCCTTCGTACGGCTTAAGAAGTGGCTCATCTGCTCATCAATCATCCATTGGCAGCCATATCGTCACGTCGGCGGAGATTTGGTGATTTGGTGCTCGTAATCGCGGAGGGTTAGTTAATGGGAGTTGATGCGTCTGACATAAACTTTCTGGTCGGAGTTAATGTTTCTGTCTCCGAGCTTACCTGTCAGGGTGTGGATGGTTGCTTGACCGTCCGGCGTAGCACCACCACCAACTTGCCATTCTTACGGCGGCGAACAGTGTGAGCATACCATCCGGGGTGGGTGGGCGAGGGCTTCTGGATTTCTTCGCGTACCACGATCAGGTCATTGCTTTCGAAGGCATAATCACGTTTTTCGAAGTTAAGTCCTGCGGGCCCGTTGCTGACGTAGGTGCTCAGTCGCTTGTGGACCGCATCTACGTGAAACATGGGAAATTCGCCAAGGTCGCGAAATTTACCGGCCGCGGGGTCATACACCCAGTACTCAGCCTTCGCATTGGCGGATCCCCGTTCCGTCATAAGCAGCAGGTCGAGCCAGCCGTCAAAATTGATTTCCTGCCCCCCCGAAAAAGAAGAGCTCATCCGGGGCAAGCGGCGTCATCGAGGGCACATCCAGCTTCTGCACGGTGTGGCCGCCGCGCTCAAAGACAATTGCTTTCACCACACGCCCCTGCGGAACCATTTCCAATTCGAAGCGAAAGTCGGCGGGCGGAGTCCCGTCGTGAAGAACGATGGTGCAAGGATCGCAGCGTTTGACATATTGCGGTGCCGCTTGAGGCACACCAGCGAGGGTTTGCAGCGCTAGGAGAGCGGCTAGGGGATAAGCAAGCATTTGGCAAGTTTCAGGCGGCGGGCGCGATCGTCAAGGCCATTGGTGCCGCCATTGATTCGCTTCGTAATGGTTAGCAGATCATCGTTATCGGCCAGTTCGTTCAGGTGGCGCGTCGCCCAGAACCAGCCAGAGCAGTCGGCTGCGATGTTGGGATCGGTGGCGAGCAGATTGGGATTGAGGCCGGTGATGTAATCCTGGCCCCTGTCGTTGCCATAGCTGGTGTAATTGGTCCGGCCTGTGATCTGGATCAGCCCGCGGCCTTTGAAACGCGGGCCATCACCGGGCTGCGTGTTGCCGAGATCAATGCGACCCTCGTAGGCTGCGCCGCTTGCCAACTCGGCCGTGTAAGTGAGACTGCCGCTCTCATGGCCGAGCTGCGCGAGAAAGTGGGCCTGACGAAGCGGAGTGTTAATCTGATTGGCATTCATGGCCGTGACGAGCGGCGTGGTAAACGTGACCGCCCGGTCCTTGGAAGACAGCGGCATCAGGATTTGCAGCAGATTGGAGCCGAATTGACCGTTGACAGCCGCCCGCAGCGCGGTGAGAGTCGCGGAGCCGGGATCGACGACGCCGGAAGCGGCTCCAGGCGTGGCCACCAGGCTCTGGAATTGCTGAATGACCGCTTGCGAGTGCGGGCCAAGCACACCATCTTCCGTGAGGAAGGGCATACCCGGCAGTAGCGGAAGGTTCAAGTTCAACAATGCTTGAATCAGCATCACGTCGTCATTCTGATTCGGAGCGTTCAGCCCCACACTCTGGGCAACCCACATGTACCTTCCTCCGACGGACCATCCGTCAAGACTCCCCAGTGCTCATAAGGAATCAACTATCTTACGACGGAGACGTTTGACGGTCTTACGGTGCTTTTCAAGTTCGTGTCGGTGATAATCAATCGCGTTGAAGATCTCTTGCTTAACACCATCCGTTTCGGTTGGCGACGCACTCCGTAGCCGAGAAGCGTAGTCCTTGAGTTGCCGCGCCATCTCGTCCAAATCGTCAAGTACCGCTCGCTCGCCATTTTTCAAGTGTGAGATCAGCTCGGGAATCTCTCGATAGCTGTGAACCGAAACAGAGAACCGCGTCGGATCGAACACTTGGTCGAACCTATCGGCCAAGTGATATAGACCAGCGCAGATGTGGTGCTCCAAAAAACTACTCATCAGCTTGCTATCGACTTGCGATAGATATTGGAATAGTTCAGTGTCGTCCTTCGAATACCGAGCTCCCGCGAGGTACGAGTCTGCCAAGAGCAGGGCGCGATCGAGTTCGTCTGAAAGCTTACCCACGACATCCCGAATCTCCTGCCGACACGATGCATTGGTGCTTGCACCAAGCGTAACAATTGGCCTTACCGCATTGAAGAAAGCCTTTAACGTTGGCACTAAGTATCCCCCAATTGAATTATTTTGACGCACCAGTGTTGGGCGAACTTGAATTTCACCACTGCTTGGGCAAGAAAGTCGCAGTTATAGTGGTCTACCGCCATTCGCTACTGGGGGCATCGGAACACCGGAGTAGACAACCCCACGACGATCGCAACCACTATTTCTACAACTCCAATCACGACGATGAGCCAAAACCTGGTCGCACGGATCAGAGGAACAACTGTGGCTATCTTTTCACCGCGCTCGGTCGGGACACCAATAAGGTCGTCCTCTGCGCTGTGGCACCGACGTACCATTAAGAAATAGGCACAACTGACAGCAGCTATAAGAGTTGCCACAATATACCAAAGAGCTCTAACTGAACAGGCCAGCGTGAGATTTTGCGCGATGAGAAAGCAGAACGTCACGCCTTGGACAAAAGCGAAAGCCGTAACGCTATCTGCATAGATACTTAACTGCTTAGCAAGCTCCTTCTCGTCCATCGGCCAGACCTCCAGCATGCGACGCACTTGGCGTCAGCGTATCACATCTGACTTGCAATAAATATGTCAACCTCGTGCCTTCATGGTTCGGGTACATCGCACTGGCCTTGACAATCTGCTTTCGTCCCCCTTCGTCCATGCCAGTCCCAATCGAAGTGCGGGGACCCGCAGCTGCGCGAGAGGCACTGGCGAAGTCACCCGATAGACGCAGGCGGGGTGTACGCCCCCACTATCGAACGTATCCCACTCAGGTCAGCAGATGTAAAACCAGAGGTCTTCCTTACACGGCGACCAGCCGCAGATCAATGTTTAGAGGGGGCCCTAGTCTTCACCTCCCGAGACGCTGTCGAAGTGTTTCTCGATAATTTGCTTTCTCCGCGAGAGCCGGTAGCGTCCGCACATAGAGTCTCTCAGACTGGTCTCGGCCACTCCTTTTTCAATTCGAGCAGAACAGGCCGCAGCAGATTGTAATGCTTTAGGTCGGCAATCAACGCGGCTTCAGCCGTCGTCTTAAGAAAGCAGCTACCGCTCTCCTCGGCCCAGCGGAGCCAGTCGTGCAGTTCCGTGTCTGTGTAGGCAGAACATGGTGGCACTCTAGGGTCCTCGATCATTGCCCGAATATAGTAGTCGTTGATCGGGAGGTCAAAGACACATGAACGGAAAATGGATTCGTCTCACACGAAGCGAAATGCATCAGAAGGTTTGGGCGGCTCCGATCAAGACGGTAGCCCAAGAATTGGGCGTGTCGGCTTCGAGTTTGGCGAATGCCTGCCGCAAACACAATATTCCCCTTCCTTCCGCTGGTCACTGGACCAAGATCGAAGTAGGTCACAAGATAACGCCTACACCCTTAATCACGGAACCGGGCGGCAACGAAGTCGTGCAAATCCACATCCGCGAACGACTCAGCCCGGACCTTGCGACTGTAGCTGCTGAACATCCACCGCAGGTGCCAATACCGCAGGAAATCTCCCACGCCCTAGCGCTGAAAACAGAAAAGCTTCTCGCCTCTGGGAAGGAGGACGACAAGAAGCTGCTCGTGCCGAAAACTGGAGCAGCCCAGCATCTTGTCGTTTCGCGACAACAGTTCTCACGCGCTTTGCGGATCATGAACGCATTATTTCTGGCTCTTGAACAGCGGGGGTATTTGGTCTCATGGCCGAAAAAAGAGGGAGAGCAATTGACGGTAAACGTCGAGGGCGAAGCTGTCGCAGTGAGTATGCAGGAAGTCCTCGATAGCCAACCTCATGTGCTGACTCCTGCCGAGCAAAAGCATCCTTGGATGGCTCCCAAATGGGATTACAAGCTCACGGGGAGGTTGCGACTTTCGATCGACAACCCGCCCCATTCCTCAGACCGACTTCGAGCGACGTGGGCAGATGGAAGAGTTCAGATCGTCGAGAATTGTATAGGCGACTTCATCGTTGGGGTTAAGGTTGTTGCGGCCGCTATTAAGAAGAACCGACTCGAACGTGAAGCGTGGGCACGACGATGGGCGGAAGAACGCAAGCAGCGCGAAGAGCAGCAGCGAAGGGCGGAAGAGCACAAGCGAAGGTCCGAATTCATCGGCGGACTCATTGACAATTGGGAAGAGGCCAATCGGGTGCGGACGTTTGTCGAGGCGCTAACAGAGGCTGCCAGCCAACTGGACTTATCAGATGACAAGAAGCTCAACGTTCAGCAGGTGCTGGAGTGGTCAGAGAAGTATGCTGATTTTTTAGATCCACTGACTGACCTTCCCGAGTCCATTGACGAGTTCGTGCATCCGGAACGGAAATATCCTTGGATGAAACGATCAGCGAGCTAGTGTGCCAAGGTGGCTTTCTAGGATTCCTCTCCGGCGCGAAAAGCTCGAAAGCCTAATGGAATGCGGTAATTAACGGCCAATCTGTAGCGGAAAGACAGTGTCGGTCGCTTGAGCGCGTTGTAAGCCCCCGCAACCATGAACGCCACTGCCGAAATGCGGTGGCGTTCGCCGTCTCTGCACTTGCTTCCTCAGCTTTTGCCTGCCAGCCCCCGGCAGCATTCGCATCCGCGGGTGTCGGGGCAGAGC
>Ga0326727_10011005_pt1 | contig 21274 bp, 18 predicted proteins | sample MB2enrmetagenome_FD_207643 | JGI IMG/M metagenome (GOLD analysis project Ga0326727, IMG submission 207643) | Lab enriched peat soil microbial communities from McLean, Ithaca, NY, United States - MB29MY | ecosystem: Environmental > Terrestrial > Soil > Wetlands > Peat | place: USA: New York...
GAGGGAGTTCCGCGATCGCCGCGCTCGAGCAGCGAATCGCCGCCGATGGTGTTGCCGCGAAGCAACTCGTCACCCGTTACGACAAAGACGAAGCGCGAGAAGCGGCAATCAAGAGGCAGCTGGTGAAAGTCGGTCGCGAGCTCGTGCGCGGTCGTGCCGCCAGGGCGATGCTCGCGCTGAAGCTCCGCCAGATCGCCATCGAGTCCTACGTGAACTCCGACAGCTCCGGGGCGGTCGCGGACGTGCTCGACGTGCCGAGCGATCTGTCGAGCGTCGCCGCGGTCTACACCGAGGTCGCCACGAACGAGCTGAGCACGACAGCGACGGGCTACGAGGCCGACGAGTACCTCGTGGCGGAGGATCAAACCCGTCTCCGCAACGAACAAAGGGCCGTCGAGGCCACGCTGCGCGCGCTCCTTCCAGACCGCGTCGCCGCCGAGGCGGCGGTGGCGCGGGACGAGGCGTTGCTCCAGGGTGCCCGGGGTGACGTCCGCACCGCGCTCGCCGTGGACACGAAGAAAGATGCCGCGATCGACGCGGCCGCCGAGGACAAGCTCGCCAACCAGAAGATTCCTGTCTCCGCATCCTCGCTCGACCCCGTTCCCACTCCCACGGCCACGCCGTCATCGGGACCGTCGGGCTACGTCAACCCCCTCCGGGGCGTCGCCGCCCTCTACCCGGAGCGGATCGACCAGGGAGTCGACTACGCCGGTTATGGGCCGATCTACGCGCTCGGCGACGGAACGGTGCTCAGTACGGTGAACGGCGGCTGGCCTGGAGGGACGTACATCACGTACCGCCTCAGCGACGGACCGGCGGCGGGTCTTGTCGTCTACGCCGCGGAGGATATCGAGCCGCTCGTTCAGGTCGGGGAGTCGGTGACGCCGAGCACGGTTCTCGGCACCGTGTACGAAGGACCCGATGGCATCGAGACCGGCTGGGCGGACAACGGCACGGGCGACACGATGGCAAGGGACGCCTCCCAGTTCTACGGCTGGAACTCGACGGCGTTCGGGGCGAACTACTCGGAACTTCTCGTTTCCCTGGGAGCCCCTGGGGGCGTTCCGCAGAACCACCCGTTCACCGGTGTGGTGCCATCGGACTGGCCGACCTGGTGAGTCCGTCGGCGGGGAGGACGGTTGTGCGCACGGTTGCGAGAAGCGGGTCGCGCTGCTTGCACTAGGGTGAATTGTGGTTGGCCATCCCCTGACCAGGGAGAATGGTCACGGTGTGGACTACGGGCTGTGGCGCAGTTTGGTTAGCGCGCTTGACTGGGGGTCAAGAGGTCCCGGGTTCAAATCCCGGCAGCCCGACTAGTGTGAGCAGCATCAACGGCCTTCGGCGGGGTCAGAGCGCCAACTGTGACACCAACTAACTCGGGCGGACTCCGCCTGCGATCTGGCACACGGCCAAGAAAAGACCGGTGCGCGGCAGACTGACTGCGGCTTGAGTCGCCAACATCTCCACGAGTTCGTCCCGCTCGATCAGGGCCACGTCGCCAAGCCGATGCCCGCGCCGGAGTATCTCACCTGCCTCGAGAAGGGGCGCTTCGCGGTGAAGTAGGGGACGTGATCGGCTCGGTGCCCATCTCATAGGCATCCACCGGCTGTCCAACATCAAGTCCAAGCTCCCCGACGACGAGGTCGCAGAGGTCATGGCCCATCTCTGCGCGGTCAGGGACGCCCCCACCTTGGATGCCACCCGAGCAGCCGCCGACCGCTTCGAGAACACTCACAGACGTCAGTTCCCCGCCGCGATGGTGTGCTTCGCCGACGACCGCGAGGCGTTGCTGGCTGTCCACCAGGTTCCGGTGCGTCATCGCAGCAGGGTGAGGACCCCCCCAGAGCAGAGCTTCGAGGAAAAGCGTCGGCGCACCAAGATCACCCCCCGCTCATGAGCGAGAAGACGACGATGAGACACGCCTTCGCGACGATGATCCGCTCGGCAGGGTGCTGGTGCCGAGTCTCAATCAACGGGATCGAACGCCACCAGCTCAAGTCAGTCCGTCCCGATCTCGGGCTCGACCTACCACCCGTCGAAGATCAAGCAACCCGCCGAACGAGAACAGAGAGCGCGCCGCGGCATGAAGCTCGGTGACCGGACGATCTACGCGACGCTCAGGACTTGACCGAGCGCGAGGTCGGTCCTCGGCCCGGCATAAGTTCCCGCATTGGGACGGGAGCCCCCTGTCGGCTCTTGGTTGGATCTATACTCTGAGTGGTAGGACGCGCGCAGAGAGCGCGAGACCAGCCTCGAAAACCGGGCTGGAGGTTTGATGGCCCGCTCGCCCCGATTATTAGAACGTGGTCGACTCGCGGAATTAGGTTTACTCCGTGTCGAGGAGGCCGAGGAATTGCTCGCGAGGCAGGCATTCCTTTTCGATCTGGTCCCCGACGCGATCCTTGTCTCCGGCCCCGGGCACGTCATAATCACCTGGAATCATGGCGCCGAGCTGACATATGGCTACAGCGCGGACGAGGCGCTCGGGAGATCGGCGCCCGAACTGCTCGACACACGGTTCCCCGTTGCTCTTGAGGCGATCGATGCGCAGGTCGCCAAGACCGGGTCTTGGCAAGGCGAGCTTATCCAGCGGCACAAAGACGGCAAGCTACTCACAATCGCCGGAAGTTGGGTTGCAGGACTGGTTCGCGCGGGGCACCCACTAGTAACGGTAGAGACCAACCACGACGTCACGGAGGAGACGCGCGTCCTGGAAGTGCTCGCGGATCGCAGTCGCGAACTCGAGAAGACAAACACTGAACTTGCTCGTTCGAACGAGGAGCTCGAGCAGTTCGCCTACATCGCCTCCCACGACTTGTCAGAGCCATTACGCGCGATCGCGGGCCCGATCTCGCTCGTGGCACGCCGTTACCAAGGAAAACTTGATCCGGAGTCAGACCAATTCATTGCTTATGCCGTTGATGGATGCGAGCGAATGCAGAGCCTCATCGACGGTCTCCTCGCCTTCTCCCGCGTCGGACGCGTGGAGAAGTCGGTTGAACCCACTGACTCCAGCGAGGAGATGACGGTTGTCCTTGCGTCCCTCGCTCCACAGATCGATGAGACCCACGCCGACGTGTATGTCGGTCGCCTGCCGATTGTGATGGCGGATCCAGAACAGCTGTTCCTTGTGTTTCAGAACCTCCTTACGAACGCATTGAAGTTTGTGCCCGCAGGCGTTGCTCCGAAGATCTCGGTCGACGCGACACTCGACGGGAATCAGTGTCGTTTCAGCGTGACTGACAACGGAATCGGCATTGAGCCGCGCCATCGCGATCAAATCTTTGGGATGTTCAAACGGCTGCACAGCCGCAATGAGTATCCGGGAACGGGAATCGGCTTGGCCCTCGTAAAGAAGATCGTCGAGCGACATGGGGGAATCGTCGGCGTGGAAGACGCCCCCGAAGGCCCTGGCTCGCGCTTCTGGTTCACCCTGCCCGAAGGAAGGAGGTAACTCCGAAGTGAGCTCCCAATTCAGTATGCCGCCCCCGCTGAACATTCCGGTCGTCCGGCCGATTCACATTCTTCTCGTCGAGGACAGCCCATCGGATGCGGCGATGACGGTTGCCGCTTTGCGAGAGGGCCGCATCGCCAACGAGATGCATGTCGTTGGCGATGGCGAGGAGGCGATCGAATTCCTCCGCCGGACCGGAAACCATCGAGACGCGCCGCGAGCAGATCTCATCCTGCTTGACCTCAATTTGCCGAAGAAAGATGGGCGAGAAGTCCTGGGGGAAATCAAGACCGACGAGGACCTAATGGCCATTCCCGTAGTGGTCCTAACCACCTCGTCGAGCGACAAAGACATCCTGGACTCATACAAACTCCATGCCAACTCGTATGTGAGCAAGCCAGTCGGTCTGGACGATTTCCTCAGTGCTATCCGTGGGATCGGAGACTTCTGGCTTTCGCTCGTCCGCCTCCCAAGATGACCACCTCGACCGACAATTCCGAATCCGGCAGGTCGCTCAGCGATGGCAGCTCGCCGACGAGGAGGGCGAACGCCCTCAAGCTGTTGCTCATCGAAGACAGTCCATCGGACGCAACGCTTATCGGTGCATATCTTCAGGAAGGGCTCCAGGGATCTGTCGAGCTGGCGCGAGTTCAGACGCTCGAAAGTGGCTTGAGTTGGCTGTCTGAGGACAACATCGACGCGGTACTTCTTGACCTCGGGTTGCCGGACAGTTCCGGGCTGAACAGCTATCAACGCGTCCAGGACGAGTATCCCGGCATGCCCGTCGTTATCATCAGCGCTCTCGCCGACCTCGATGTTGCCAAGCGAGCCGTGAGTCTCGGGGCTCAAGACTTCGTCATTAAGGGGGAACTCACGCCGACCACGCTTGTGCGCGCGGTCATATATGCGGTCGCACGCCAGGGCGTTCTGTTCAGGCACGATCGTGTGCTGCACGACGAGATAGCTACCAAGGATCGCTTCTTGTCGCATGTGTCACATGAGTTGCGCACGCCTCTTGCGGCGATCCACCAGTTCGTTTCGCTCGTGGCCGATGAGACCACAGGACCACTTGTTGCCGATCAGCGGGAGTGCCTCGAGGGAGCAATGCGTAACATCCGACAACTGTCCTCGATGGTTGACGACCTGCTGGCGGTCACGCGCCTCGGGTCGGCGTTGATCGACGCCCACCCGCAGCCGGTGGCGATCGCCAACTTGGTCTCCCAGTGCGTTTCAGACTTTCTCCTTCTCGCCAAAGAAAAGGAGATCGACCTGGAAATGAAGCTGCCCTTGCTACCGGATGTTTGGTGCGACCCCGCTCGGGTGACTGAGGTTCTTGACAACCTCCTCGACAACGCGGTGAAATTCACGCCCCGCGAAGGGCGCATAGTGATATCCGCCGGCACCGAGGACGATTTTGTTCACATAAAGGTGTGGGATTCCGGTTCTGGTGTGACGCCAGAACTCCGCGAGCGAGTGTTCGAGAGCTTCTTCCAAGAGAATCGAAACGAGGATTCAGGACGTGCTGGGCTCGGGCTCGGACTGTACGTATGTCGCCAACTCGTCGAGCTTCAGGGTGGTCGAATCTGGATTGACAACAGCCCTGCGACTAACGGCTCGAGCTTCACATTGAGCCTTCCGACAACCAAACCTTGAGCAACGGGGCACTGAAATGGCGAAAGAAAAAATTCTTGTCGTAGAGGACGACCGTGATCTTCGATTGGGCCTCGCTCGGCGACTTCAAGCAAGCGGATATTCAGTCGTACTCGCCGCCGATGCGATTGCTGCCGTGCGAACCGCCCGGATTGAGGTTCCGGATCTCATCCTTCTCGACATCGGATTGCCAGCCGGCAATGGTTTCACGGTGATGGAGCACTATTCGCAGCTGGGGTCGCTTGGCGCGATTCCGGTTGTCGTGTTGACTGGTCGTGACCCGAGCGTTACAGAGGCACGGGCACGCAATATGGGTGTCGCGGGTTTCCTGATAAAACCCGTTGAGAATGACAAGCTCCTCAGTACGATTGCCCGTGCGCTCCGGGGTGAACCCGATCCCGCCGCGATCGACACACCGTAATTGCTCGGTCGCCGCAGATTCTGATCTTGATCGCGATGATCCGAGATGAAGACGGAGCCGGCAGCTTCTGCCACATCGTCCGTCGCCGGGCGCGAAGAATCTTTGAGGCTTATTCGGCATCGTCTCTCTGTGACCCATAAGTGCCTGGGGCAGGGGAGTCAGTCCGAGTTTGGGCAATCGACGACTGGTCCTGCAGTGGCGCAAGAAAAGGCTCATTGCTCCACCCGATCACATCCGCTTGGCGGGATACTCGATCGTGTCGATGCATAGGTAGCCAGTCGCTGCGGGGCGTGCCGGGGAGCGACCGGAGCGTGGGACTTGGGTGCGGAGAATCGGGCAGTGGAGCGGTGGGTCAAGCGCGACTGGGCGATGTGGTTCGCCAGCGAGGGCGTCCCGATTGTCATGTTGCACGGGGTCACGGCCAACGGGCAATGCACGTGTGGCGTAAAGAACGACCGTAAGCACAAGGCCGGCAAGCACCCACTTCGCGGCTGGGAGCCGCGGAGGTCAACGACAGACATTGAGCGGATTGAAGAGACGTTCCGGGTCTGCCCCGACGCCAACTACGGCTACCTGACTGCCAGCAAGGTTCTCGTGATCGATATCGACGCGGCCCTCGGCGGCTGGGACTCAATGGCCGAGCTCCAGGCCGAGCACGGACCCTTCGCCCCTTCCTTTCGCGTTCTCACCGGCGCGGCCGATTCGCAGGGCCGCCGGGGCGAACACTGGTTGTTCGCGAATCCGGGTGATGTCGGGAACCCGAAGCTCGTGAGCGGCGGGGAAATCGACGTCAAGGGGGGCTACTACAACGGGCAGCGAGAACTCGTCAAGCCCGGCTATGTGGTGGGTCCGTACTCCCGTCACCAATCAAGTCGGCTCTACGAGCCAGACGCAACGTGGCGGGATCTCGATCACCTCGCCCCTCTCCCGGACTGGCTGCACGAACGCCTGCGTGACGCACCAGTACTCGACGACGCCGGCGAACGCCCTCCACGCGCTGGTGAGCGACTCCCTCGCGTCCTCGGCGTCGTCGGGGACGCGGTCGTCGAGTTCGACGAGCCGAGCGTTGAGCGCGCGGAGCGCGTGTTTCAGGTCCTCGTGTTGGGCGCCGGTGATCACGCGCCCGACACTACGAGGATTCAGCGCGACCCAATGACCAAAACACAGCAACCACGCCTGTGCGCGACTGACGCCGGATCAAGAGGAGGCGAGCGCAGTCCGCCAACTACACGCCAACTACAGGTACTGTCGCCCGTCCTGTATCACCTGGTGCCGCCTAGGCATAAATGGCCCTGGAACAGGTGTGATCCGGTACGAGGCGGCACACTGCGAGTGGTCGAACTTGACTGGGGGTCGAGAGGTCCCGGGTTCAAATCCCGGCAGCCCGACTGGTGTGAGCAGCACAGATGGCTTTCGGCGGGGCCTAAGCGCCAGCCGAGAATGACCCCTTCGCACGCGGTAGAGCCGGGGTGCTCTGGTGCGGTGTTCCTGGCTGCCTTCGTACTGCTGGACGTTGTGGGGCGATATGCCCAACACCTCGGTCGCATGGTCGCGGACCCACTTCGGCCAGACATGTTCCTTGGAAGAGCCCAGCATTCCGCAGTACACGCAAATCCGGCTAGTCCGTCGCATGAGTCGGTAATAGCACTCGGATCCGTCACGGACGTGACGGCCCGCAGTCGCACACCCGGCGTTCAGGGACACCATGAGCTCCATTGACCAGCGTGCTATCGGAGCTTGGACCAGCCGCCGTCAGAGGCGTGGATTTGGCCGGTGATCCAGCCACTGTGTTCGGAACAGAGAAAGTCGACAAGCTCGGCTGCGTCCTTTGGGCGACCGATACGGCCGAGCGGACTTTCTTGCTCCACTTTTCGACGGATGTCGTCGCTCATCCAACCAGTGTCGTTCGGACCTGGGTTGACGGCATTGACCGTGATTCCTCGTTCTGCCAGCTCTGCCGCCGCAGAGACGGTGATCCATTCAATCGCACCCTTGCTCGCCGCATAGGCAATCGAGCCCTTGAGCGGCAGTCCGCTCGTGAAGGTCACGATTCGTCCTCGACCCGCTGGGCCATCGAATTGCCGGGCGAATTCAGCTATAAGGAGCATCGTCGCCCGCGCGTTAATGGCCATGTGTCGGTCGAACTGGGCGGCAGAGACGTCGAACAGCCCTCCACCTGGGTCATGGGTGTGAACGACAGCGAGAGCGGTGATCGACCCAAGCGACTTCTCAACCGATTCGAAGACGCTTCGAGGCGCGTCAGGGTCGCTGAGGTCGGCTTCGATGGCTACCGCACGAGCACCACTTGCCACCGCCAGGGCGAGCAGTTCTTCGGTCGCCCCCTTAACGCGTCCCCACGGGACGGTTTCGTCGTATGGGGGCCATCCGGTCATCGCGACATCCCATCCCGACGCGATCAGCTTCCGGACAACAGCTGCGGCGATACCAACTCGCCTCGATACCCCTGTCACGACAACCGCTGGTCGCTCACTCATGGTTCAGTGTCTAGATCAACCTGGCGCCGGCGACCTCATTGTTCTGTTACGCATCGCTGACCCGGCGGTCGGGGACACTTGGCGCGCATGGTAGCCCTGGTTGTTATGGGACGCGCGTCCCAGCGCCCGATCCGTCGCTAGGTGCGGCCCCACCTGGCGACGCGCCTGGTCGTTCCGGATGGCGTTCTGTACGCCATTTCCCCAGCTGCTTACACGGGTGATCCACGAACTTGGCCGTCTCAGTGAGAACGCCGTCGAGGTCGAACAGACACGCCCGCACCTTCGTGGGCAAGCCGAGCACGCGATCCGTGCTCACGGTCGCGCCAAATGAGCTGGCGCGGCCGCTTCGCCGGTCTCTCGGTGCTTCGGGGCGGTGAGCAAAGTCACGACCCCTTGCTTACCAAGGTCAGCGAGGTGGCGTGCCCAACGGCTACCTCTCCTCGACGCCAATCCGGTAACCGCGAGCGAACCGTTCGACTCGCATGAGGTCTCCGTCGCAACAATCGTCGAGGACATTCGATAGTGGGAGCGTCTCGCTCCCACCCCGAATCGGGTCTCGGCTACCACTCGCGAAGCATGATCAAGCTGCTTACGATGCTGAGCAAAGTAAAGCGGTGAAAGAGGCACGAGCATGAAGCGCGCAGCCCGCAGGTCAAGCCGAATACGCGGTAACGAGAAAGCCGTGCCCAGCGATGGGCCGAACACAGAAGTCCCCGAAGCCAAGCCGCGCTCGAAGCTAACCGCGAAGGATGACCTGAAGACTCTCCCTCTCGCGAAGGTGGAGAAGTGGCTGGGGTCCTCGCCGGACGGCCTCACTCAAGTTGAGGCGACAAAGCGACTCGCCCAGTATGGGCCGAACGAGATCAAGGAGAAGAAGGTCAACCCGCTCCTCCAGCTGCTCAGCTATTTCTGGGGTCCCATCCCCTGGATGATCGAGGCTGCAGTGATCCTGTCCGGCGTGCTCCGGCACTGGCCGGACTTCATCATCATCCTGGTCCTGTTGCTTGCCAACGCTGGGATCGGGTTCTGGGAAGAACACCAGGCAGGCAAAGCCATTGCTGCCCTTAAGGCTGAACTGGCGATCAAGGCACGGGTGCTCCGTGACGGCAAGTGGATCACCCCGCCGTCGCGTGAGCTGGTTCCGGGTGACGTCATCCGCCTGCGCCTGGGCGACATCGTGCCTGCGGATGCACGCTTGCTTGACGGAGACCCAATCGAGGTGGACCAGTCAGCGCTGACCGGAGAGTCACTGCCTGCCACCCGCAAGTCCGGTGAGGCAGTCTTCTCCGCCTCGATCATCCGGCAGGGTGAGATCGGCGCCCTGGTCTACGCCACAGGTGCGAAGACCTTCTTCGGTAAGACAGCAGAGCTGGTGCAGGAAGCGCAGACCGTCAGCCACTTCCAACAGGCAGTGCTGAAGATCGGTACTTTCCTGATCATCCTCGCAGCAGCGCTGGTGGCGTTGATTACCGTCGTCTCGATCCTCCGAGGTGACCCGATCCTCGACACGTTGCAGTTCGCCCTGGTGCTCACCGTGGCAGCCATTCCCGTGGCAATGCCGACAGTGCTCTCGGTCACGATGGCAGTCGGAGCGCGACTGCTCGCCACGAAGAAGGCGATCGTGAGCCGGTTGGTGGCCATCGAGGAGCTGGCGGGAGTGGACGTGCTCTGCACGGACAAGACCGGCACCCTCACCCAGAACAAGCTGACCCTCGGCGAGCCATTCACAGTGAACGATCTTCCCGCCGAGCAGGTCATCCTCAATGCAGCGCTGGCATCGCGAGCTGACGATGCTGATGCCATCGATCTGGCCGTTTTGGGCGGTCTAAAGAGTAAAACGGCGTTGCACGGCTACAAGGTGGTCCACTTCCAACCCTTCGATGCAGTGCGCAAGTGCACAGAGGCGACGGTCACGGGCGCTAATGGAATCTCGTTCAAGGTCACGAAAGGCGCACCGCAGGTGATTCTGGAGCTGTCGACCAACGCCTCCAAAGTGAAGGCAGACGTCGATACGGCAGTCAACGAATTCGCGGCACGGGGCTTCCGCTCGTTGGGCGTGGCCCGAGCCGAGGGAACAGGCCCATGGCAGTTTCTTGGCGTGCTGCCTCTGTTCGACCCGCCACGGAAAGATGCCAAGGCAACGATCGCCACCGCGTTCCAGATGGGCGTGGACGTGAAGATGGTCACAGGCGATGCACTGGCCATCGCCGAGGAGACCGCCAAGACGCTCGGCATGGGCAGCGACATCCTCGATGCCTCCGGGCTTGGCAACACGAAGCGCAAAGAGACCGTCGCGACCGCCAAGTCGATCGAGAACGCCGACGGCTTTGCCCAGGTCTTCCCCGAGCACAAGTTCCACATCGTCGATGTTCTCCAGCAGCGCGGCCACATCGTCGGCATGACGGGAGACGGGGTAAACGATGCCCCGGCGCTGAAGAAGGCCGACTGCGGCATCGCCGTCTCGGACGCCACCGACGCCGCCCGAGCAGCAGCATCCATCGTGCTGACGACTCCCGGCCTGACGGTGATCATCGACGCCATCAAAGAGAGCCGGAGAATCTTCCAGCGGATGAACAGCTATGCGATCTACCGCATCGCCGAGACGCTCCGTGTGCTGCTGTTCATCACCGCCGTGATCCTGATCTTCAACTTCTTTCCCGTGACAGCGATACAGATCGTCATGCTGGCATTGCTGAACGACGGCGCGATCCTGTCCATCGCCTACGACAACGTTCGATACAAGGATCAGCCCGAGGCCTGGAACATGCGCCTCGTGCTTGGCATAGCGACGGTGCTCGGCGTTGTTGGCCCAATTGCGGCTTTTGGCCTGTTCTACCTCGGCAAGGAGGTCTTCCACCTCGACCATGCCCAGCTACAGACGCTCATGTACCTGACGCTTTCGGTTGCTGGACATCTGACGATCTTCCTCGCACGCACTCGGGGGCCGTTCTGGTCGATACGCCCAGCCCGTGTTCTTCTTCTGGCCGTCTTAGGTACCCAGACGCTGGCGACCCTCATCGCGGTCTATGGGGTCTTCATGACATCCATCGGGTGGGGGTACGCAGCCTTCGTATGGGGCTATGCCCTGGCATGGTTCCTCGTAACGGATCGAGCGAAGCTGGTCGCGTATCGGGTTCTTGATCCCACCAAGACGAAGACACCGTCCGATGTGACACCGCAGCTCGCCAAAGTGAGCAAATGAGCAGTACCAACGGCACAGCCGTGCAACAGGGCGAACCGACGGGAGAGGGAACACGGAAGGCCGATATCGGATTGGTCGCGGCCCTCAGTATCGGGATCGGCGGCATGATCGGTGCTGGGATCTTCTCCATCCTCGGAGTCGTGGCACGTGTTGCAGGTTCCGCTATGCCCCTTTCCTTCGCGATCGGGGGGGTGGTTGCAGGGCTCGCTGCCTACAGCTACGTCGCCCTCGGGAAGACGTTCCCAAGCGTCGGTGGTGCTGTCACGTTCCTGGTGCGTGGGTACGGCGAAGGCGTGGCTTCTGGTTCACTCAACCTCTTCCAGTACTTCAGCTACATCATCACCATTGCGCTGTACGCGACGGGGTTTGCTGCGTACGCCGTGACCTTCATCCATCTGCCGTCCAAAGTGTGGGCGGTTGGTGTCGTGCTTGCCTTCACGGCGATCAACTTTGTCGGCAGCCGACTCATGGGCCGAGCAGAGTCCGTCATCGTGATCATCAAGGTGGCTATCCTCATCGTTTTCATCGTGGCAGCCTTCATGGTTCCCATCGGGAAGGGGGTTGTTCGGCTCTCGCCGGCGTCCTGGCCCGGTCCTCTGGCGATCTTCACCGGGGCAGGCCTCCTGTTCGTTGGCTACGAGGGCTTTGGCCTGATCACGAATGCTGCAGCCAACATGGCCAAGCCGAAACGCGGATTGCCACGTGCGATCTACGGCAGCGTCGCCATTGTGATCGTGATCTACCTGCTGATCGCGAGCGGTGTCGTGGCTAATGTGCCGCTCGACGTCCTGAAGGGACTTGGGAATTCCGCCTTGGCCGTCGCAGCCAAGCCGTCCCTGGGACAGGCGGGATTCAGGTTGATCGCCATCGCGGCCTTGCTTTCGACCGCATCGGCAGTCAACGCCACCTTGTTCGGGTCGACGAACATCGCCTATCAGATCGCCAAGAACGGCGGTCTCCCACCGGCGTTTGACCGCAAGCTCTGGGGTCGTGATGTTGAAGGGCTCTTCATCACCTCCGGGTTGGTGCTCGTCTTCGTCCTGCTCTTTCCCTTGAGCGCTGTCGCCTCCATGGGAAGCGCCGGGTTCCTACTCGTGTACTCGGCGGTGAACATCGGTCACATGAGGATTCGAAAGCAGACGGGGGCGAAGGCATGGCCGGTCGTGGCGTCGGCGGTCACATGTCTTTCCCTCTTCGTTGTCCTCGTGTACCACATGATCGCCACAGCGCCGTCGTCAGCGATTGCTCTCGGCGTCACGCTGGCGGGGAGCTTCTTGTTCGAGACTGTGTATCGCCGCAGGACCGGGCGAACTTTCGAAGCGATTTTGACGCAAACCGAACCCATGCCTGAGGTCGCGGCTTTCGTCCCTCGATGAGCAGCAGAACCGTTCCGGCGTTGCGTAGGGGCACACGCCAACGGAACGTCAGGGAAGGTGAGGGCCTCCACCTGTTCCAGGCCGCCGGGGCGGAGGCGTACAGAGCGATCCACCTCTCGCCTTCCGAGGGACCCGGTGGCCAGTCAGACTCGGCGACCTGTATTCCGAGAAGTGCCCTAGAATGTGCAGTCACAACCACGTGCTACGCGTCATCAAAGTGCCGTTCATGGGCAGTGCGCGCCCCTCGCGCTAAGCACGCGGGCCATGCCCGCGCACTGCCGGCGTGCCGAGTTAGTGAAAACTCTTCGCGATGCCGCTCGGGGCTTATCCCGACGGGACGGTTCCAAGCGCGGCGGGGCGCTGGGCGTCGGGGCGATCACGGTGCGCGAAAACCTGGCAAGGACGGCATGACGGGCTCGCTCTAAGGCCGGGTGCTTTCTACGAATCGCATCATGGCGTCGAGGTCGTGCGTCAGGCCGCGCTGGAGAGGGGCGTGGATCTCGACGGGCCACTCTGCTCGACACGCAAATGGCGATGTGGCCCCAGGCAATCCTCGCATGACGACCGCCGGCCACAGGTACCGTCTGCTCGGCTGACTACCTGTACGAACGGTTTGGACTTGCGCGGCCGAGCGGGGAGACCATCTCAGCCAACACGCACCCTGAGCGCTCAGCGGTTGTTGGCAGGGTCGGGGTCCTTGGTCACTGAACTCACCTTGGCCACAAAGGTCAACTCGGTGCCGCCTACGCGCTCTTGGTGGGCAGTGAGCGGGCGCACCCTGACAGTGAAGGCCCTGGGGGCGCTCCCCCCGACCCGCAGTTTTGGGACAGCCCATCGCAAGAGCCGGCCCTCTTGTGACGCCTGGTCCGTGGTTACGACTACAACACCCGATGACACCTCGACCGTGAGCAATGATGGCCCCGCCGGAGCCGGGCCGCGGTTGGAGGCTTGGACCTCCACCCGGAAGGTCGTCCCGGGCTCCACCGTGGCCACCCATGTCCAGAGGCTGACACCGAGGTCAGCCTCTGGTGGTGTGACGCTCAGCTTCGGGGCGACGTAAGCGAACTCGGTTGCCGAGCTGGCCGTACTGGGTGTGCCCGTGGCGTTGGTCGCTGTCACCGGTACGGCACCGGTCGTACCCGTCGGTGTGACCACCTTGCAGGTCGTGTCCGATGTGCAGACGATGTCGGCCCCAGGCATTCTGCCGAACTCGACGGTGCTCGTACTGGAGAGGTTGGAGCCTGTGATGATGACCGTCGTCCCACCCCCAGTCGACCCCGAGGCGGGGGAGAGGTTGGTGACGGTGGCGGGGAGGAGCGGTTTTTCGGTCGGCGGCGCCGAGAAGTAGGGAAGCTCCTGTGCCCAGGTGAAGACCAAGTCGGTACCGGAGTAGCCAGGCACGAAGACGAAAGCGAACGAGGTGTTGTACTTCAGGCCCGCCTGGAACCCCCCGCCCCCCGTGATCGTGTACCCGGGCGTGTCGAGGAGGATGTTGTCCCGGTGGCCCCAACAACCCCATTCACCGGGTGTGGTGCAGGCTTCGTTGCCGCTGCCGTAGCCATCTTGGTACATCCACGAGTTATCCGCCCACAGCGTGTTCGCGACGCCGCCCGCCCAGATCCCGGCCCCGGCGGTGGGGTCGACGTCGTCATCGGCAGCCTGCTGGGCATTGGCGTCCAGGGACGCGCTCAGGCCCACGATGGGGTCCTCACCCCTGTTCACCCTCTCCAAGTTGAACACGACGAGCATCTGTTCTTCGACGCTCAGGCTGGACCAGTTCGACGGCAAAGTGAGCGGGCCTACCCCCTCTATAGCCCGGCAGTAGTCGATGAAGACACCGGGGTTGTCGTTGACACCGGGCTTGTTGGCGTCAGACGGAGCGCAGTTGCCCGGCGGGGCCTGCGGCGGGAGGATGCCCACAGTCTGGGGTGCAGCGGGAGGCGCCGCACTGAGAATGGGAGCACTGAGGACGGCGGTGGCGATGAGGGCCGCCAAGCCCGTCCGCCCAAGTACCGAGGTGGTGCTTATGGGCAGGGATCGTAACTAGCCGCCACCTTCAACGGTAACCCGTCGGGCCAAGCTGCCGGTCGGCCTAGCCCCTACCCTTGTCGCGAGACTCCGTTACAGGTCCTACAAAAGGTGACGAATGACACCTACGCTGACTTGACAGCCAACCCGGAACTGGCAAGGTCTGTGTTGACGCAAGGCGAAGTGCCACACCATGAATCCCACTGCCGCGATGACCACGACGGCAGCGGCGATCGTGAGGAATCGGAACGGGATCGTGACGCCCCGAGGGGACGTGCACTCCTCATCCTCGTTGCTCATCGACACAGTTGCCAGTCACCTGTGACGACCGGGGGCGGAACCTTGGAACGGCCCCGCCCCCGGCTTTGAATGTCGAACTACAAATGCTTTGAAGGTCGAACTACAAATTCAGTTAGAGCTGAACAACCGTCGTCTTGGTTATCGCGGCGCTTCCGACGACCGTCACCTCGATGTACCAAGTGCTCGGGACCGTGACGTTCACGATGGTCCCCGTTCCGGCCACTAGCGGAACGGCCGAAGCGATGACGTCGCTCGCCGAACTGGTCGCGCCGATTGCGACAGTGAACGTGCCCGACGTCCCGCCCGTGAGCGTGACCATGTACGACGAGTCGGGGCCGGTGTTCTGCACGGCCGTGCCCGATGTCAGGGTCGGAGTGGTCAGGTTGTTGGTGGGATTGGCGAAACCACCGTTAAGGGTGGCAAGGCCGTTGACGCCGAGTGTCCCGGAGTCCGTGATGGCAACCGCCGATAGCGTTCCTGAGTCGGTGACGCCAACCGCCGACAGCGGTCCCGAGTCCACGACGTCCGCGAGGTTCGTTGTTCCCGTGTCGGTAATTCCCTTCGCCGACAGGGCACCCGAGTTTGTAATTCCGGTCGCTGACAGGCTTCCCGAGTCAGCAAGTCCGGTTGCGCTCACACTGGCCAACGTCGAAGCGCCGGTTACGACAAGTGGGCCGGCGACCGTCAGTCCAGTGTTGTTTGAGAGTGTGCCGCTAGCTCCGGTAGCCCCCCTCGCTCCGGCTGGTCCGGCTGGTCCGGCTGCTCCGTTGGCACCGGCAGCACCGTTGGCACCGGGCGCGCCCTTGGCTCCGAGTTTCACCAGGACGGTACCTGCCGGGCACTTCCCGTGCACCTCGACAGACAACACCGACTTCGCGTTCGAGCATGCCCTGTAGGGTGCCGCCGGGGAGTGTCTGCTTGTTACGGCGGCTGCTGTGCCGACGATGCCGAGGGTCAAGCCAGCCGCCGCGCCGATAGACAGCAAACGCATCCTTTTCGTCAGGGGTCTCATGTCCATACCTCCATGCACTCGATGGGCCGTCCGCGCGGTGAATGCCGCGCAGAATGCTAAAAGCTTTCCCGCGCGCTCACGCGGATGTTGTACGCCGGGCGCTTAGCGAGCCCCGTCGAGAGGCAGCGCTGCGATGCAGACCCTTCGAAAGGTGCAGAAGGTTTGCCGCGGTCAGCCCTATCCGGACACGCAAAGCGAGAGGAATCCCGCGCTCGTCCACCTCAGGTGCACGTACCTGACAACTACAGACGCTACGGCGAGTTGCAGATCCGCGACGTCGGCCCTCCGACGCGAACCCCCCACCTCGCTCTCGCTACGGCGGGCGACGCTTGGTCGATCACGGCAGAAGGGACCGAACGGCTCATCTGTGTGGTTGCTCAGCGGTCTTGGCGGGACCAGCGGCCATCCAGATCGACGGATCGGGAGTACGACTCGTGCCCCATAACGCGCGTCAGCGTTAGGACCTAAAAGCGTCACCAAACGCCCTTCATGAAGGGGCGGGGCCGTGTCAAGGGACGACCCGGTCTTTTCTTTCCTGAACTTCCTGGTGTCGTCCTGCAGGTGAGCGCGCGCCAGCGAGGAGCCGGGGTCAACGTTGGCTGAAAGCCACCCGAAGGGCTCGGCGTTGACGCCGGCGACGAGCGGCGCATCCTGAAAGAGGACGACGCCTATGTGTTGGTGCTCGAGGTTCCCATCATTGTTCGAGGGGCGCTGTCACGGGCCCGTGGGCAGCCAGCCATTCATTCGTCGATCTCCGACATGATGGGTTTCGGCCACGATCCGACGGGCTCAATCAGATTCCCCGGCCGCGCCAGGTGCCGGCGGGCCACGGCGATAGTCGAGCTCGCGTCGGGCCGTGTCCGCTCACGCGGCCTTCGGCGCTTCGAGGCAACGGACCTCGCCGTCTCGAAGCCCGTAGTAGATGAGGGTCAGGAGCTTTCTTGCGACCGCCACACGGGCCTTGTACTTGCCGCGACGCTCGGCGAGGCGAAGGAAGTCAGCGCGCAACTTCTCGCCACCGCGGGCCCGGTAGTTGCCGACCGCTTCGATCGCCGCCCAACGGACGAGTGGTGACCCCTGCTTGGTGATCGCTCCCCGATGGACGACCGCGTCGGACTCGCGGTGCTTGGGGGTGAGCCCGGCCCAGGAGCAGAGCCTCTTCGGGCTGTCGAAACGGCCGATGTCTCCGATCTCGGCGACGAAGATGGCGGCGATGACCTTTCCGACGCCGGGAAGCTTCGTGATCGCCCGATACCCAGGATCGTCTTTCAGCTGGCGATGGAGGTGACGATCGAGCATGGCGATCTCGCGGTCGTAGAGCTCCAAGAGGTCGCGGAGTGATTCGATGCGGAGGCTGTAGGCGAAGGGGAGCTCGAGCGAGTCGAGCTGGGCCGCACCACTCGGCCCCCACATCTCCGCGACGACCGGCAGGACGCCGTTCTTCGCCATCACCCCGTGGATCTGGGCCTTGGCGCTCGCGCGGTGCCCGACGAGGGAGAACCGGTAGCGGACGAGCTCGCGCAGCTCTCTGGTCTCAGGCGGGGCGATCCAGCCCTCTGCGAGGCGGCCCAGCCGGAGCATGGCGGCGAGGTCTCTCGCGTCGCGTTCGTCGTTTTTCACCCGGCGGTTGCCCCAGTTGTTGCCGAGGGCGTGGGCGAGGTGAACGTTGCAGCCGAGCTCTTGCAAGAGATCGGCTGCCCAGTACCAGCCATAGGTGGACTCGAGCACCACTTCTGGTGCCTCGCCCGCCTCGGCCATCGCCTGGGCGAGCTCGAACGGTTGGCTCGGGATGCGCACGCAACCGAGCAGGTCGCCGTCTTCGGACATGCGGTAGATGGTGGAGCTTCGGCGATGAAGATCGATACCGACGTACTGTCGCTCCATAGGGACCTCCTCCTCTTGTCGAGGGTGGTTGTGGAAACCCGAGTGTCGCTCGCGGCGCTCGAATCTTCACGAGGGGCGGAGGCCCCGCCCCTTCATCACATCAGGTAGGTGGGGCGCCTTCTGGCTCCCGGAGCGTCAAGTCCTTGCTGTCGCGAGCGGCCCCCCACATTGCCATATCCCTGGCGCGCGTCTGCAGGTGTGTGCACCTGCAGATCACAAAGGTAGAAGCGCTAATAACCCACAACGAGAAGCGTATGTCACGGCGTGGACGATAAGCAGGAGTGCGACGTTGCTCATCGTCGGAGCGGGAGAGGAGCCGGCCAGCTGGCCGACGATCGGCATGTTCGAGGTCGGTCGCTACCCTTCCGGGGTCGACTCTTGTGCCGAGCGCCTGTCCGTCGCGCTCGACAGCTCAGGCAAAACGGGCTGTCCTACCGGCAAATCGGTGGGGTGCTGGGCGTCGGGGCGAGCACGGTGAGGGAGAACCTGGGGAGTTCCCGAGATCGCCGGCAGTTTGCCGTGCATGTCGGCGACGGCGGCCTCGGCGTGTGCCGAGAACCGTGCTGACAGCGATCAGTATCAGAACGATGCCAGCCCCGAACAGGAAGTAGCCACGGTGGTTCTGTTAGGCGTTGGCGACGTAGCCGAGGAGCGGGACCGTCCAGCGTGAAGCTCCAGGTCCCACTAGCACCCAGCGTGTCGGAATCGGTGCCGGAGATGGAGTACGTGCCCGCGGCGAGCTTGCCGCTCGTCGTGACCACGCCCGCGGACGAGACCCGGAGGCTAGCGGTGGACACGGGTTTGAAGGTCACACCGCTGGCATCGGTCGCCAGCTGGTCGGTGAACGCCGCCGATTTCGTTGTCGCAGTGCCGATGATCATCCCGGACCAGTCGGCCCCGTAGGTGGTGCCGTCAACCGGGTAGGTAACGCTCACCGCCGGGGGAGGGGTGGTGGTGCTGAGCAAATTAGGTAAAGCTGACCGTCGAGCTGGTGCCTAGGTTCCCGGCACAGTCTGTCGCCTCGGCGATGACGCTGTAGCTGTCGCCCGAGGTGAGGTTGCTCGCGGGCATGGCAAGTAACCAGGTCGTGGTGCCGGTGGCCGCCAGGAAGGTCTGGCTGGAGGCAGCAAAGGTGGTGCCGTTCCACCACTGCTTGGTGCTGGTGTCCTCGATTGCCACCTCCGTGCTCGTGATCGTCGTCCCAGTTCCTGACAAGGCCGTGCCGGTGATCATCCCGGACCAGTCGGCCCCGTAGGTGGTGCCGTCAACCGGGTAGGTGACGCTCACCGTCGGGGCGGTCTCCGCCGTGACGGCTCCGGTCTCGGCGCTCCCGGTGCCTACTGTTGTGGAGAGGGGCTGCGCGGCCTTGTCTGTGGAGACGACGATTCTCGTCTGGCCTGCATGACTGGGTGGAACGATGATGCCGGCGGTGTAGGCGCAGAGTACGCCGCCGAGGACGGCGAAAAACAGGACAGCCACGGGAAGAAGGATCGTTCGGGCGCGCATCAGTCTTGGTCCTCAGACGAACTTTCCGCATTGGCGTGGTTCGCGGCGGTGTTCGGGGTGACTACCGGGGCCGCCTCTGTGGCCGCGCCACCCTCTGGTGCAGCTCGGTAGGTGGCGCTCGCTTGAACCGGTCGTCTGCCCGAGGGCTGGTCACGGACCGAGTAAAGGTAGGTCAGCGTTTGGTCCTGGACGAAGTAGTCCCGCCCCGATTCCCCCGCGCAGTGCAGGATCATCCGGCCCTCGTGCTCGGCGATCTTGACCAGGTCCTCTACGTTGGCCACCCGCACGCTTGCCGCCTCTCCGAGCGCCTCGGGGCGTTCCACCGCGACCAGGATCGGACCGTAGCGAGCAGCGATGCGGTCGGTTTCTGTGGCCCGAGATGCCTTGCGTAAGAGGATCCCAAGGCCCAACAAAGCCACAACGCAAGCGACCAGTGCCCAAGCTGCGACCTCTCGGGACCTGGAAACGCTCGGGTGTAGGCCGAGGAACGACAGGTTCGCGGAGGTCGTGCGGGGAACGCTCACGGAACCGGCGGCACTGGGCTGGATTAGCTGCGCCAGTGTCGTCGTCGAGCCACTTTGGCCCAGGTACAGCTGCGCTTCGTTGCTTGTGAGGGTGAAGCTAAGCGGTGGGTCGAAGCTCCCGCGCAGGGGAGAAGAGCCACCGAGCACCCCCGAGACCTGCACTGTCGGCTCTAGGGCCAGGACGTAAGAGACCCCCGCCCCCGTGCCGGTCTGGGCCTCGATGCTCGCCAGCCGTTGCTCGATGGCGGGCAGATTGAGCGTCCCTGCCAACTGAACCTGGGTGCCAGAGAAGGAAGTCTTCGCCCCCACCGGCAGCGTTTGCGACCAGCCATCAGAGCTGGTCAGGACCGCTGTAAGCCTTGCGCGACCGGTCAAGCGTGTGGGCAGCGCAGAGACAAACCTGTAGGAAAAGGCCACCTTGACCACCGGTGCCACCGCCCAGAAGATGGGCTGGCCGGTCGTGACGACACCGTTGGCGTAAGCGTCGCCCTTGGCATGAGCGCTGTAGCTCCAGGTGCCGCTCTGGCGATAAGAAAGATGCTCGGTAGTAACGGCCGTGGTCGGACGGGTGAAAGAGAACGCCCCGAGGATGAGTGCCGCCAAGGCGACGACGCAGATGATCGAGGCAGCCACTTGGCCCGGCAAGCCGATCACGGCCATGATCGGACTGCCGCCTCTGGCGCGGTGAGAGGGAGGGCGGCGGCGTTTCGCACGGCTTGCCGATGTGCCGTCACGCCTGATGCTCTTTCGCCGACGTCGACGCTCTCGCTCAGCCGGGACAGCAACGATCCCGGCCATAGCCACTGCCGCCAGCACCACACTGGCCTCCCGGTTTCTCGGGCTGTCTATGAGACGACCGACCTTGGGCACATGCAGCCAAAGCCTGCCCACCACGTCGGTGGGAGCTGGGTGATAGGGATCGACGAAGTCGTTGTTGTCGCCCTTCATCAAGAAGTCCCCACCCTTCTTGCCAATGATCCGGTGCAGCACGATCCCGATATGAGGCGATTTGTACCCAACGATCTCACCGACCTCGTATGAACTGGCGGGACGGAGGATTGCAAGGTCGCCGCTGTGAAAGCGCGGCTCCATGCTGATACCCGAGGTGACCACGTAGATCGAGTCACCCCCCCAGCGGGTTGGAGCAAAGTTGAACCAGAACAGCCCGGCCGCCACCAGCGCGACAGCACCCAGGGCTGTCCCGGTCCATGTCCAAGTTCGTTTCACCGTTCGATCTTAGAGACGTCGGGGGGCACGTTGCCGTGCCCCCCGATGAACCAAGTCTCCGATGTGATTACTGAATGCCATGAAGGGGGACCTCCCCCGGTGAGAACTTTGGTTCTCTCCGGATCCACACCGAAGGAGGTCCCATCACCATGTTGCACGCTGGATTGGATCTTTCAAGACGCCGGGTCGATGTTC
>Ga0326727_10011006_pt1 | contig 21274 bp, 15 predicted proteins | sample MB2enrmetagenome_FD_207643 | JGI IMG/M metagenome (GOLD analysis project Ga0326727, IMG submission 207643) | Lab enriched peat soil microbial communities from McLean, Ithaca, NY, United States - MB29MY | ecosystem: Environmental > Terrestrial > Soil > Wetlands > Peat | place: USA: New York...
GCGGGCCGTTTCTGGCGCCGCACTGGAAATGGCTGGACGAATTGGAAGCCGCCGGTGGACGCGTCGCGCTGAACGCCACCGAAATGAGCGAACGCAGCCTGTCGCCGGCGTTTGATTTTGATGCCGGTGCAAACGATCCATTCGACGCGCTGGTCCGCGGCTACTGCGACAACATCATCGACGTGTTCCAGCGGCCGAACACGCGGCTGTATTCCTGGCTCAAGCCGCGGCTGGCGTCCCGCCATGTGCGCGGCATCGTGCTCTGGCATTTCACCGGCTGCGATCTGTGGCGGGCCGAGGCGCAGACCTTGCGCGAATCTTTTGGCCTGCCGGTGTTGCTGCTCGAAGCCGGCGCGGAACCGGGCGCCGGGCCGCGCGAACTCAACTGCCTCCAGGCTTTTGTGGAAATGCTCCGATGAACACTCCGCCGCGCAAGTTGAGCCTGGACCAGTGGGACGGCCGCTACGAGCAACTCCGGCGGGACGGTCTGCGCGAACCCGCTTACGGCGGGCCGCTGCGGCGTCATGTCGTCCGCGAAAAGGATTTCCGGCTGCAACAATTACAGTTCGACAACTCGCCCGCCGCCCTGCGCCTCTGGAATTTTCTCCTGACGGAAAACGAGCGCCTTCATCAGGCCCGCGCCCTCGGTCACAAAATTGTCGGCACAATGAAAGACCTCGGCACCGTGCCGGTCATGGCCTATGCGCTGCCGGGCGTGCGGGCGTTTTATCCGGATGGCGCGTGGTGGACGCCGTGCCTCATGGAATGCGGCGACAAGCTGCTGCAACAGGCGGAACGGATGGGCATTGACGCCTCGTTCTGTCCGGTGCGCGCGATGCTGCCGGCCTTCGGGAATGGCCGCCATTTCCCGGAGCCGGATTTGCTGGTGTGCAGCGCCGGCGCGATCTGCGATGATTTTTCCGCCATCGCCCAACGACTGGAACATCTGGGCCGTTCCATTCTCTGGTGGGAAATCCCGCGCCGGCGCCAGCCTGCCTTGGGCGAAACGGCCTGCGATCTGCCGGGTCGGCTCGCCGCGCCGCAAATTCAGGTGGACTGCGTGCGGACGGAATTGCAGCGCGTTGGCAAGGCGCTGGGCGAACTGGCCGGAAAAACTTTGGACAATGACTGTTTGGCGGCCGGCATTCGCGCGGCCAATCAAGCGCGCTGGCTGCTGGGCTCGTTGCGCCGCGCTGTTTATTCCGCGCCCGCCGCGCCGCTGCCCGCCCTGGAAATGCTCGTGGCGGAAATGCTCGCCATCCATTTCTGCTCCGACCGCGGGGAAACCATCGCCGTGCTCGGCGGCTTGCTGGCTGGCGTCCGGTCGCGCGCGCGGCGCAACCAGTTTGTTGTCAGCGCCGGGGCCGTGCGGATTTTCTGGGTGAATCCGGTCGCGGATTTGCGCGCGATGAACTTGTTGGAAGAACTCGGCGGACGCCTGTGCGGTTCGGATTACATGTTCACCCACGCGCTGGATTTGATTCCCGAAAATCTGCCGCCGCTGGAAGCGCTGGCCCGCATTGCGCTGGCCGATCCGATGGTTGGCCCGGCGTCCGACCGCGCCGCGCGCATCGTCCGCGAATGCCGGGCCGGCCGCGCCGAGGCCGTGGTCGTCTCGCGCATTCCCGGCGCCAGCCACTGCGCCCGCGAAGGGGCAATTATTCTCGAAATCGTGCGGCAAAAAATCGGGATTCCCGCCATCGAACTTGAAATCCCGCCTGTCTGTGATGCCATGCGGCCCAGCCTCGGCTCCCGCTTGCAGGCGCTGGTTGAAACCGCCCGCGCCAGGAGGACCAGATGATTTGCGCCGGCATCGACGCAGGCTCGCGTTCCATCAAGGCGGTGTTGTTCGACACCGGCAGCAAACAAATTCTTGCCTCCGGCCTGACCGACCAGGGTGTGGAACAGGAACGACTGGCGGCGGAACTTTTTGAAACACTGTTGCAGGAGGCGGGACTGGAGCGGTCGCGGATTTCCGGCGTGGTGGCCACCGGTTACGGACGCCATGCCATCCGTTTCGCCGACACCACCGTCACGGAAATTACCTGCCACGCGCGCGGCGTCCACCGGCTGGCGCCGGACGCCCGCACGATCATCGAGATCGGCGGACAAGACAGCAAGGTCATCAGCCTCGAAGACGGCGGGCGCGTCCGCGATTTTGCGATGAACGACCGCTGCGCGGCGGGCACCGGGCGTTTCCTGGAAATGGTCGCGGCGCGGCTGGACATGAATTGGGAAAAGCTGGCGGAACTCGGGCGCCAAAGCAAGAAGCCGGCGCTCATCAGCAACATGTGCGTGGTCTTCGCCGAGACGGAAATCATCGGCCTGCTGGCGGACGGCAAGCCGTTGCCGGACGTGGTGGCCGGCGTGCAGAACGCCATCGCCACGCGCGTTTCAGCGCTGGCGGGCCGGTTCATTTCGCCGCCGGTCTATTTCACCGGCGGCGTCGCGTTGCAGGCCGGCATGGCCCGCGCGCTGGAGGAAGTTTTGGCTTGTCCGGTCCGCGTCGCCCCGCGGCCGCAATACACCGGCGCGCTCGGCGCCGCCCTCTCCGCCGGCGCGGCAAAACCGTCCGGCGGCGGCCTGTGAACAGATTTTGTCATTCTTAAAAGCAATTCTTGTCTCGCTTGGCCGGTTTTGTGGTGGCATCCTTGTCCCCTGGCGCCAGGTCAGAGCAAACGCGCGCCAAAAATATGCCGGATCAAAAACAGGAATTGCTTCGAGCGCTCCCAGCCATCACTGAATTGCTGAAAAGCGAAACTGCCGCCGGCTGGCTCCGACAACATCCGCAGCCGCTCGTCACCAAATGTCTGCGGCGCGCGCTGGCCGGATTGCGCCGGCAAATCCTCAACGCCGCCGCCGGCCCCGCCGACACACGGCACATCACCGCCGGGGCGGTGCTGGCACAGGCGGAAAAGTTTCTCCGGCACGCCACCGAACCGCGCGTGCGCGAAGCCATCAACGCCACCGGCATCATCCTTCACACCGGCCTGGGCCGCGCGGTCCTGCCGGCGGGCGTGGTGGATTCGATGATGGGGGAATTGAAAGGGTATTGCACCCTGGCCGTGGACCGCGAATCCGGCGGGCGCGCGGAGCGCGATGAAGTGGTGGAATACATTTTGACGGAACTGACCGGCGCGGAGGCGGCCACGGTCGTCAACAACAACGCCGCCGCCACCCTGCTGGTGCTCGCGGCGCTGGCGGCGCAAAAGGAAGTCATCGTCTCGCGCGGACAGCTCATTGAAATCGGCGGCTCCTTCCGCCTGCCGGAAGTGATGGCGCAGAGCGGCGCGCGGCTCGTCGAAGTGGGCGCGACCAACCGCACGCACCTCAAGGATTACCAGAAGGCCGTCGCGGAAAACACGGCGGCCATCCTGCGGGCGCATCCCAGCAATTTTCGCGTCGTCGGTTTCACCAGCGAGGTCGCGTTGCGCGAACTGGCGGAGTTGGCCCGCGCCCGCCATTTGATTCTGATCGATGATCTCGGCGCGGGCGCGTTGGTGGATTTGAAATTATTCGGCCTGCCCCACGAGCCGACCGTGCGCGAATCCATCGATGCCGGCGCGGACGTCGTCCTGTTCAGCGGCGACAAACTGATTGGCGCCGGCCAGTGCGGCGTGATCGTGGGACGAAAGGTGTTGATTGAAAAACTCCGCCTGCATCCGCTCATGCGCGCCGTCCGCGTGGACAAAATCTGCCTGATGGTTCTGGAGCGGACGCTGCAACTGTTCCGGGACCCGGCGCGGCTGCCCCGCGAACATCCGACCTACGGCATGATCTGCACGCCGCCGGAGGCGTTGCAATCGTGCGCCCAAAATCTCGCGCGCCTGATTTCCGCCGAAGCTCCCAAAGCCGAAATTACAATCGCCGAAAGCCAGGCTTTCCTCGGCAGCGGTTCGCTGCCAACGGAGGCGCTTGCCAGTTTCGTCGTGACGGTTTCCCTGCCGGAAATGAGCGCCGCCGAACTGGCGCGTCGGCTGCGGTTGGATCGCGCCTGCGTTTTTGGCCGCATCGAAAACGACCGGCTCTGCCTGGATGTCCGCACGTTGACGGACGAACAAGTGCCGGCGGTCGCCGCCGCGTTGGGCCGTGTCGTCTCATGAACGCGCCGCGCCGCAACATCATGCTCGGCACCGCCGGGCACGTGGACCACGGCAAAAGCGCGCTGGTCAAGCTGCTCACCGGCTGCGAAACGGACACGCTCGCCGAGGAAAAACAGCGCGGCCTCACGATTGATCTCGGCTTCGCGCCCTGCCGGCTCGCGGACCAACGCGTGGTCGGCGTGGTCGATGTGCCCGGCCACGTGGATTTCATCCGCAACATGGCCGCCGGCGCGCATGGCATTGACGTGGTCATTTTTGTCGTCGCGGCGGACGACGGCATCATGCCCCAAACGCACGAGCACCTGCACATTCTCACGCTGATGGGGTTGCGCCACGGGCTGGTGGCGCTGACAAAAATTGATCTCGTGGACGCCGCGCGGCGGAACGCCGTGGTCCGGGATTTGCGCCGGCTGCTGGCGGAAACATTTCTGGCCAGCGCCCCGATCTGTCCGGTCTCCAACATCACCGGCGAAGGCTTCGACGATTTTTTTGATGCGCTGAACCGGGCCGTGGAAGCGTGCGGCGACCGCCCTTGCACAGGGCCTTTCCGGCTGTGGGTCGAGGATGCGTTCACCATTCGGGGCACGGGCACGGTCGTCACCGGCATTCCCACGCATGGCCGGATTCGCCCCGGCGAAAAACTCCATCTCTTGCCCGCCGGTTTGGCCGGGCACGTCCGCCGGATGCAGGTTTACGGCCAGGACGCCGCGGAAGGAAGCGCCGGCGAATGTGTCGCGCTGAACATTCCGGAACTGGACCACGAAGCCGTGCGGCGCGGCATGGTTCTGTGCGCATCCTTTTTGTTCGAGCCGGCCATGATGGCTGAGGCGGAATTGCAAATCCTGAAATCCATCCAGGGAAAAATCGAGGACTACCTCGAAGTGCAGCTCCATGTTGGAACCGCCTCGGTCCCGGCCCGGCTGGCGATGCTGGAAAACACCGCCATGACCGGCGGGCAAAGACAATTTGTCCAGCTCCGCCTCGCCTCTCCCCTGCCGCTCGTGCCCGGTGAACGGTTTGTCGTGCGGGCCAATGTCGCGGACGCGGGCGTCAGCGGGCTGACGACCATCGGCGGCGGACAAATCCTCGGCTTGAGCAATGCGCGCTTGCGCCGGAAAAAACCATGGACGCTCGACCTGCTCGCCGCCCGGCGTCAAGCCGTCGATGATCCGTTGCGCTGGTGTGAACAGATGGTGCGCGAAAGCCAGTCGCCCGCCACCGTTGCCAGCCTCCAAAAGAAATGCTGGAACTGCCCGGAGGAAATCGCCGGAGCGCTCGAACGGCTGCGCGCCGAAAACCGGGCGGTTCAGGCCCCCGGCGGTGGATGGCTTCATTGCGCGGTCGTGCAAAAGATGGCGGAGAAGATTCTCCCCGCCGTCCAAACTTTTCACGCTGCCAACCCGCAACGCGCCGGCATCAGCCGCGAAGAATTGCAGGCCACTCTCAACGCCGGCCCCGTTTTGCTGGAGGCGGCGGCAGAATCGCTGCTGGCCTCCGGGCAACTCGAACGCAACGGCGCGTTGTGGGCGCGGGCCGGTTGGAACGCGCGGATTTCAGACCGCGACCAGCGCCTGTGCGACCAGATCGCCGCGAAATTGCAGCAAGCCGGCCGCTCCCCTCCGGGCCTGGAGGAGTTGGCGGCATCCGCCAACGAGCCGCTGCCGCGCGTCCTCGCCATGGCGCGGCTGCTGGCCGAACGCGGCGTGGTGGTGCGGTTGGATGACCAGATTTGGATGCACCGCGACGCCGTGGAAGCCGGCAAGCAAACCGCCCTGAAACTATTCGCCCGCGCACCGGCTTTTTCCACCATGGAATTCCGCGATGCGCTCGGCGTCAGCCGCAAATTCGCCGTGCCGCTGGTGGATTATCTGGACAAAATCCGCTTCACCGTCCGATCCGGCAACAACCGCACGCCGGGGGCGGAAGCGAAAAAGCTTTTGCAATGAAAATTGATTTTGCCAAACGCCGCCGCGTGATGGAGCGGTCGCAGCTTCTGGGACATTGCATCTGCGACGTTCAACGTGCGTGCCCCTGCGATGTTCTTCGTGAACAGGACCTCTGTCCCTGCGCTGGAGAGCGGCCTGAGGCCATGGACGTTTCACAGGTGAAATTGACGCAACTCGCGCGCAATGCCGGCTGCGCCTCAAAGATCGCGCCCGCTGACCTGGATGCGGCGCTGGGCCGGCTGCCGGCGGTGGAAGACCCGGCGGTGATTTCCGGACTGGCCGCCGCCGATGACGCCGCGATTTACCGGATTGCCGACGACCTTTGCCTGGTGCAGACGGTGGACGTTTTCACGCCCTGCGTGGACGACCCGCGGCTCTTCGGCAAAATCTGCGCGGCCAATTGTCTCTCCGACATCTACGCGATGGGCGGCCTGCCGCGCACGGCTTTGAGCGTGCTGGCGTTTCCCTCCGAAACATTGCCGGGTGAAATCATCCATCAGATGCTGGCCGGGGCAATGGATGTTTTCAAGGAAGCCGGCGTCGCGCTCGTCGGCGGACACAGCATCAAGGATGATGAAATCAAACTCGGCTTTGCCATCACGGGCCTGATTAATCCCGCCGTGGCCGCCTCGCTGGAAAAACCAAAGGCCGGCGACGTGCTGGTCCTCACCAAGCCGCTCGGCACGGGGGTGCTTTGCTTTTGCCGCCAAATCGGGCGCGATGATCCGGCGGGCATGGCGGCGGCTGAACTTTCCATGACCGCCCTCAACCAGGCGGCGGCGGAGGCGATGAAGGAGGCGGGCGCGTCGGCCTGCACGGACGTCACGGGCTTCGGCCTCTTCGCCCATCTGCTGCGGATGCTGCGGCCGGGCGGACTCGGCGCGGAAATCCGGGCGGAGGCGCTGCCGGCGTTCGACGGCGCGATGGACGCCCTGCGGCAAGGCGTGATTCCGGGCGCGATTGAACGGAACCGCGAGTATGTCGGCGGCGCGCTTCACATTGCGCCGGGCGTGGACGAGGCCCCGGTGAACCTGGGATTCGACGCGCAGACTTCCGGCGGATTGCTCATCGCCGTCCCCGCGGAGCGCCTGGAAATGTTGCGGCAATCCCTGGCCCGGCGCGGCGCCGGACATTTTGTCATCGGAAACATTATTGACGACAGCGCCGGCCGGATTTTCCTTTCGCCGCCAGCCGGCAAAAAAACCGTGAAAATTTCACGATCCAATTCAACCGTTCAACCGCAGGAAATGGATTCCATGAAAACACAAACGAAAAACTCTTCCGCCCATCACGACGCTTGTTGCGCGGAGGCGTTCCACAACGAAATCACAACCGGTTCCGCCCCCGAATCGCAAAAGGCCTTTGGCGCGCTGATGCGCTCGGTGCAATCGGCCGGCGCGCTGGATGAAAAGACGAAGGAACTCATTCTATTCAGCCTGGTCGTGTGCAGCCGCTGCCAGCCCTGTTTTGAGGCGCATTATCTCAAGGCGCGCGACATGGGCATTCCGCAGGCGGAATTGGACGAGGCGGCGTGGTGCGCCATCGCGATGGGCGGCGCGCCGGTGAAAATGTTTTATCAGGAATGTCTGGAGCGCCTTGCGCAGCACAAAACCGGGGAATCGTGAGAGCCATCCCTCAGGCTTTTGGCTGGTCTGGCGGCGTGCTTTGCGGCAGGGCGAAGCACGGTTCGATGGCGCCGCAGGTGGCGCATTCGAGACAGCGGATGCAGCCGGAAACGTTCACGGCCTGATCCACTTTCACGCCCATCGAGCAGCGGCTGCGGCAGAGGTTGCATTCGACGCATTGCTCCGGATTGAACCGGAGATGAAACAGGCTGAATCGGTTGAAGAGCGCGAGCAATCCACCCAGCGGACAAAACATCCGGCACCACGGCCGGTGAATGAAAAGCGCGGCGGCAAGGAATGAAAGCAAAATGCCGGTCTTCAACCCGCTCATCACCCAGCCGTGGCCGGCCAGCAGGCTTTGAACGGAGTAAGGCACGCCGGCTTCCAGCGCGCCGGCCGGACAAAGCCGGCAGATGGAGATTACCTGCTTCTCAAACGGAATGCCTTTGCAACCCAAAATCAGCGGCAGAACAATCACCAGTCCAGCCAGAACCAGATAACGAATGTGGCCGGTCCAGAACGGCAGGTTGATTTTCCGAGTGGTGATTTTGCCAAGCAAATCCTGGAGAAAACCGAACGGACAAGCCCAGCCGCAGACGATGGAACCGCCTGCCGCGCCGACGAGCAGGAGGATGCCGATCAACAAATACGGCACTTCCCCCACCACCGGCAGCAGCGCCGCATAGTTGGCCATCACGCCCACCGGGCAGGCAAAGGACGACAACGGGCACGAGTAACAGTGGAACACGCAGCCGGGAATGCCGTGCAGCCACCTGCCCGCCGGCGCGAGCCACATGCCAAGAAAACCGGTTTGCACCCACGGGCGCCACCGCGAGAGCTTTCGTCCGAGCGCCGCCGGCTTCCATTGAGGACAATTGGGAACAGAACATTCCATGCGGATCAAGCCGGCCACGCCATGTGGCCTGAGTTCATTTTATTCACGTGGGACAGGGCGATTTCGCGCCGGTGTCCACGCGGATCTTCCACGCCGGCGGCCGGACATGGGCCTGTTGTTTCGCCCAGCGATCCAGCGCCTCGCCGGGATTGGCCGCGCCGTCGAGTTTTGGCGGCGGCGCGGGCGCGGCTTGGTTCGGGTATTGCACGCCGCCGGACGAGAAGGCTTTGACCAATTGAATTTCCCACGCGGTGTTTCCGTCCACGGTGTCCACGCCGGTCAGATGCCGCGCGCCGCAAAACGCCAGCACCGCGCCGGCGAGAGCGACGGCGAATCCGGGCCAGAAATCGTGGCGTTCCCGCCCGCGCAACGCGCGATCCACCGGCGGTTGTGGGACTTGTTTAAACATGCCAAAGGGGCGGATTTGGGAAATTGGCGGAGGTGAATGGGAATCGAACCCACCTGGGACTTTGTTGAATCCCACGCTGGTTTTGAAGACCAGGAGCGCCACCAGGCCGCCTCACACCTCCACGCCGGGTCGCTGCGCCGCCTGCCGATGGCAGGCATGATTCATTTCCGGCGGACTGCATCACACAGGCATTTGGCCAGATTTGAACAGAAATTTCAATCCGAATTAATCGCGGCTTGCGAGGCGTGCGGTTACTTCGCCAGTTTTTTGATCTGCGCGTCCAACTCGTCCAGCGTGAAGCCTTCCGTGACGACACGATGACTGGCGTCGGTGAGGATCAGCCATGGCAACGCCGGAACCACCAGGACCCATTTTGATTTTTCGGATTTCTCCGTCACGCGTCCAAGCGGAAATGAAACCGGGCTGGCGCTTTTCCATTCATTGAGTATTTCATCGCTGGTGACCGCGGCTTGAACACCCAGCACAGCGACGCCTTGCCGGCGCAGTGCGGCGGCCTGTTCATTCAACAGGCGGACGACGTGCCGCGAGGAACGCTGGCCCGCATCGAACAGGCACAACAACAAAGGCTGGCCGGTGGGTGCGGCGTCGCCAGCCAGATTGACGCCTGCCAAATCGGGGAGCGGACTGCCTTTGAGCGGGGCGCGATGCGGGGTCTGGCGGAGATTCTGCGGCTGGGAACTCAAGGTCATCACGACATTGGTGTCGCCCCCTTCGGCGGTGGCTTGCGCGAAACCACCGCCTTGGGGGGAATTGGCGAAGAGGCGAATCCGCCCCTCGCAAACCTGAAAGTGAAACCGGCCTTTGCTGTCGGTGGTTGTGTTTCCTTCAGGCTGGTCTTCGCCGGAAAGATTCACATAGGCGCCCGCGGCCGGCTTGTCATTTTCATTCAGCACCTGGCCGGCCAAAACACGGTCGGCAAGCTTGAGGACGAACGGCGATAGTTCCACGCGCTTTGTTTCGGAATCACCTTCCACTTGCTGCTGGGTTCGACCGTGGCCTTTGGCTGAGGCGAAAACCATGTAGTGCGCGTCCGGCGGCAGGCACTTGATTTCGTAGCGGCCTTGCGCGTCGGCGGCGGCCATTTTTTCGTCCAACTGGTCGTAGGCGTTCCCCGCCTTGAGCCACACCCCGACCTGCGCGCCGGCCAGTGGAGAGTCGTTCGTGTCTTGCACGCGCCCGGCCACGGTCAGGGCGGGTTTTAATTTCACGTCGAGGTTCGTGGCATCCTCCGGCAACTCTTCGCTGGCCGCCAGATTGCGTGCCGGGTCGCGGGCAACCAGCAGGGCGACGCCGGACTGCATTTGCCACGGCTGGAGCGACCAGGTGAGGCTGAACGCGCCGTTGGTCGTGGACTTTGTCCAGCGCAAACCATTGAAAGCTGGAAACACCGCCACCTGCGCGCCGGCCATGGGTTTGCCGCCAGCGTCCGTCACCGTGCCTTTGAGTTTGTGCGCGGTTGACCCCGGGGAGTTGCCGAATGTTTGACCGAGCCGCAGAACGACGTCGGTGTCGCCGCCTTCCGCCGAAACGTTGCCGAATGAATTCTGGTGGTTGGCCGAGATTTGAACCGGGCCTTCGCAGACATGCTCGAAGCGGAAGCGTCCCTGGCGGTCCGTGCGCGCGTTCGCATTGGGCTGGCCTTCTCCGTAAAGATTCACATTGGCGCCAACGACCGGCTTGTCGTCGGCGTCGAGCACTTGGCCGGCGAGTTTGAGGTTGGCGGGTTTGAGATCAAACGGATCGAGTTCCATGCGGCCGGCCTCGGCGGAGGCCTCCACGTCGTTCATCGATTTCTGCCCATAACCTGGCACCGAGAGGACGATGCCGTATTTCCTGCCGGGCGGCAGCGCGGAAATTTCAAAATGTCCCGGCGTGTTGCTTCCGCGGCTCAAATCGGTAAGATGCACGCCCCTTCTACCGGTCCAAAAAATCAGTGTGGCGGTGGCGTTGGTGACAGGTTTGCCGTCGCATTCCGCCCGGCCGGCCAGCGTCAGCCCCGGCGCCAGTTTCAGATCCAGCGGGCCGGTGTCTTCGTCAATGTCCTGCGCCACGGCCAGATTGTGTTCCGTGTCCCGGACAAGAACGCAGGCGGTCGTCTCGTTTTGTCCAAATCCGCGCTGGTTCCATTCCAGATCAAACTTGCCGCCGGCATCGGTCTTGACATCGCCCGCTCCGGGGCCAAAACCACCCATCATCCTCACCGGCAATCCCGCCGCCGGTTGGCCGTCCGGCCGGCGGACAATGCCGGAAATGATTTTCGGAGAGGCGATTTCAATCTCCACGCGGTTCGTTTTGCCGGCTTCCACGCTGGCGGAATTCTGGTTCTGATTCCCGAAGCTGGAGTCACGGGACGCCATCACCTGATAATCCCCCGGCGGCAACCGCAGGCGGGCAATGCCGTTGCTGTCGGAATGGACAGCGGATTGAAAATTCTGCTTGTAGGCATTCACCAGAACTTGCGCCAATGGTTTGCGGTCATTTTGTCCCACCACGGCGACTTCCAACAAGCCGCCGCGCGACGCCGTCACTTGAACGTCACGCGTTATTTGTCCGGCTTCGACCGAAACTGGAACCGCGTCCGCGACCCATTCCGGAACGGCGTTGGTGCCAAAAACGACATGAATTCCGTAGGAACCGGCGGTCACGTCGCTGATGTGAAACGTGCCGTCCGCGCCGGATTGCACCGGCTCGCGCTCATCAAAGCCGGAAAAGCCCGGCCCCTCGGGCTGCAACGTCAGCCGCGCGGCGGGCGGCGGTTGATGACTTCCCTCGACGATGATTTTGCCTTCGATGCCGCCAGCCGGTTCCACAACCAATTTAATGTCTTCCTGCCCCCCGCTCCAAGGCAGCGAGAACCCGCGCGAGAAATCCTGTTCCGTTTGGCGCAGGGTTTTTCCCGGCGCCTGAACTGCAAGGGCGGCCGTGGCATCGGTTGGAAAATTTTTGATGCGGAAACGGCCGGCGGCATCCGTGCGGGCGGCAAAGCAATCGCGCGCCGCTTTGCCAGTCAAATAATTAAAACCCCGCGCCTGGCCAACCGGCGAAATTTCGCTGACGGCCATGGCCACGAAAACCTCGGCGCGGGCGACAGGTTTGTCCGCTTCATCCACCACCACGCCGGCCAGCGCCGCCGGCGGAGTCAGCGCCAAATGTTCTTCCATCTTGCTGACGGAATTAAACGGCTGGCCCAACTGTTTCCAGGCGGGGGCCAGTCCCGGCTTTCGCGCCAGCAAGAATCCCGGCGCCCGCGACACCTGGAATTCAAAAGCGCCGGCGGTCTTGGTGGTGATTCGCCCTTTTAATGCCAGAGGATTCGCAACGAACGGTTTTGCCTCGTAGCTCCAATATTCCACTGTCGCGCCGGCCAGAGGATGGCCGGCGGCGTCCGTGACCGTTCCGGCACACTTGATTTTTTGCGCACCGCCGTTCGTGCCCGCGTCCGCCGCTTTTTGTGCCCCCGCCCGCCCCGGCGTCTGGACGCACGCGCTGACGCCCAAGAGCACGGCGACGGCGGAAACCAGAAGGAATCGCCGTGTCGTTTTCATGCATTGATCGAATTATTCTTTTGCCTTGAGCGTCATCGGACTCGTCCGCACCTCGAACGGGCTGAAAATTTTGACGCTGCCAACCAACGGACGCTGCACATTTTTAGGCTCCCGCCATGAGAGCGAACAAACGCCGCCTCACCCAAACTCGAAACTGTTCGTATAACACACCGTTCCGCCGGCGCCGGCCAGCATCAATTTCGGCCCGCGCGGGCGCTGCCCTTCGCGCAGCATTTCGATGGACTCTTTTTGCCGCCCTCGGAATTGGAGGCTGAACTCGACCTGACGCCTGGCGCCCTCCTTCGCCTTGAGCACGGCTTGCACCGGCTCGCCAATTTCCAGCGCGGCGGCTTTATCGGCGGCGACCTCGAAGGCGGCGGTTTTGGGGAAATCATAGCCGGAGAGCGTCCACGCCGCGCCTTTTTCATCCTTGCGATCGATCTTCCAGTTGACGATCCGGTAATGGCCTGCCGGCAGGGTGAATTCGCCGTTGACCGGTTTGCGCACAAAATGGCCGTTCTGGCCGAACGCGGCGAATTCGGAAATGTTGTCCGGCACACGCACCCGGCCGAGTGTGACGTTCTCCGCCTTTTCCACTTTGACGAACGCGCCGTCACGGGCGGCTTCGATCCGGTACAACTTCCCGTCCACTTCCAGCATCCGGCCCAAAAAACGTTCGGCGGTCTTGTCGCCCTCGACTTGGACGCGGTCGCTTTCATACGGATCCGGCGCGACGTCGTTGAATGTGCCGTTGACATTGCCGTCAATGAGTTGGATGCGTTTTTTCACGCCGTCGAAATTCACCACGCCTTCATACCAGCCGGCGGACGAGGCCAGCAATTGCGCGGGATTCGTTTCGTATTGATAGAACCGGAAAATGACATGATAGGTGATCGGCCCGTCCTCCCCCTTGAACACAACGCGGGCCGGCGGGAACCAGGCGAGGTAGGAATCCATCCGCGCCTGGAGGGGCGTTTTGTCGTCCAGCCGGCCGTTGCCGTCACTGTCAATAAACAGCCGGTCATACGGGCCGGACTTTCGCGAGCAGTCCACGCAGAGCCAGCGCCCGCCGGCGGGGTCCATCGGCGTCAGCCAGCGCGCGAACCAGGGCGATGCGGTCAACTTGGGCAGGGCGACTCCGGGCGGCGCATTGGTGGTCAGTTTCACTTCCTGGTAGGCGCGGCCCTCGGTGCCGGTGTGGTATTCCAGCCATTGCTCAGATTGCCCGAACGCGGCGCCGGCGAGAACCATTCCGGCCAGAATCAATGCTTCGGAACGTTTCATCATGTGAGGAGGGTTTTTTTGTTCATCGAGTTCAAGTTTTCAAACTGGCATCCGGCACAGGCGCAATCGAGGGCGGCGTTTCCGGTTCGACGCACAGCAACGCCTTGAGCCGTTCGCGGTAAAACGGACTGGCCGACGACAGGATCAAGAACGGCAGCAGCATCGCGAAATGGACCACCGCCAACAGGAGAACGAAAATAAAGAACACATTCCACCCCATCCTCCCGCCTGTAGCCACCAGGGCAACCACAAAGAACGGCGCGGCGATCACCAACCAGAGAACGGCCAGCAAGATGAGCAGCCACCCATAAAGTCCGATCACACGGCAACGGCCGCGGCAAACCAGTCCGCCAAGACTCAACGCCGCCGAACTCACCACAACACCCGCGGCCAGCACGATCCCGGCCTGCAGCGTTTCAATTGTAAAACTCCCGCTTTGTTGCGACACAAAGGCCAGCGCGCTGAAACCCGCCATGGCGAGCAAGATGCACAGAAAAGTAATGAACCGATGTTGCCGCCGGAGATAATTCGCCAGGAGCCAGACCGCGGCCAGACCCGCCGCCATCGCGGCAACGACATCCAGGAAAAAATTTGCGCCCGGGGGAAGGATAAGCGGCGGCGCCAGGGTGAACGCGGCCAAAAACCCGGCTGGCAGCCAGATCCACCACGCTGCCGCGCATCGATTCGGTTTCAACGTGAGCAATCCCAGAATGACCAGCCAGGGCAGCAACAGCGGCGCAAGGCTGGGAAGCGCCCAATTGTAGCCAACCGGCACACCTGCCCGCGGGCCAAGCCCGCCAAGGTCGGACGAAGTCACGATGGCCAGATTGCCGCTTGCGGTCAGAGGCACTCGCCATGAGTGCGAACAGGTGCCGCCTCAGCCAAACTCAAATGTGCCGGACGCGAGTTTTTTGGCGCCCTTGTAAATCGCGAACTGCGGCGGCTTGGAGACATCCTTCCTGACCGGTTGGTAAGTCTCGCCGCCCGCGCCGGCCAGGCGATAATCCAGACGCAAATCCTGCCCGTGGCGGCTGGCAACGACGGAATTTGTCAACGGCCCGCCCGCATGCAATACCGCCGTTGTCTTGTCATCCACGGTAATCCGCCCGCCAACCTGCTGCTGGCTGGCCTTGCACAAGGCCTCGACGCCATTTTGTTCCAACTGGATATCGGGCTGGAGGTAACTGCCAGCCGGAATTTTCACCACGCCTGCCGGCTCATCGAGTATCACCAGATACGGCCCGCCCGTCAGGACAAGGCGGTGGATGAATTGGCCGGTGATGTTCAATGCGCCCAGCGGGACGGATTGTTCCGTGAATTGGAGCGCGGGCCTGGCTTCGCCGTTTTGCGGGCGGGCGATGCAGTCCAGTTTAAAGGCATGGCCATCCACAAAAAGTTTCCGCGAAAAGGGAACACAGGCCAGCGAACCATCGTCAGTGTTGAACGGCCGCTTTCGTTCTTCCCACGGACGCAGCAGCAACCGGCCAACCTCAAAGGAGCCTGGTTGGTCCACGACATTTTGGACGATGCCCGTCTGCCAGTCCCGCCCCCGCAACGTCAGTTTGCCTTGCCAGAACGAGCGCACGGCAAGGTTGCAATATGGCCCCGAACCGAACTCATAGAGGGTGATGTCCGCCAGCACCCGGCACTTGCCGGAAGAGGTGTTGAACGGCAGGTGGACGTTCGTGAATGTCTGGTAATAAACCGGCCCCGCCAAACGCGCCACGAACACGCCGGAGGGATCGTCGGTCAAATCGCGGTTGCGATTGAGGTCGAGGTAAAGTTTTCCCGCGTCGCGCTGCCAGAGAAAGGGAATTGCCTGACTGGCCTCGTCGCCGAAATTCAAAACGCCGCGAACGATTCTGCCCGAAACTCCCGCCGGCTCCTTTTTGAAAGGACTGGTTTGCATCGTCAGGGAAACGCCCCGGTTGATCACGCCTTGGTCCGTTTCCTGGTATTCCAGCAAAGCCATGGCCGCGTTTGAGGAGGGGGGACTGGAAAGAGCAGAATCAGCCGCGCGAAGAGCATCACCCGGACAAAGCACAACCATCAGCGCAAACGTCAACCAATCCGCCCGGATGTTTCCCGGCCAGCGCCATGATAAGCCTCCAGTCTTTTGCCTTGCCATTGGAGAGCTTATTAGCAAATCCAAAAACTTATTTCAATATAAATCGGTAAACCCCGTAAATTCCCCGGGAATCCGGGAATGGAGGCGAGGGTCGGAATTGAACATCAACTTCGACGCGTGTTCCGAAACCGCCCCTTGGAAATCAACGGCTTACAAGGAATCATCCAGACTGACAAGGACTTGCCGGAACAGCCATTTTTCTCCCAAATCGGACTCTTTCGGCCTCATTTTTGACCGTGCGGGATACAAAACGGAATACAATGGTAATCGTCATCAAAGGACCTGATTGTTGTTTCTTTCCTTTTGCCAATCCACCAATTTCTGACACCACCAGCCCACAGTCAGCATCATTTCCCTGCTTGAACGAACATTTGGCCAGTGATTTGGGCTGCAAAAAAATCTTGGTCTGGACAAGGGACAGCGGCGTGCCATCGACCTTGTGCTGACTGTTGGATAAAAGGCCGGGCGCAAACGGCAACATCACAACAGCAGCAGGCTGAAAGGAGGCTCAGACAAATTTGTTTATGATTGTGTCGATGACGGCCCATGTCGCAATGACACTGGCTGCCGTCGTCAAGGCGCCGTACTGGGAATAGATTTCGGATGCCTGTTTGCTGGCTTGCTCGATACTGTGGTTGGGATTTGGAATCTGAGGATCAGACACATTACGGATGGCAAACCATTTTGTATTCGAAAATTGCTGAAGCACCATGCCGACCATCGCGTCACCCATGTCGCATACTTGGCCCAATCCATGGAGTTTGTAATAATTAGTTGAGTCATCGAAACCGAAAAAATCAGTTGTGACAATCGTATCCTGTGAAGAAGCCCAAATTTTGGGCGTCGGGCGGGCATTGGGGATACGGGCGGCGTTGATTTTGGTGAGCGCCGGGGTGATTGAAGCCAGGCAGGCGGAGGGCAAATAGGCGGTTTCGAAAACCGCAGCATGCCAAGGCTTGGTCTTGAATTGAGTGGTGCAGTCAAATTTGACCAGCCCAGCAATCACGACATCTCCCAAGGCAACCTCTCTTCCTATTCCACCGCCCGCGCCCGTGGTGATGAATAGTTTGGGCTGGATGGTCTGCACGATTTCAGCCATCAGTTGGCGGACAGGTGTGGCAGGTCCGTCGTAGTTGAGGTGCAGCCCCGATTTGAATATCAGCACATGAGCACCCCCGATGAGGCATGGGAAGTAAAGACCAAGACTGTGGTAAAAGCGGGCCATATCGGCCACTTTTGAATTAAAGGGCGCATTAACACCCGTGACCAATGGAATGTAAGCGTCAACATTATGCCGATATTCATACCAGTCCGATGTCGTGTAGCCGGGTGTGAAAAGCGCGGCTAAGGCGGCTGCTTCGGCAGAAGTCCAGGTCACAACAACCGCATCCTGTCCACGAAACCTTGAAAGATCGTCAGTTTCTGCGGGCGCCGGATGGAGAGGGATGGGTGTCGGTGCGTGTCCTGAGGGCCAGGGAACTGGCCTTGGCAGGCGATCACTGGCCTTCGGCACGCGCGCACCCTTGACACCGGCGGATTTGAAGCGAGCTTGCGGCTCCTCCGGGTTGTAATTGAGAACCAAGTCCGAAAGATGATAGACTTTTGCCATAAGGCTTCTTTTCCCGTGTCACCATTAACGATGTTCCCGCGTCCGCATGTAAGCCTGCCATTTACCTCGCCGGCGGCGGATGGAACTTCCGCGCCCCGGGCGGCGGGTGGCGTCAGCTTAATTGGGCTGCGGAAGCGCCCTTTCACCCTCCGCTCCCGCAGCGAAGGCTGTTTTCTGGTGATTGGCGGAATTTGCCATGCACTACCGTTGAAATCGCTATCGGCTGGCCATAGGCAACAAATTGCTACGACCGGAAGTTCTTATTGCCTGCTTCGCATAAACCATTGATTCTCAAAATGCCTCCACAAGAGCCGAGGCCCGAAATTTAATTCGTCGCATTTTCATCGTTTCCGGTCATCATCTGAATAGAGCGATGACCCGACGACGTTACGCTGGCTTTCATCTTTTTATCACGGAATGCCGACGACGCGGTAGAATCGTTGCGCGTCCGTTATCGTGTCAGTCCATGAGGTGCTGGTTGTAAAGCCCAAAGTTTGCCAGTTCGTAGCGGGCAGCGACTCTAAAAAATCAACGCGGTAGTTGGTTGCGTTGGTGAAAACGTCCCAATTCAGGAGCACCGACTCGCTTTGCGACTGGATGAACAGGTCGCCAGTTGGCTGCAAGGGCGGCGGGGCGCTGTTGGTACTGTTGGTATAGTAGCTGGCATAGAAGAAGCGCTGTACGGTGTTGGTGTAGGGCAAATCCACCGGGTCAAGGACGTTATTCCCCAGCAAAAGAACCTGTACTGCCACTCCGATTCCCGGAACCAGCCAATAATAGTACTGATTCGTGTTTATGTCCAGAAGCAGCGGAGGATTGCTCACATCGGTGACTGTGTAGCTGTCAACTTCATGGACCCGCAACGCAGGAACTGTGCCAATCTCAGGCAGGATCAGAGTTCCAAAGGCGTCCACGGAGGCGCTAAAAGTATAATAGTTGCTGACAAGGATTATCTTGAAATAAGTGGATAACCAATAAAGGGAGCCGCTCCACGTTTGGCCAAATTGGACGGTGGAAAGAATATCCACCGTAGGCGGGACAAATACTGCCCACTCCGTTACAGGCACATCCTCCGGCGCGTCGAGGCCGTAACATAGCCGGCCCGAATTGGTGCCGGAATCTGTAAATCCGTAGTATCCCCACCCGATTTGATTGGCGGGTTCCAAGGTGTATTGCTCCGCGTAAGTGGCATCGGGGAACTGCCCGCCATTAGCCCCGTCCTGCGGAGCGATGATATCAGTGCGAAAAACGGATTCATAGGGTTGTTGCGCTTCGGAGAAGTCCCAGTATTGCTCGACGTTTGTCCCTTCGCCGGGGAACGGCGGAAATAAGTTGGTAGTGGCCAGAGCGAGCATGGCTGAAACGTCCACATTGGTGCTGTAGTAGGAGCAGTTGTATTCTCCGAACTGGCATGGCAGATCGTTTGTCGTGAAGATGGGCTGAGCTTGGGCGCATAAGCCAGCCAGAACACTTATGCAAAAATACAGATGGAGTTTCATTCTTGCCTTTCCGAGACATGCGATTTGTCGTAGAGCGATTTCATTTCCACCCATGACTAGAAGAAAACCCTTCAAACGTTACGAAAGAAGACAGAGATGTTTGGCCCAGCTCGCGAGCAACGGGAAACCTTAAGAAATCTACAACTAAAGGAAGGCAGCAGGCCGGGGCTTACCACCATTCCGCGTGGGGCTGATTGTCGCTGTTCCACAGACGCCGGCTTTGATCAGTCGCCGCAATCCAAAAGGATTGTTGATTGAACTCCACGTGCGCATCTCCAAAGACCATGTTGGCCCCTCCGTCGTGCCCGTTTCCCACGCCGAGACAGCCCAAGGGTTTGACGATGTATGGGAAGACAATGTAGATCTGATTGGGAATGTCAGTTTGGGGCTGAGTGCCAGGGATGACATCGATGAATGTCACACTATCGCCTATCGTGATCATCTTTGCCGGCGTTACAACTCTGTTGGCAGGCGTTGGCTTTCGCGAGCCGGTCGAAAGATTTAAGTCGCCGCCAAGGCCAGGATTGTATGGCGGAGAACCTTTCCAGACTGAGCCAAGAGCATTGTAGCCGTAATGGGGTGTAATTGGAGATCCAGTCGATTGGAAAATATTGGTAAACTGAGTTGGCGGAATTTGTGGGAGCGGACAGTAAAACCTGCTGTCCGGCACGAACTTGAGCAACGCCGGTTCCCAGGCGCCGAAAACTCCATCCGAGGTGGCCAGAGGGTAACAGTTATTGTCTTGGGTGTAGAGGTGCAAGGCAATGCCCAATTGATGGAGATTGCTTTTGCACTGAGTAGCGGTGGCCTGGCGTTTGGCGTTGCTGAGGGCAGTGGAAACCTGGCTGGCGAGAAGGCTTATGAGAGCGACAACTACCAGCAGTTCCGTGAGCGTGAACCCGGCCCCGGCTTCTAACGGAGTTTCATTTTTGTCTTTCCGAGACATGCGAGTTTTCATAGTGCAATTTCATTTCCACCCATGACTAGAAGGAAACCCTTCAAACGTTACGAAAGAAGACAGAGATGTTTGGCCCAGCTCGCGAGCAACGGGAAACCTTCAGAAATCTTCAACTAAAGGAGGGCAGCGGGCCGGGGCTTACCACCACTCCGGGTGGGGCTGATTGTCGCTGTTCCACAGACGCCGACTTTGATCAGTCGCCGCAATCCAAAAGGATTGTTGATTGAACTCCACGTGCGCATCTCCAAAGACCATGTTGGCCCCTCCGTCGTGCCCGTTTCCCACCCCAAGATAGCCCAAGGGTTTGACGATGTATGGGAAGGCAATGTAGATCTGATTGGGAATGTTAGTTTGGGGCTGAGTGCCAGGGAAGGCGTCGATGAACGTCGCACTATCGCCTATCGTGATCATCTGCGCCGGCGTTACAACTCTGTTGGCAGATGTTGGCTCTCGCGAGCCGGTCGCAAGATTTAAGTCGCCGCCAAGGCCAGGATTGTATGGCGGAGATCCCTTCCAGACCGCGCCAAGAGCATTGTAGCCGTAATGGAGTGTAATCGGAGCTCCAGTCAATTGGAAAATATTGATAAACTGAGTTGTCGGTGTTTGCTGGAGCGGACAGTAAAATCCACTGTCCGGCACGAACTGGCGCAACGCCGGTTGCCAGGCGCCGAAAACTCCATCCGAGGTGGCCAGAGGGTAACAGTTATCGTCTTGGGCGTAGAGGTGCAATGCGATGCCCAATTGATGGAGATTGCTTTTGCACTGAGCAGCGCGGGCTTGGCGTTTGGCGTTGGCAAGGGCAGGCAAAACCAAGCTGGCGAGACTTGCGATGATCATAATGACGACCAGCAATTCCAGGAGCGTAAACCCAGCCCTGGCTTCCAACTTCCTCGCAGCGGCGTCTTTTGACGAAACGGCGCTCGTGAAAGGGCAGGCTGTCAAACCGACAAGACCTGGACAAAGCTCGAAACCGGTTGTATTCATCGCCAAAATTAAACACCGTTTCAGGTCCCAGCCTTTGGAACACGATCCCTCAAAATAATTGAGCGCTCCGAAGCGCAATTTCGGCAATGATATCAGCTTTTATTAAACTGACAAGGAAAAATGGCTGGAAGACATGGCAGGGTGCGCATCTCAGTTTTTGAGCGGGTAATTGGCGGGGGGAGTTGGTAAAAGGGGCCATGAGTGCAAAATGCCAACAAATGAATGGACCGTGTCAGTGTCATCACACCGAGCCGGCGGAATCGTTAAC
>Ga0326727_10011007_pt1 | contig 21273 bp, 20 predicted proteins | sample MB2enrmetagenome_FD_207643 | JGI IMG/M metagenome (GOLD analysis project Ga0326727, IMG submission 207643) | Lab enriched peat soil microbial communities from McLean, Ithaca, NY, United States - MB29MY | ecosystem: Environmental > Terrestrial > Soil > Wetlands > Peat | place: USA: New York...
AATCTACCCCCTAACGACAAGGCACTACTTATGCGACGGCTATGTGCGTTTACTCCTTATGCGTTGTGCCTGGCCCTACTCGCTTTCGGCGCGACCTTCGCACTGCTTCTGCGATACCGGACAGCGTGGCGAGGTGCGAGGGCGGAAAGCGAGCGTCTTTATCGGAAAATGGTGGACTGGCCGGAGTTGAGATTCTACAGTGCGGCGAATGCCGCGCTGCCTCGTCCCGGACCACGTCGGGTAGTCTTTCTTGGCGATTCGATCACTCAGAGATGGGATCTGGCGAGGTTCTTTCCCGAGTTTGAGGTGATCAACCGCGGAATCGGATGGCAAACGACCTCTGAGATGCTGGTCAGGATGCGACCCGATGTGGTCGCTCTAAAGCCGGCAGCGGTCGTTGTTTTGGGAGGTTTCAATGATTTTCACGTCGACCGAGGTGGGAGTGCGTTGGTAACTGTTCAGAACAATGTCGAGTCCATGATCGAGCTGGCACATGCCCACCGCATAGGAGTGTTGGTCGGTACAATTCCTCTTGTAAGGCCGGACCTCCCGGCGAGCACCAGCGAAGCGGCAGCCGAGCTTGTCGCGAGGTATAACGACTGGCTAAGGACATTTTGTAGTGGGAAGAACTGCGTCATAGTGGACTTCGAGAGAGCCCTGCGCGCGGCTGGGACGCCACTCTCTGAGTACCTTTCGGACTGTATCCATCCCAAGGAAAAGGGCTATGAAATCATGGCTCAGGCAGTGCGTGTGGCCCTCAAATCGATTGTCCATGAAGACCTGCGCTGACCTCCCGCAACTTAACCATAGCGATCATCCGGCCGCTAAAGTGCGGTCGCGACGGGCGGCCAGCGGAACGTTGGGTGTCTGCCAGATCAAATCCATCCGCGGCAAAAATAATAGGCGATCTTAACGGTTTCCAGGCTGACATCCAGAAAGGCCGGCCAACGCCCCGTGAGCCTGCGGCTGCGCTTGATGGCATCCGGAAACGAGCGGGACTCAATCTGGATCCCCACCTTGTGAAAGGCCCGGATGGCGCGGAACATATGGTAGTCGCTGGTCAGAAGCATCTTCCTTCCGGGCAGGCTTTCCAGGATGGGCTTGCTCGCCAGGGCATTTTCGCGGGTGCTGCGGGAGCCCGTCTCCACCAGGATGGCCTCCTTCGGGATCCCCTGAAATTCAAGATACTCGCGCATAACCGTCGCAACCGCCGCCGGAGACCCGCCGCCGCTCAGCAGAACCTTGTGGAACCCGCCTGCCCGATAAATCCGGGCTGCGTTTTGCGCCCGCAGGTAGGAATCCTGGCTCAGCGTTCCGTCCGCGAACTCCCCGCCGCCCAGCACCACCAGGACCTCGCCGCCAGGATCATGCCACGGGCCGGCCAATATTTTTGCGTACGACGCCACCAGCGGAGTAAAGGTGACCAGAAGCAGCAGTGCCCCGAGCGAAGCGAGTACCCGGACTACGAATGCGCGAATGCAACGCATTTGACCTCCACGGCAACACAGCCGGATTCTCCGCGGAATTTAAGCTTTATGATCCAGAATACACCCTGCGGGGACGTAACTTTATCGTCAACTATCCGAACGGTTTCCCTCTAGCACACGCGGCATGGAGCGGCTAACCTCATTGTCGCCCAAGACAAAAAGGGGAAGATCGTAATGTGTTGATTTCGCCACAAGTCGTTCTTTTTTAGTCAGAGCTCACCGGCAGGCCCGGTGCCTGTAGTACTTGATCCCGCCGCGGAGAACGGCCTGAACCGTCAGTTGCCAGATCATGAGCTAGGGAATGAGAAAAACATTTCCCTTCCCGTGGGCAAATATTTTCACTCAAGGTCGTCAGCTTTTTGGGCTACCGCCCCTAACTTGTTGATTCTATTGAGGCGTTATTTCTCCCTGACAGGAATAGGCGACTGCAAGCTTCGTCGATACCCAAAACCTGTTTGGCCGCAGGGATGCAAGTGTAGTTCACCGTAGGCCTTGCACTTCATGAGGGGTTACGTCTGCCCATTTCAGAGCCAGCGAACCCCAGGCCAGCCTACCGGTCGCCACTGCATCGGAATTTGGAGAGCCTTTACATGCCAAAGACGGACTCAGCAACCACCAAGGAGTTGGCAAACCTGGATTGCCTGCGGGCGTTTGCCGTACTGAGCGTGTTGATATGCCACTTAGGGCGGATGTTATGTTCCTTAGAGGGGTTGACGAGAAATCAGGAGCTCTGGTGGGGGACACTTGGCCGCATTGGGGTTCTCGCGTTCTTCGTCCACACGTGCTTGGTCCTGATGTTCTCGATCGAGCGGCTGGCACGTTCCCCTAAACGGGTTACCCTCCGATTTTACATTCGTCGAACCTTCCGAATCTACCCGCTATCGATTTTGTGTGTGGTCGGAACAATACTGCTCCGTATACCTGACAGGGCAATTTTCAACTTGGTATTCCAGCAGCCCTCGAAGGGCCTGATTCTGGCAAATTTGCTGCTAGTACAGAACCTTGTCGGACACTACTCCATTTCTGGGCCGCTATGGAGTCTTCCCTACGAGGTCCAGATGTATGTGGTTTTGCCGCTGTGCTATTTTGCATTTAGGTGTAAACCGCGGGGATTGATGTACTTAGGTTGCACATGGATAGCGTTTGCCTGCATCGGGGTTGCAATCAAATTAACCACGGGCCATGCGAATATGGCGGGGTTTGTTCCTTGTTTTCTCTCGGGGGTAGTGGCCTACCTGCTCGCAGGCAGGGTTCGTCCATTTCTATCTGCGGCGGCTTGGCCTCTCTTTGTTACGTTTTGGGTAGGGGGCCTAACTATACTGATGGCCGTCTATGTTCCTATTGAAATGGAACTGGGGTGGATTGGATGCCTTGTACTCGGGATTAGTATTTATGCCTTCCGAGACAGCCGGATCGCTGCTTGGAACAAAGTAACACACAACGTTGCTAAGTACTCCTACGGGATCTACCTTGGTCACTCTGCCGCACTTTGGCTTGTTTTTTCTTACTGGCGCATTGGAAATCCCGTGGTTGGGACGGCCTTGTGGCTGACATTGACAGGTATCATTGCCACCGGTAGCTACCATCTTCTCGAAGAGCCTTTGATCGAGGTGGGCCGGCGACTATCGTCGAGGTTAGAGCGCTCACGAGAATCGGAGGCATTAAGTAATCCTGAGCGGGTCGCAGTTCAATCGTAAGATTGATCTCCCAATCTATTCAAGGGGCGGCGGGCCCATGTCCCCGGGCAGCGCCGCCGCTACTTCGTCACTTGCACCGCGCTGCTTTTTACGGTTGTGGGCGGCAATATGGTGGCATAGGTCAACTTGTGCATCGCCGTTCCCAAGGCACTGCGTGCCGCCTGCAAACCCGCCCCGGAAAAGTCGTAGGTGTAGGAGTTGGTGATCCAACTGGTGATTTGTTTGTTGACTACCGTGCCCTGCCCCTGGTTGGTGAGCACGTTCAGGTATTCGTAATCCTGCATTCCGTCGCGGATATGCTTGACTCTGATGCTGGGCAGCCAGAGCGGTGTGGTGAGTGCCGAGCCGCCTTGCTGGGTCACGTAGTTGATGCCATTGAATGTGCTTGGGTAGAGCAGAGTGCCGTCGCCGTTGTTCCCGAAGGTGAGCTGGTTCGTCCACGGGTTATTGCTCCCCGGTGTCCCCTGCCAGCATGGTGTTTCCCATGAGCAGGTCGTGTAGTAATACAGCTCGAAGGTCTGCTGATGAAAGAAGGTCATCCACTCCTGCGCCCGGTTGACTGCGGGCGTGGCGTCTACGGCGTAGGCAGGATAGTTATAGGGGTTAGATCCCATGGTACTGTTGCTACAGGTCCCACCGCTGTTGCAGGCTAAATAGGAGCCGAGTTGCCGCGTGATTCCTGTACTTACTCCTGAAAGCGTGCTCTGTCCCGAAAGCCAGGTGTTGTATTTAGATCGTTGCAATGCTCCGGCGCTACCGGTCTGATTCGCGCACTGCCAGGCCAAAGGCTCCATGCAGACGACGTCTACAACCAGAGTGTCAACATAACCCGATACGTCGCCGTAGGTATTCATGCTGGTTTGGGCGCCGGTAAGAGACTCCCACCAGCTATCGACCACAATGGGCAGCGGTGGGCTGACCGCGTGGGCTGCGTTAGCGCTGCTGACTATCGTAGACCATTGTGCGGCTGTATGGGGCTCATCACAGCCGCTTGGGCAATAGTCATAGGTGAAGGCCGGCGCCCACGCCGAAGCATTGTTGGCCCATAAGGTAGCCCATCCCTGTAGAGTTTCTCCTCCACTGGCGACAGCGTTGACACCAGTCGGATGAGCTCCAGATAGGATGGTAGTCGGGCTTCCACCTCCCGCAAACAAATTATAGTACGACTGATTCGTATAGTTGTAATACGTCACCGGATCGAGCATACTAACCCGGTGGTCAAGCATCAACGCAGCTCCGGCTATATCGCTGAGCACGGCCCCCGATTCCGCATCTTGTGAGCCCGGATACGCTGAACAAGCGGCTTCTGAGCCATACACTGCAACGCAAAAGTCAGCCCATCCCAGGCTGTAATCCGTGGGCAGCGAGGAAGTGGACGGCATATGTCCGGCCGAAGGCCATTGCCAGACCCCGATAATCACCGGCATGGTCGCCAAGGTGCTACTGCCGCTCTTTACCGTTACCGAGCCGAGATAATACCCCGCGGGAGCGGCCGGGGGAATATGCACGTCCACCCAGGCGCTTTGATTCTGGCTGGCTGCGACGTTCACCGGAAAAGCGTTAGTCGTCTGATGATAGTAAGGATCGACGGCGGGAATCAGCGCATCGGGATAATAGCCGGTGGTTCCATAGTACGCGGAAGCCGTAGAGGATGCCCGGGTAATGTCGATGTAGGCTTCGCGGTACACCACAATGTTGGTGGAGGCAGCGGAAATGGTATAGCTCGTCGGCGCGGTCTGGACGAAGTTACTCACCGTCACGCTCAGGTTCGATGTGCCGCTTCCGGTGTCGTGAAAGTGGACCTGGAAGTCCACAAATTCGTTCTGCGTCCCGTAGAACGTGCCCCAATGTTGCGCACCCGGCGAGCCGCTGTCCTGCCGCACCTTCTGCATGGTATCGGTAATCCAGATGTTGGCCGGATAGTCGGCGGCATTGGTGTCGATGGCCGGCTGGTAAGTGCTGCTCAAGGGGTCGGTTTGCGCCGGAAGAAAGGCGGAAAAGGCCAAAAGCAAAATAGCGGTCATTATTGGTCTAAGCATAAACTTACTCACTTTTGATCGCTGCATAAAAGAATGTCGTAGCTGACAGCGGAAGCGCCGGACTCTTGTGGAAGCACCGGGCTTTAGCCCGGTGGTTGGCCGGGATAGAGAGTGCAGGGGCTTCAGCCCCGGGTCCCATTGCACCGGGGCTAAAGCCCAAGGCGGAGGACCTGCTATTCACCGGGCTAAAGCCCGGTGCTTCCACCGTTACGATGTTACGGCACATTGATCTGCACATCCTGTGAATAAACACTTTCATTGCCACTCGCATTGACGGCGGTGACCGCATAGTCGTAACTCTGCCCGTCGATCACCGTGAGATCCGTGTAGGCTAGACCCACTACGGGTGACGGAGTGATTTTGGTAAAGCTAGTCCCGCCGTTTACGCTGCGGTAAACGTTGTATCCCGTCACGTTCTGCGAAGGGCTTGCCGCCCACGTGAGCTGCACTTCGTAGTCCCTGGCGGACACAACCAAGGAATATGACTGCGTGGCGCTATGGTTCGCGGCATCGCTGACTTGCAGGGTAACGTTAAAGCTACCCGTAGCGGTTGGCGTCCCGCTGATGCTGCCGGTGGTGGCCGCGAGCGCCACGGTGCTGGGCAGCGCCCCGGAGGCGACATACCAGGTGTAAGGCGGCGTTCCGCCGCTGGCGGAAAGGCTAGCGCTGTAGGGCGAGCCCACGATGCCATTGGGCAAACTGGCGGTGGTAATCGACAAAGGGGGCGCGGTGGCGCCGGCGCCCGTCAGAGAGACGCTCTGGGGGCTGCCCGAGGCATTGTCGCTGATGGTCAGGGCGCCGGTGCGCGTACCCGTCGCGGTGGGCGTGAAGATGACGCTGAATGTACAACTTTTGCCACCCGCCAGACTGGTGCCGCAATTGTTGGTTTGACCAAAATCGCCCGTAATAGCCGTAGAATTGATGGTAAGGTTGGCGCTACCGGTGTTGGTGAGGGTAACGGTCTGGGCAGTACTCGCGGTGTTTACGGTTTGACTGCTAAAAACCAAGCTGACCGGTGAGAGGCTTACCGTAGTGGAAGCCTGCCGAAAGGTGGCAACGACGCACGACCAGTAGGTGCTGCCGCTCAGGGTAAAAACCCCCGCATAGGCGCCGGCAGCACTGACAATTTTGTTCTCGCTGGCGGCTCTGGAGCCGGACTGGTTGGTATCCTGCAACGCCAGGGTGAAACCGGAGCCGGCCGCCACGGTAACGCTGGAACCGCTGGGCAGCCCCAGCCCGGCGAATATCAGCTCGTTGGCGGATGTGGTGACGGCTGTCAAGCCGCTGTTGGCGCTGCTGCTGCTCCCCTGAGCGTGGGCAACCTGGTCGAGGGGAGCGGTCGTGCTTAGGCCGCTGTATTCGTAGACCGCCAGCCAGGGATGATTGTTTATGCCGGAGAAGGTCGCCCTCACCGTATTGGGGCCGGCAGCAATGTTTTTGGCGTAAAAGATGCGGGTCTGATGACCATCGCTGGTTTGCATCTGGCTCACCGCTTGCACGTAGCTATTCGCGGCTGAGTCCGTGATCGTCACGGTCTGTGTGGTGGTGGACGCCCGCACGAAGACGATAATCAGATTGCCCGCTCCATTCTTGTTAGGAAAGGTCGCAGTAACGGAGCTCACCCCGCTTCCCTGGGTCGAGGCGCTCTGCACCAGTGCGACCCCACTCGCATAACTGAAGCGACTTGCAGCCAGGAAGAATACCAGCACTGAGCCGGCAGAAAATAGCCTTAAGAAACGAATGCCCACATCTACCTCGATGGAAGACTGTTTTGTACGCTGGAAGCGAACATCCGCCGAACAGCACGCCACTTGCGAACTCTTTAGAATGCATACCGTTGCCCAGCTAAGCTTACAGACGGGGATCTTAGCACCCATGGCACGGAAAGTAGGCCAAGAATCGCGCATAATAGTACTCATAACAGCCTTATAAATACCTTATTCCGGCATACACTTCGCTCGGTTAGCCTGTGCCCGTTCTTAGTGCTTTTTACTGATCTAACCATAACCATACTCACAAACCCTGGTTGGGATCTGATACACCCGTCACCCGTCACCTGTTACCTGTTACCTGTTACTTGTTACCTGCTACCCGTCACTTTACCCGTTTCCCAATCACCCGTTTCCTGTTTCCTGTTACCTGTTGCTTGTTACTTGTTACTTGTTACCCGTCACCCCGTTTCCCGAGGGTCCGTCAGCCGATGGGCGGAAACCTCCGGATCGGGTAACGGAGAACGGGTAACGGGAAACGCTGCAATATTACGGCACATTGGTCTGGACATTTGGCGAATAAACGCTCTCCTGGCCACCGGTATTTACGGCGGTGACCGCATAGTCGTAATTCTGTCCGTCCGCAACCGTCAGATCCGTATAGGCCAATCCTGCCACGGGCGACGGAGTGATTTTGATAAAGCTGGTTCCGCCGTTTACGCTGCGGTAGATGTTGTATCCGGCCACGTTCTGCGAAGGACTCGCCGCCCAGGTGAGCTGCACCTCATAATCGGACACGGAAATGACCAAGGAATATGTCTGCTGGGCGCTGTGGTTGGCGGCATCGCTGACTTGCAGGGTAACGTTAAAAGTGCCGGTGGCGGTTGGCGTTCCGCTGATGCTGCCGGTGGTGGCCGCCAGCGCGACGGTGCTGGGCAGCGCCCCGGAGGCCAGATACCAGGTGTAAGGTGGCGTTCCGCCGCTGGCGGAGACGGTAGCGCTGTAGGCGGAGCCAACAATGCCATCGGGTAGGGTAGCGGTAGCTATGGAAAGCGCGGAGGAACCAGAACCACCCCCGCTGCCGCCGAGTCCTCCGCCACAGCCGGTAAGCGCCACCAGGATCGCGAAGACGCCGGCGAATAGTAACGCCCGAGTGCATCGCGGCACGGGGAAAGAGGTTTCGCCAAAGTTTTCTTTGTCATCCCGACCCTGACCCTGAGCAGCGCGAAGGGGAAGGGGAGGGATCTGCAGTTTGGCTGACCGGTAAATTGTGAAGCCCGGGTTGTGATCCTTGTACGTCATGATTGTCGTTCCCGATCTTGCGGTAACACGGCTAAAATATGAGGCGGTCGTGGGTGATCCCCCAGATTACGGACAGCCATGCCCAAACGAAATTCCCACGAAAGTACGTACACCGCCGGATCAATACCGGACCTCTGCGGTTCACACCGAGCGCCATCCCTATAGCGATTAACGGGGAGAGGTACTGCGCGGAAGGCGGTACTCCTGGCCCTTCCGTCACACTGCTTCGCAAAGTACCGGTGCGTGCCCTTCAGCGGCCCGGAGTGGCTGCTGGTAACCCGCGTCCCAGGGGTTCCAGGGAAACGCCGCGAGGAGTTCCTGACAGAGACCACAGTTCGACCTCTGTCTAATCATCGGCGCCGAAATCGCAAAGCTTTAGGGAACGGCGCCATCTGCCGGGAAGAAAAGTAAGTAACCGGAGTGAATGGCCTTCCGGGAACTAGCCTGCATTATTCACCACCCCAGTTGTCATCCTGAACGGAGCACCCGCCTCCTTCTTCCGGCCCGCTTTCTTTGCGGGCCGGGCGGGTGCGCAGTGAAGGATCTATGCATTTGCAAATTGCACTCTGTCGACAAAAGGAAAATGCATAGAACTGGTTTCAAAAATGTCTTTCGAAAGGGCACGGCTTTAGCCGTGCCGCTGAAAACGGCCATTTATGCGGCTTCAGCCGCTGAGGGTCGACGCTTAGGTCGCCATTCTCCCATTTTTGAAACCAGCTCTAGATCCTTCGGCCGCCCAATCACCCCAACCACGCGGCCGAGCCTCAGGATGACAACTCGCGCGATCAATAATGCAGGCTAGCCACACTCGGAAGTCAGAAGTCAGAAGTCGAGGAAGTCAGAAGTCAGAAGTCAGTATCGGCAGTCAGCAGTCGAGCCCTTGTCATTCCGACCCTGAGCGAAGCGAAGGGGAGGAATCTGCAGTTCGGTTTCTTCGCCAGGTTGGAAACTGCAGATTCCTCGCCGCGTTCTATCAATTACCCGCAAACACCGGCATGCGCGCGCAAGTCTCTTTCGATCACCCGATCACCAGATGACCCGATGCTCTGTGTCTCTGTGGTAGGTTTTCGCCCGGAAGTTATCGTCCCTCCCCTCCAGCGGAAGTGACGAACCACACGTCGTGCGTTGCCGATCCTTTTGGATTCGTTTGGGCTACATTGCCCGCGAGATCCTTTCCCACCAGTGCATAATGATAAGTGCTCTTTGGCCGCAACCCGCTGAGGGTAACGGTGTTGACGTATCCCTGCTTGCAGAGTGCGGGATTCACGCCGGCATCGCAGCTCGAACTACACCAGGAAATACTGCCGCAGTTAGTGCTGGCGCCAACGGCCTCCGATCCGTAACTGTTCGTGGTTCCGTAAATGACCTTGGCCTCCGCCAGCTTTTCGTAGGTGACCCAGGTAATGGTTGCGGTGTTCCCGCGGACAATCGTGGGGGTCACACCGACAAACGGATCGGGAGCGGACGCCATACCCGAATCCGGTGTCGCCGGAATGGCAGTCCATCTTCCCGGGACCGTAAACGACGTTTTGGTCGAGGCGGCCACCTTCCACGTGCCGTTGAACTGGGTGGTCCCAGGCTTGGCAAGTCCGGAGATGGTAACTGCCTGGTTCGGGCCGATACAAATATTTCCATTGCAAACCTTGTCTTCGGTTAGGAAGGTCGCGCTGGAAGCTGTAGCCGACACCGACAAAATTGCCGTGTCGAAATTCCGCGGTCTTGGGGTAGGTGGCATGGTGTCCGCGTAGAGCCGCTCTTTCGGCTGTCGCGAAGGCAGCGTACCCGGCACGTAGTTTGCGGTCGTGCGCCAGCCCAGATAGTCGAAACTCCACTTGAACTGTTGGCCGAAGTCCTTTCCCGTGAAGTAGATTTTCGATGTCGAGTTTATCCCGGCCGCAAAGCATTGGTCCCCTTCTTCCTGGTAGATCTTCTCTCCCGATTTCGCCCAATACCAGGCGAATGCGCCACAGACCAGTTGATTCAGCTCAGGAACTTGATCGTTCGGACTCAAAGGAACTTCCACTCCGTTGTAACGGAATGACATAACATTCGAATTCCAGAGCCTGGACCACAGGAAGTCCAAAGTTGACTTCGTAACCAGCGGAATTCTCGCGTCCGGCGCCAGCCCCAGTTCCTTTTGATACTCGTAGTATTCAATCAGCGCCTCCAGTCCCAGTCCGATCATGAAACTGCGCCATATTACGCCCTGGGGATAGCTCTGCGGATGGGCGGCCGTCGCGTAATCGCTATCTCGCGGAGAATAATGGATATTCTCGTCCATATATTCGAGCAGCACATCGACCATGCGCTGTACTTGAACCCGGTCGGCAGGATCGAGCTTTCCGCCTTGAACCTGCCATTTGGCTAACGACGCGTCAAGGTCATAAGCGACCGGTCTGTGCCCGCTGTAGGAATCCACGTTGAAATACTGCCACATGGGGTTGCCGGCCTTGCCGCCCCCGGGCACGTGATGCGAGCCTAAATTGATGGCTGCCTGCCTGGCTATCGGATCGCCGGTGCGCAGGTAATACATAGCCGAAGAATTAGGAAATATGTTCCAGTCACGCAATAGCCCGCCCGGCCAGTTCGGACCGCCATTGGCCACTCCTGCGAAGAAATTCCGGTAGGCATCGCCGCAGACTAAACTGCAATGCTGGTAGTATTCGCGGGCGTTGGCATACGGGGCTCCGCCAGGCTTCTTTGAAGAACCTGCTGGGGTTCGCCAACCCTTAAGCCCCGCATAGTCGGCCAGTTCCATGAATACCCGTGGAACGTCGTAGTTATAACAATTTCCGTTGGCTGATCCGCCTCCGTAAGTAGTGTTATCGAAACTTCCTTGACTCAGCAGATAGTCTTGCCCCAGCCTGGTCATAAAGTTCGATTCCAAGCCCCACCCGGTTCCGGAGCAAGCTCTTGGGCCCCAGTACTGGATGGTTGCCTCCCAGGTTTTACTCGACCCGTACGGGCAGGCATCGGAAGCATAGCCGCAAGGAACGCGAGAGCAGTTGTTCTGCTTCAGGCAACTTGACGGGGATTCGACGAAGGTTGCCGCTGGTAAGACAGTAAAGATATACGAAATCGTTACGGGTTCTCCTACCCTCGAGCCGGTCCCATTTCTTCCGGCGACAGGTTGCATGGTCGCTTCCAGTTTATATTGGCCGGGGGGAGTCGCTCGGTTGCCGCAGTTAGAGCGGTCGCCGCCATGCTGGGTGCAGTTGGTCCGTACACGCACGTATGCCCCATCCATCGCTCCGAGATTACCGGCCTCACACCAGTCATTGTCTCGCCCGAGGTTATAGGACGTATACTCATTTTGCACTGTACCGGAGACGACGTTGTACTGCTGCCTGCAGCCCAATAGGGCGTCTAGTGCGAACAAAGCATCATCTTTGCCCTTTTTCGTGCCGTCGCTCATGCGGGTAAAGGTCACGTTCGACAGGGTGCTGGATCCGGAGATAGGACCACCGAGGGTTACCTGTTGCAGCCCGATATAAAGGTCATGCCCCGCATAGACGTTTTGGCCTCCATATGTCCACACCGTCCACCTTGGAGGCCCGTTCAGGTCTGCCAGCGGCGCAGTCGCATAGTACATCGACGTCTCTCCCGGGCAACCGCCTTGCAGGCACATCGGCCCGTTCCTGGTTGACCACTGGCCCGTGACTTTGTCCTGACTGGCCGGATAGAAGTAAAAGCCGGCGCCGGGGGCGCGAAAGTTGACCCGAACGAGGTGGTTTTTTGCGTACCCAGCACCGCAACCGTCGTTGCCGGAACTGTCCCCCGGGACTTGTCGCATCACCGCCCTGTTGGCATCCGGGGCAACCAGGACGAGGGAAGAACTGCAGCGATTCGTAACCCACTTTACATCGACAAATGCCCCGCTTCCCGCTTGGGTGGTATCGATACCGCCGACTTGGGCGGTAGCCTTGCCTCCCGTCGCGGTGTTTGGCGTGTCCGCAAAGGCCGCACTATGAACCGTGAAGCTCGTGGCGGAGACGGCGGTAATAACAGAATGGGCGCCGTTGAACTGTCCGGGAGTGACGCCACTGATGCTGATTCGCATGCCGGAGGCAAAATTGTTCTTCGCCATAAAGACGGCGTCACCTTGCCGGCTTTGTACGGACGTGATGTTGGCCGTGGGATAGGAGTTGAGACACGGATTCAGCCAAACGTTGCTGGTCGAGTTTCCGCATTGCACGCTCTGTGGCTTGTCCCCTCCGTAGTCGGCGAATGAAGGCAGCGCGGATAACAGCACGATGCAAAGCAGCCTGCTCCAGAGCTTCGACATTCGACCACCAATCCTTATCTTCAGAATCCGTGCTCGGCAGGGAAGGCCTCGGCCAATTGCTTCTCCAGCTTCATGATTATTCACCGCAGCGGGATATACCGGACCACCGCCGGCAAGCCGATGTCCCCCGGACATCAGTGTACGAGAAACGACGCCCGGAAGGTATGCAAAGACGAGCTTTCCAGTTTTCAAATTCCAATTCGTAAGCTACTTGCATCGAGCGGGACCCGCGGAAAACGGAAAACAGAAAACGGGGAACGGGAAACCGGAAGCTGGAAACGTTGTGCGGGTGTGAGGCCGCCTCCGTGGCCGGGAGCCCGCAGAGCCTGTCCCGAGCTTTGCTTTAAGCTTGCGGCTTGTTGCTTGTTGCTTGTGGCTGTTTTACTGAGCGACCTGCAGACAAATGCGCCCCCTTCTTGCTTTTAGCTTGCGGCTTGTTGCTTGTGGCTTCTATTTAATCCGTCCAAAGCGTCCAAACCGACCAAACCGTCCAAACCGTCCAAACCGTAACGGACCCTGCCTTCTGACTCCTCTCTTCTGTCTTTTGACTTCTGTTTTCTTGCTTTTAGCTCCCAAAAATAAATCCGTCCAACTCGACCAACCCGTACACGGATTTGCCGCCGATCCGGCTACTCTGCTGGTTATGGAAAGGCATCGGGCGATCCCGCATTGCGGGATCCGGTGATTAGGAGGAGCGAGTGGTGCCTAGACCTGCAGACAGATACGCTTCTTTTTTCCTTTTAGCTTGCGGCTTGTGGCTTGTTGCTTGTTGCTGGGGTCGAAACGACGGCAGCGCTACCCATTGGGGTTCGTGCCTGTTTTTAGGTTTTCTAGCTTGTTGCTTGCGCTTGTTGCTGGGGTCCTGGCCCGCGATCGCCCGCCATAGCCCGCCATAGCCCGCGATAGCCCGCCACTCAGCGATTGTTTTTATTTTTTCGCGCGCCGGTCACCGGCTCCCTCAGGCTCCGGAAAACCTACCACAGAGGCACCGAGACACAGAGGGCATTTCGGATTTAGGAATTCGGATTTAGGATTTTGAGGCCGTAGACGGTTTCAGGATTCGAGGATCTCCAGCGGGCGCCCAAATCCCGATTCCGAAATCCACAATCCCAATTCTTCTCTGTGTCTCTGTGTCTCTGTGGTAGGTTTTCTATCAATCGTTTACCGCTGGGCCGTAAGTCTCTCGCACCAACTCTCTGCTGGCTTCCGTCCCCACGGTGGTAAATCCCGCGTCGCGCATCTTGTAGAGCAGCGAGCGGTAGCTCATTTTCAGGGACTTGGCGGTGTTCTTGCGATTCCAGTCGTTATTGCGCAGCGCCTTGAGAATGATCTGCCGTTCCAGGCCTTGCACCGCGTTCTTGGTGATCTCTTTCAGGGAAAGGTTTGGCTCGAAGTGAATCTCCGAGCTCAGCCAATTGCTGGAAACCGCAAGCAGCTCCGTTTCAATGGCTTCCTCGGTTCCCATGATGACGTAGCTGCGGATCACGTTTTCCAGTTCGCGGATATTGCCCGGCCATTCGTAATTTTCCATGATGCGCAAGGCATCGCGGGAGAGCGGCTTCGATTCCAGGCCAAACTTGCGCGCGTAGCTCTGGAGAAAATAGTCGATCAGGAGCGGCAGGTCCACGGTGCGCTGGCGCAGCGGAGGTAGTTCCACGGTGAAGGCGTTGATGCGGTAAAACAAGTCGATACGGAACCGCCCGGTTCCACCATGGTTGCGCAAATCTTTATTGCTGGCCGACAGCAGGCGGATATCGACTTTATGCTCTGCCTGACCGCCGACGCGCATAAAGGCGCCATCCTGCAGCAATTGCAGCAATTTGGCCTGCAGGCCCAAGTCGAGATCTCCGATTTCATCGAGAAAAAGGGTACCGTGGTCCGCTTGCTCCACCCGCCCGCGCTTGGTGCGATAGGCGCCGGTGAAAGCGCCTTTTTCATAGCCAAAGAGTTCGCTCTCCAACAGCGACGCTGGAATGGCCGGACAACAAAGTTTGACAAAGGCGTCGGAGCGGCGCTTGCTCGAGATGTGAATGAGTCGCGCGAGAACCTCTTTTCCCGTGCCACTTTCCCCCAGAATCAGCACCGGAACGGGGCTCTGGGCAATGCGCGACAGCCGTTCGGCCAGCAGGCGCATCGCTTCAGTCTTGCCGAAAATCACCGACGACGGCGGCAGATCATCAATTAGCTCCACAGGATTCTCTCGTCTTGAAGTTCAATTAGTCCGCGTTACCAGGCCCTCATGGAAAATGCAATCCCGGCTGCGCTCGGTGCTGCCCACAGATAGGGAGTCCACCTTTCGAGCCGGTGGTACCCTTTCCGGTGTAATAGATATGAGGTAGCCAACTGGGCCGGGACCATGGACAAGCTATAGGCAGCAATCGCCGGGCAGCTCTTCATCGGAAGCCATTCTTCCTTGACTCCATGGCCCATAAAAGCGCACGTTTGGGCGGCATCCGCACTCCGGATCGCGGTGTGCACCGCCAGGCCGATCAGGTTGGGGCGATCGAAAAAACGATGCACCGGAGGTTTGGGCAGCGGCATAACCATATTTATCGCCGCGGCAGTAAGCGGCTGCGCCGAAATCGATGTACTGAACAAGCTGCCCGGGCCGGCTGGCGCCCCCTCGCTCCCTGTGGCTGCCGCCAGGGTGGGAGCTGCTGCCTCTCCAGCCGAAGACGGGCTGGTATCCAGCGCGGAAGCGGCCGACGGCAACAGTAACAAAAGCATCAGCAGCAGGGCCATGAATCTCCTTCGTTAAACAACCAGCCAATCGATGTGCGGCTGCAGGTCCGGAAAGTCTGCTGAAGTCCCACAGCCGCGAAAACATCTATACTCAACCGTGATCCACCGATTTGGCTAAGTGCAATTGCCGAGCCAAAGCAGATCGGCCCGATATCACGGCTTATCAGGGTCTTGCACTTGAAAAAGGGAAATGTTTTTCACCCCCGCCGTGGAACGGGAATTCCGCGAGATCGAGATTTGCTTGGCTTTTTGCGCGTTCAGCGCGGTGAACAGCCGTTTCCCGTTTCCCGTTTCCCGTTCCCCGCTGCACACCCATTCCCCGCTCAACACCAGTGCCCGGTCCGCGTTATTCTGGCTTTCAGAGGTCAGAAGTCAGAAGGGCGAGGCCGATTCTCCTGTCCTGTCTTCTGGCTCCTGTCGGCTGACTTCTGACTCCTGTCTTCTGTTTTGGGATTGGCAGGCCTCGTGCATTCTCGATGAAGGAGCGGCCACGAGTTATTTTGCTTGAGGTGCTAAAGTGGAGCTAGGCAAGGCCCTCGCTCAGATTGGATCGCAGTTGCAACGGCTCGACGCGGACGTCGAGCGGCTGAAGGGCGAGATCCAGATGTTGACGAAGGCGCTCAAGATGGTTGAGGAGGAAGCCAAGAAGGCTTCTTCGGTTGGCGCTGCGGTCGTAGACCCCGCTATCCCGGAGCAGAATTCACTTTTTACGGACATCCGAAATCGTTTTCCGTAACCCTGGCCCCCGATCGCCGGGGTAAGCTGGTAAAGAAATTATGCAGGCCGAAAAACTAGCGCAGGCCTTGGCCAAAGCCGGAACCGGTGAAGGATTGGAAGCGTCATCGGACGCTTCCGTGCGTGGCGGGACTCGGGCCGGCCACCAGCCGGAGCCCGAAGCGGACGACAGCCCTGTGCCCTTCGACTCGATGCTTGATGTGCTGCTCCGGCATGCGCGATTTGTCACCGCCGCGGATGGAGCCGCCCTCGCCCTTAAAGACGCTGAGGGTGTATTTTGCCGCGCAAGCTGCGGTTATGCGCCCGAACCAGGCGTCAGATTGGAGCCGGACTCCGGCATCTGTGGACGGTGTTATTCAAAAGCCGAGGTGGTGATGTCGAGCGCGGAGGAAGAAACCGCTGCGTTCGGCTTATCTTCTGTTCTGGCGATCCCCATCTGTAACGGTGAAACTACCGAGGGGGTGATCGCGGCCTTTTCCCGTGATCGAAAGACCTTTTCCGGGGAGCAGGTGGCGGCGCTTACTCGCATCGCGAAGGTAGTTGCGGATCAGATCGGTTCGACACGTCCGGATCAGACAACGACAACCGGTGCGCCGAGCTTGAGGGCTGAGCCTGGCAGGCTGGCCGACGCAACGCTAAAGGAGGAATTGCCTGCTCTCTCGCCGCGTACCAAAGTGGGAGCAAGCAGCGATTCCCCGGATACCCGGCCTTCCGGCATGAACCCCGCGTCCAGCGATGGCGCGTTGAAAACAGCCGATGCCAGGAAGGGGAAAGATACCGGGCAGAAGGCGGTAACGGTAAGAAGCGAGTCCGTTACCGCCACGATCAAAGATCCGCCGCGAGGGCCGAAAAAGGCACCGGGAGGTACTTCCGCCCCCGCTGCCCTGGCGCTGTTTAACGCGGTCACGCCCGCACGCCGGAACTACACCGTACCTGTGATTGCGGCTCTCATTCTGCTGATTGCCTGCGCCATGCTTGCGGCACTGAATTGGCGAGCCAGGCAGATACCAGCCGCTCCGCCAACTTTATCGATAAGCCAGCCGCAGGCGGCTCCCGCCGGAGCACCCCAGAACTCCGCTTTGCCATTACCCCAGAATACGCAACCCATACTCGAGTTGGCGCCTGAGGTGTCCCGGGATGAGACCCGGCCGAGCCAACTGATCTTGCCGGCCCGGCCGCCAGAAGGCCGATTCGCCGGAAGGCCTTGACTGCCCATACCTATCAGCTTAGTGCTTTAATGGATCGGTCCTACAGGCTTGGCCTGTAGTCATGGAGGAGTTTACGAAGAACGGCGCCCTGATTGCCGCTTTCATCGTAATTGTCGCCGCGGTCGGCTTTGCCGATACACTGCCCGCTCCCGCTCCCGATCTGGCAGACCGTGTCCTGGTGGTGTTTAATGCCCAGTCGCCTTCCTCGAAAGAGGTCGCGGAGTACTACTGCCAGAGACGCAGGATTCCGAAAAGAAACCGGTGCGCCGTCAATCCGCAGTCGGCCGCGGGTCCCGGGAATGAGACCATTTCGCTCACCGATTTCGAACGACTGATTAAGAAGCCGATTCAGAAATGCCTGACTACGGCGGGCAAGAACAAAATCCTGTACATCGTGCTTGCCTATGACACTCCCTACAGGGTAAACGCCGGGGCGGGACGTGGCCTGGCCGTCGACCAGTATCTTGCCGACGTTTGGGACGCGCTGCCATCTTCTGGGCGCGCGCTCAATCCTTACTATGCGCATGCCATGGCCAAAGCGGGGCGGTATCCTCATTTTCTTTCGCTGGAAAGATACCGCGCCCAGGCGGACGCCAAACCCATCTACTCCGTATGGCGGCTGGATGCCGCGACCCCTGCCTTGGCACAAGGGTTAGTGGACAAAGCGATCGCCGCGGAAGCTCAAGGCCCAATCGGCCAAGCTTGTTTCGACCGGAGATTTGGGGACCTTACAACCCAGCCTGATACCGGATATGGATCGGGCGACTGGCAATTGCATCGCGCGGCTGAGTTTGCCAAGGCGGCTGGCTTTACTGTGATCGAAGACGCAAAGGAAGCGGAATTCGGCACACCTCCCGCTCCCCTTCGCTGCGATGACGCGTTGCTTTATGCCGGCTGGTATTCGCTGAACCATTACAACGATGCTTTCTCCTGGAGGACAGGGGCGATCGGCTTTCATCTGGACAGCGCTTCGGCGGCTAATCCTCGGGGCGGAAAAAATTGGTCCGCGAATGCGATCAAGAACGGAATTACCGTTACTGCCGGCGCAGTGGATGAGCCTTTTCTTCCCGGTCTTCCCCGGCCGGATGGCGTGTTCCTGAACCTGTTCGAAGGCGCGAATGTGGGCGACGCGTTCTTGCGAAACACCCTTTGGCTGAAATGGATGATCATCTACCTTGGCGACCCGCTTTATCGCCCCTTCCCCAAGGGGCGTGCCCCATTCCACTAAAGCGATACTAAAGAGGATGCCGTTGGGGACCCCTTACCAACGGTAAGCCTCGCGCGGCAGATGCTCCGGCAGGTGAACCGCGCACCGGCCAAGAGCTCCCGGTGATACCGCCCGCAAGCGGCCTTTCCTGCCCGATAGCTGCAATCATTTGCACATCCCCCGCGTTGCGTTTCCGTTGGCGCTGAGCCGCGCGCGGGCACTGCATTTATTATCAATCACTTACCGGGAATCCAGGATTCTGTAGCCGCCCGCATGACGGGCATCGCACGGACCCAAAATTGCTTTTTGGAAGATGTCTGAATCAGAAGGCGCTGAATTTGCACTTGTTTGGGCCCTCGAAACCGTTAGCTGGGATGCTCTTTGAATTCGCGGTTGGAGGAACATCTTGAACGCTTTTGGCAGCGCAGTGGAACCAGAGGTCGAAAGACGCACGAGCCGGCGCTTTTCCTTGTGTATTCCGGTGTTGGCAAAACATCCGACGGGCGAAGAAATCTGGGCGCCAACCCGTAACATAAGTTCCAGCGGAATTTCTTTTTACGCCTCGAATGGCTTTACGATTGGCTGTGCCCTGGAGCTCGTTCTCACTCTACCACCGGAAGGTCCCGCGACGGAACCAGTACGGATAACGTGCTACGGCCGGGTAGTTCGCATTGAGAAAAGAGGCGCCAGTGCTACGGCTGCTATCTCTGCCCAAATCGATAACTGCAAGTTTTCCATCCCTAGTGAGGGCTGTTGGAGCACGCTGCAAACAGAGAGATACACGGCTTAAAACGCGGCTTAGCGCATAGTTTGCTTGGGGCGCTTCGGCAATTAGAATTCCTCTGTTGAAGCTTGTGACTTGAAGCTTCTGATTCCACGCACTGCAGCAGTACCATACCCACGTCTCCGTCCCTACTATTCTCCTTACCTTAGCAAAGCACTTACAACAAAGTATCCCCTCAAGAGAACACCCACCTATGGCAGAGTAGTCTATTAGTCTAGGAGCACCACCACCTTGGCTGTCATTTCGACGCGCCCTGCAATTAGAAATGCATGGATCCCCTCAGCTTCGCTCGGGGCAGGCTCTTCACTCTGCGCCCGCCCCGACCCGCAAAAGAGGCGCGTCGGAAGAAGTCGGCGGGTGCTCCACTCACGATAACAATCGGGTTGCACATAGTTCCAACTCCGGGATGGTTGCGCGCGGAGCAATTCCCAACCGGATAGTTGCAACAGTGTGCACACGTCCCACCATTGGCGCCTGCCATGGATCTTGCTAAGTCCTTGCTTGAGAATAGATTACAGGCACCGCGAAAAATCCGTGGCTCTCGTCTGCGCCCGGCAACAGCCTGGACAAGGAATTGCAATTCAGGTAAGCAGGAGGATGAATGCGAATCGTACGATTATTGGTTTTGACGGCGCTGCTGGGGATGACGAGTTTGCTGTTTGCCAGTCCAGTCACAGTTAAGATGACATATACTGGGCCTGGGGGCCCCAATTCAGGTGGAGTGTATACATACCCCTACAACTTCAGCATTAATGGCTCGACGACCACTGTGCCGATGATGTGCGACACCTACGCAAACGAGATTTCCACCGGCGAAAGCTGGACCGCCAACGTGGAGCCTCTGACCACAATCATTAGTAGTGGTGGCGGCTTGTTTCCCGCGGGCGCAAACTACGGCGCCGCCGGTTTGCTGTATCTTGCTGCCATAGGTAAACTCCCAGGGGTATTTACCGATACCAATGCCGGAGACCTCAACTGGGCGGTGTGGAACCTATTTGATCCTACCGGCGCAACCTATGGCAACCCCTCTACCTCTGCTTTGGCCAGTGCCGCCCTGAGCGCTTACACCAGTAACCCTCAGTCCTACTACGCATTGTTATCGAGTGTCTACGTGTTTACACCGACACCAGATAACACCAGTAGCATCATTTTCAACCCTGGAAATGAAACAACGGCACCGCAAGAGTTCTTTGGGACGGTGCCTGAACCAGCCAGCTTGGCCTTGTTAGGAACCGGACTGCTTGCTTTGGGGACCAAATTGTCGAAGGGGATTGCGAAAGGATAAGCACTAGACGCGAAGCGCATCCGCTTGGCTGCATGGCTACTGTTTGACTATAAGTAAGCTGGAGATGGCCGATTGCGGGAACAGAAACTGGTTTTCGCACCACGGGCGGCCTCTCCAGCTTGTCCCACGAGATGCTTATTACCGCTACGCAGATTAGCTACTCCCAGAAATTCTCCGCAAGAAGCTATTAGTCCCGCCCTGTGGCAAGTTGCGAGTGAGGACCCGATCGGGTAATTCCGGCATTTCCACGCCTTGCTCCACCAGCTTAACGCCCCAGAAGTCGTCGCTGTTTTCGAGGCACTCCAGACCTACGTGGAAGATTCGTGTGTCAGTACCGGGACGGCGCACCCATACCACCTTAAAGGGAGCCCGGCGATACTTATATTGCAGGGTGATGACGTCTCCCGCCCGCAGCTCTTGCTGGATACCGGCGATGCGGCTTCCCGTCAGGCTGATATCGAGTGTATGAACCAATTCAGAAAAGGGCTCTCCTTCTGAGGTGGTTCCGAAAACTTTAAGCGGCAAAACCGCTTTCGTTCGTCTAGATCTGCGATTATTGTCCATCGTTCTTCGTCGCCGGGCAGAGAATAGCATTTCCCGGATTGAGAAATACCGCGAAATCGCATGCTGCTTGTTACTTTGGGACCGGGGTAAGGACTAAAGTTTTGCGGATTTCTGACGAGCCGAGTCTTACTCTGTGACGAGCCGGGTTTTGGTTCGTCCAGACTAGTTCTTGCCGAATTGTCGCAAATTGTTGCACAGCCCGGCTAAACGGCTGATTCCCAGAACCCTG
>Ga0326727_10011008_pt1 | contig 21271 bp, 11 predicted proteins | sample MB2enrmetagenome_FD_207643 | JGI IMG/M metagenome (GOLD analysis project Ga0326727, IMG submission 207643) | Lab enriched peat soil microbial communities from McLean, Ithaca, NY, United States - MB29MY | ecosystem: Environmental > Terrestrial > Soil > Wetlands > Peat | place: USA: New York...
GATGTCTCCTTGCCGGAAACGGACATTGCGAATCCGGTGTTGGTAGTCGATGGGAAGAAATCCGACTCGGCCTATCAACCCGGCTCTAGCTTGACGCTTGCGGGTGGCAAACATGCGTTGGCTCTACAGGCGCGCTGACGATCATCATCTGACCGAAGTTTCCGCATGCTGCGAAACATGGAATGCGGCCCAAAATCAACGGAGGAAGGAAATGCAAATGCATCTTTTTCGACGCTCATGCCAAGCGGGACTCTTGTTGTTAATGGCTGCTCTACCGGTCGTTCTCTGCAGCCAGCAACCAGCCGCGCGTACGGACGCAGCAGTCAAGGTCTTGGCGATCGATCCGGCAAGCCGGACGGTGCTCATGGGCGGCGATGCCAGCCTCAAAGGCGGTCTGAAGGAGCAGTGGCCGGGACAGGCCGCTCGATTCTGGGTCTCCAACTGGACAACCAGCGACGATTCCTTCACATGGACAGTCAAGGTTCCTGAAGCCGGAAAATATTCCGTTGCATTATTGATCTTGAACTGCGGCAAAATCCTCATTAACTGCAACCTGCCCTCGCCTCCCGCAGTCAAGGTGGAAGTCGCCGGCAAGTCGAACAAACTTACCGAAATTGTGACTTACCGCAAGGCGTCCATGACCAATGAATGGGTAAGGGATGAGCTGCCCGGAACCCTCCATTTGCCCGCGGGCGAGAGCAAGATCACGCTGCATGCGCTTGCCAATCCAGGAGAGACGTACAACCTCTCCTTGTTCTCCCTGGAACTGGTGAAGCCGAAGGTCAGGAAGGCGATGGACGAAAGGGCCGCGAAGGTCAAGTCTTCGACGAAGTGGATGACGGATGCAAAGTACGGCTTGATGTTCACATGGACATCCACGACTCAACCACGATCCGGCGCCCAGAAGTCGTACGAGCAGGCCGTGAACGATTTCGATGTAAATGCATTCGCTGACATGGTCCAGGGAACCGGCGCCGGATTTATCGTCTTCGCCACCAGCTGGTCCACATACTATTTTCCGGCGCCGATCCAAACCATTGAGCGCATCGTGCCCGGCCACACAACGAAACGGGATCTCATTCGCGACCTGGCCGACGCTCTGAATGCGCGCGGCATCAAGCTGATGATTTACTATCACGCGGGCCGCGCCCAGGCGAACTGGTGGAGCGGAAGCGCCGTCCGCACCATGGACAGGACCGATTACTTCAATGAGTGGGAATCGACGATTCGAGAGATTGGCCTTCGCTATGGTGACAAGCTGGCCGGCTTCTGGTTCGACGATGGAACAACTTTCTATTACACGTTGCAGGCTCCGTGGGAAGCAATGACCGCGGCCGTCAAAGCCGGGTATCCGGCGCGCGTGGTGGGCTACAACTCGTGGATTCTGCCCAAGGCTACTGACTTTCAGGATTTTGCCTGCGGCGAAGGAGGCTTTGCCGACAGGTTGGTCGACGATCCCGAACTGCCGGCTGGTGGAAGCGGAATCTTTTTGGACGGACCGCAAAAGGGACTGCAGGCAACCCTGACCACGACCATGGAGCCTGGGAACTGGGGTCACGTTACTCCAGATACCCCGGTCCCCGCGCCCCAGTACAGCGCGGACAAGATGATCGGCTACCTGCAAACGGCGATTGCGCGCAAGCTCGTGCCTGTGATCAATCTCGAAGTCTATCAGGATGGAAGCGCGGCGCCGGCCACGATTGATGAGTTCAAGGTAATCAAGGCGGCAATCAAGCCGTCAGGAAAATAAGCCGGATCAAGCCGCCACCGAGAGCTTGACTCAATACGAAAGGAGATGCCTACGATGAAGTTGCGTGCTGAAGAGACGGCAGGTGCAGTTTCGAGAAGGGGATTTCTCGCCGGTGGATTGATGTCGCTTGCTTTGGCGGCGGCACATCCGGAGACGTTTCCTCAGGCTGAGGGCGAAAGTCCGGGGACTCTCTCGTCGATACTCGACGTTGATTTGCGCCGTCTTGTCTCCCGCGCGGATCTGCATTACGACCAGCCGGCAACCAGAAGCGAGGAAGGCATGCCGGTGGGCAACGGAACTATGGGAAGCCTGGTCTGGACCACTCCAGATGCCCTCCATTTCCAGATCAATCGTGCCGACGTGCACGCCGTGAATTGCACCAGCAACAGTTTTCCGCGCATCAGCACCGATTACGCCAGCGGTTGCGGCTATGTCGATATCAGCTTCGTCGACTTTGGAGAAGACGTTTTTTCCGGTCCGTCCTTCCGGCAGCATCTGAGCGTTTACGATGCACTGATGACCGCGCGCGGCGCCGGTGTAACCGCGCGAGTTCTGGCCTGGACCGAACAGGATGTCTTCGCGGTGGAAATAGACGACCAAAGGCAGCAGCCAGCGCCCATTAACATCGACCTGCGCATGTTGCGCTACTCCATGGAGTATGTTCCAGGGCGCAATTACGAACTGGCCAGCCGTCATGCGGTAATGGTGCGAACCAATGCGCACACCGCAACTTCGAGGCTGAACATCCTGGACAACCGCATCGCCCTGACGCAGGCATTCGAGGAGGATGAATACTACAACGGCTCCGCGGTTGCGATTGCTGTGAGCGGAAGGCGGGCTAAGGCAAGATACCTGAACGATTCCACGGTTCGTTTGTCGGCGGCTCCAGGGAAAGGCCGGTTTACAGTGCTTATTGCCAGCGCCTCAAGCTATGCCCGCGCGGAGGATGTAGCTGCCCTGGCCGGCAAAAAGCTGGACGCCGCGCTGGCGGAAGGTTTCACAGGCTTGATGGCCGCCAACCAAAGATGGTGGCACAGTTTCTGGTCGAAAGGATTTGTGCATCTGCACAGTTCCGATCGCACCGCGGATTATGTGGAGGAGAACTACACCTACTTCCTGTATGTGATGGGCGCCAGTTCCCGTGGCCCGTATCCCCCGCGCTTTGGAGGCATGATCTGGTACACCACTGGAGATATGCGCGAGTGGGGCTCCGAGCACTGGTGGAACAATGATGGCGCCTATTACGAAGGCTTGCTCCCTGCTAACCGCCTGGAACAGATGGACCCCGTCTTCAGAATGTACAGCGGCAAATTCGATTGCTACGCTGAGGCCGCGGCAAAACAGTGGGGTTCCAAGGGCGTTTGGATTCCCGAAACCACATGGTTCGATGGGCTTGAAAATTTCCCCGACGACTTGATGGCAGAGATGCGCGAACTCTTCCTGTTGAGGAAGCCCTGGGACCAGCGCTCGGAGAAATTTCGACGCTACGAGCGGGTAAAGCAGATGTGCAACAGCCGTTGGAACTTTGAAAGTTACGCAGGCAAATGGGAGACGGGAACCTGGGTTCGTGGCGACTATGGCAAAGGACCATTCGGCTATGTGACCCACATCCTTTCCAGTACCGCGAAGATCGCCTTTCTCTACTGGTTGCGCTATGACCTATCGCGCGATGAAGCATTCCTTCGGGAGTCTGCCTACCCGATGCTGAAGGGAACTGTCGAGTTCTATCGCAACTTTCCAAATCTCAAAAAGGAATCCGACGGGAAGTACCACATCTACCATGTGAACAATTTTGAAGCCATCTGGAACACGCAGGATACGCAGGAAGACCTATCGGCGATTCGGGGAATTACTCCGTTAGCCATTGCAGCGTCGAGGATCCTTGGCGTGGATCATGAATTGCAGCCGCTCTGGCAGGAGTTTCTGGACAACCTTGCGCCCTTGCCGACCAACGAGACAACACACACGCGCAAGAGCAATGAGCCCATCGTCTGGGTGGGGTCGGGAGCTCCGGGAACCGGGCGCGCCGTGGAGCTTCCGACGGCTTTCTATGACCTGTGCACGATGGCGACGGAAGATCCGGAGATGGCAGCCATCGGCAAGGCGACATACGATTCTGTCACTGCGGATGGCGTGAACGAGAAGACACCCTGCGCTGCGATGAGCAGGGCCACAGTGTCGGCCGCGAAAATGGGGCGGCCGGATCATCTCCGGTTTCTACTGCCCAACCAGCTCAGGCGCCTTGCTCCGGAACATGACGACTGCGATTGGGAAGGCGCGGGCAAAATTGGAGTGATGCGCAACCGCATGTCGCTGCGCGAGGGTCCCGGCTGCATCGAGTTCGAACGAGGCGGACTCGCCGCACGGGCCTTGCATGCGGCCCTCCTGATGGATTCCCCACCCGCGCCCGGCGGGGCTTCCATCATTCATGTGTTTGCAGCCTGGCCAAACGATTGGGACGCCGAATTCACTCTCCTGGCTCGAGGAGCGTTCCTGGTTACTTCCGCACTGAAGGATGGCCGGATAGAGTTTGTCGAGCTGAAATCGCAGGTTGGCGGAGACTGCCAGCTCAGAAATCCATGGGGTGACGCCGATGTTGTATTGTTCCGAAACGGCAGGCAGGCCGAGGATGCGACCGGCAGTCTATTGAAATTCACAACGGCCAGGGACGAGGCTCTTCTCATCGTCAAGAAGGGCACCGCTCCGGCGCAGTTCAAACGCGCGATCTAGCCCGGTCGCGCATTCCCTGAACTCAATCACTCGGAGTTGTCTTAGTCGATCTTCGGGCGGGCGCGGGTCGTGGCTGTGCGGGTTACCCGATACTCATTTTTCTGACTTCCGGCTGCACGGCGGACGGCAATGCTTTCGGGAGCCAGTAGGCAAGCGGCTAAGTCCATCAAGGAGTGCCTCCAATCATGAATTGCCTCTCGCTGATCATCGCGCTCTTTTCTTTGGTCTATTCCACCGTGCCCAATCCTGCGCCGGATCAGACCGTTGAAGTCTCACTCATTCGGGATGGCCAGACCGGTCCCGCGACGATTCACGGGTGGGAGAAGATCGAAGCAGCGATTTCAGCCAAAGGCATTCGTTACGAGGAGGTTGCCAACGCAAAGGCAGCCCACGGCGCAGTGCTGATCGCCGCAGGTCCTTCCTTAGGCTCAGGCTTCGTTGCCGAGCAAATTCGCGCACTCGGCATCAGGATGCCGGACAAACCGGAATCCCTCATCATCCACAAGACAGAGCTTCAGCGGAAGCAGACGCTTCTACTGAGCGGTAGCGACGATCGTGGCCTGATGTACGCGCTTCTTGAGGTGGCAAACCGAATTGGTTGGGCCACGGACAGAGCGACGCCGCTGAGCGAAGTGCGGGACACTGTTGAATCTGCGTCCGTAAATGACCGCGGCGTAATCATCTTTACCATGCAGAAGCATCAGTATGAAGACCGCCTGCACGATGAGAACTACTGGGTCAAATATTTTGACATGCTCGCAGATGACCGATTCAATACCTTCGAGGTGTTGTTCGCCTACGAAACCAATGGCTACAATTGCCCGGTTTATCCGTATTACATAGATGTCAATGGTTTTCCGGAAGTGAAAGTTGTTGGGCTCAGCAAGGATGAGCAGCAGCGCAATCTCACCGATCTTCATCGACTTGTCCGCATGGCGCACGAACGCGGCATCCGCGTCACATTTGGTATCTGGTGCCATTATTACCGCACCACTGCGGCAATGACCCCGGTCGATCCTTCTAAACCCGCCGCTCCGGACACGGTCTCCGGCCTGACTGAAGCCAACCTTGTTCCCTATACAATCGCGGCCATTAGCCAGTTCCTCGAGGAGTTTCACGAAATCGACAACGTCCAACTGCTGATGATGGATGAGTCGGGCTTGAAGACCTCTGATATGAAACAGTTCTGGAGAGAGATCTTCCCTGCTTTGAAGAAGGCGGCGCCGGACATTCAGTATGAGCTTCGCGCCAAAGGTGTCTCAGACGATCTGATCAGGCAGGGACTCGACTTGGGACTCAAGATCAGGGTTAACACCAAGTTCTGGACCGAACAGGTCGGCCTACCCTTCTTCCAAACCCACGTGGACTTTCCCGACCAGCCAACCCGGCGGGGCAGCTATGCAGACATGCTGAGGTATCCTCGCGAATACCAGCTACATTGGACCCTTTGGACGGCGGGTTCCTTGCGCATTCTTCTCTGGGGCGATCCTGAGTATGTGCGCCGTTTCGCAGCAAGCACACATCTGGGCGGGGCAACGGGATTTGAGATCCATGAACCACTGGCGACCAAGATGGCCGGACACCCTCATGATTTGAAACCCTTCGAACTGCTCTCGCCGTCTTACCGCTATTACGATTATGAATTTCAGCGTTACTGGTATTTCTTTCAGGTCTTCGGCCGGGTTTCCTATAACCCCGGCACTCCCGCGGAAGAGTGGAATCACGAGTTTGTCGCGCGCTTCGGCAAGGACGCGGCGCCTTACATCAAGCAGGGATTGCAACGCGCCAGCCAAATCCTGCCGGAGATAACCGCCTACTGCCAGCCGGCTGATCATTACCCAACCACGCGCGGCTGGCCGGAGCGCCAACGCCAAGGTGATTTGCCTCAGTATGTAGAGGCGAATCCCAGCGATACGCAGCAGTTCGAGTCGATAAAAGATGCCGCTGACGATATTCTCACGGGGCGCTCATCACCCAAGATCACGCCGATGCAGACAAGCCGGTGGTTCGCCCGTGCATCGAGCGACGTCAGGAAGCTGATTGCGGCGGCTGAGCAGAAAGCGGGGCCACATCCAGGAAAAGAGTTCGCCTCCACAATCGTCGATCTGAAGATTCTCTCCGATCTGGCTGCCTATCATTCGCACCGGGCAGCGGCCGGCCTGAGCTATGCATTGTTTGAGAAGACCCACGACCTGAACGCTCTCGATGACGCAATCCACGATGAAACGGAAGCTACCGGTGCCTGGGCTGACATTGTCCGCGATGCAGGCGATGTATATAACTTCGATCTGATGATGGGCCTTCCCCAGGCGGACCTGAGCGGGCACTGGCGCGACGAACTCGTGAAGCTCAAGGATGGACTTGCGGCTCTGAAGAAACAGCGGGAGCGATACCGCCTGGAGGCTCGCCGCGTAGTCGGACAATACGATTTAGGCAACGGACCGACCCAGCCAGGCTATCAACGAATTGCATCTACCGAGAGGGCTGGCGGTCATTTGGTCACGCTGGATGTCCCGGATGGCCGCTATGAAGTCACAGTCGGCATTCACGATGACAAGGCGAGCCATGGTCCCATGTGGATCGAGGTGAACGGAGTCGAGTATAGCGACATATTCTCAGTGCCAGCCGGGCAGACGATCCAGCGGACGATTGAGACCACGGCTGTCGACGGAAAGCTGCAGATCCTGTTCGACCATGCTACCAGCGCAGACGCGTATGCCAGCTCTCTCGTCATCACTCGTGTTGGCCCTGTGATCGCGCATATACCGGTGCGGCGCCTGGCGCCCGGGCAGGATTTGGAGCTTCGGGCGACTGTTGCCGGCATCGCGCCCATCGACGTAGTGCGCGTCTATTACGGCGACGTGCACCGCGGCTTCACCGTGGCCGAACTGCATGGCGCCGGGGGGCTCTATCAGGCGACGATCCCGGCGTCGAAACTAGTTACCGGAACATCCTATTTTCTGCAAGCCATCGACTCATCCGGCCGCAAATCCACATTTCCCGAAGACGGCAGCTCGAACCCGGTACAACTCATGTTGACAGGCGACGACCTGCCTCCCACGTTGCAGCACGCGCCCATCCTTTCCGCCCAACCGATGCATCCGCTGCATATCACGGCGCAGGTCGAAGATCCTTCGGGCGTGAAGTGGGTTCATCTCCGCTATCGGGGCCTTAGCCAACACCAGGATTTTCAGGTGCTGAACATGCTCCCTGCGGGGAACGGGAACGAATATGAGGCCACGGTTCCAGGTAACGATGTCGATCCTCAATTCGACTTCATGTACTTCTTCGAAGTAATGGACAATGCGGGTAACGGGAAGATCTACCCGGATATTGCCAAGGAAACTCCTTACATCATCGCGAAGGTGCCACGGAACTCGCAGCGATAATTCTGGCCCCCAACTTGTAAGAGTCAACAACGGAGCCTCGATAGAGATCAGAAAGGAAGTTCGAACACACTATGATTTCCAGAAGAGATTTCCTCGCGCTTACGTCGGGTTTTCCTCTTTATATCCATGCTGCCATGGGCGCCACCGTTGCTCCCTGGGAGATGCCCGAGCCAGTGAGCGATCTTGCCGCTGCGTTTACAAATCCTCCCAACGCTACACGCCCCTATGTTCTCTGGATGTGGATGGGCAGCAACATCAGCAAAGAAGGAATAACACTCGACCTGGAAGCAATGAAGGATGCGGGTATCGGCGGGGCCACCATCTTCAGCCTCGCCGACACGCTGATCCCGTGGTCAGGCGTCATTCTCAAAAGCCCGACGCCTGAGATTGTCACCTGGACCGAGCCCTGGTGGGAGATGGTTCGCCACGCGGCCAGCGAGTGCCGGCGGCTGGGTCTCGACCTCATCCTGCATAACTGCGCCGGATATGAAAGCAGCGGCGGCACATGGATCACTCCTGAACTCGCCATGCAGGAAGTCATCTGGTCTGAACAGAAGATTCAGGGCGGCAGGCAGATCAAAACCACTCTGAGCAAAGCAATCGTAGATCCGCATCCGCACTCGCAGTTCCCGGAGCTCTACATTCCCGCGCTCGGTAAAATTGCCGCGCCCATTGTAGAAGGAAGAAAGACTTACTATCGCGATATCGCGGTCATTGCGATGCCCTCCGCAGGCATCCCCACCACCGACCTGGTGTTCGATCTATCCGCAAAGATGAATGCCGACGGAGAGCTGACCTGGGATGCGCCCGAAGGCGAATGGTCCGTCTATCGCTTTGGACACACCACCACCGGCGCCATGATCCAGCCCGCGCAATGGGATGCTATCGGCCTGGAATGCGACAAGATGAGCAAGGAGGCAGTGACCTTCCATGTGCAGCATGTGCTCGACGAGATCAGAAAGCATCTTGGAGATCTTGCCGGCACAGCCCTCAGCACGTTCTACTGCGACAGCTATGAAGCTGGCGACCCGACCTGGACGCCGAAGATGGCCGAGGAGTTCAGGAGTCGCCGCGGCTACGATATTCTTCCCTGGCTTCCCGTCCTGGCCGGACGCACGATCGGCAGCAAGCGCGTTACCGATGAATTCCATGCCGACTTCCAGCGCACGATCAAAGATTTGTATCGCGATTGCTACTGGGCCACGCCGCGTGCCCTCTGTCATAAAGCCGGTCTGCAGTTCGTGGCCGAGCCCTATACGGGCCCATGGGAGATCGACGAGGTGGTCAAGTTCCTCGATCACCCGAACATGGAATTCTGGTGCGGCAAGGACAAATGGAATCCTGTCGCCGCCGACCCCATCATTCCGTGCTCGCATGAACTCGACCAACGCATCATTGGGTCGGAGGCCTTTACCACCGATCCCAGCCTGGCTCGATGGAACGAACATCCGGCGTGGCTGAAGCCCATTGGAGACGCGGCCTTTTGCGCCGGCGTCAACAGGATGAACACGCATCATTTCGTGCAGCAGCCGTGGGGAGCTGAATACAAGCCAGGCAACGCCATGGGCCAATGGGGAGTGCACTTCGGCCGCTATCAGACATGGTGGGAGCCGGGAAAGGAATGGTTCCGCTACCTGTGGCGCTGCCAGACACTGCTGCAAGCGGGAAGTATCGTCCCCGCCTCCGAGAGTACCAGCGCAGCATTCAAGACCGCCGCAGGAACTCTCGATTTGCAGAGCATCCACCGCCGCTTCAAGGACACCGAGGTTTACTTTGTGGCCAATATCGCCAAGACCGCCGGCACAGCGCATTGCAGTTTTCCCATTGAAGGCAAGCAGCCTGAATTATGGGATCCGGTGTGGGGAACCATGCGCGATCTGCCGGCTTTTGAACGGGCAAATGGAATTACGAATCTTGACATCGGGTTTGAACCCACGCAGAGCTTCTTCATCGTCTTCCGCAAGCCCGCGAACCAGGCCAAATCGGGAGCTGCGAACTTTGCTGAACTCAAGACCCTTGTTGAGGTAGATGGAAGCTGGCAGGTACACTTCGACCCGGCCTGGGGCGGCCCGGCTTCGGTTCAGTTCGGCGACCTTCAAGACTGGACCACTCGTCCCGAAACCGGCATCAAGTACTACTCCGGCACCGCAGTCTACAAGAAATCAATCCAGCTTGCCGCTTTGCCGAAGGAGAGCAAGGTTTATCTCGATCTCGGAGCTGTCAACTACCTCGCAACAGTCACCGTGAATGGAGAGAGGATCGGCGTACTGTGGACATTGCCGTGGCGCATCGATATCGGCAATGCGGTCAAGACCGGCGCGAACGAGGTTGAGATTGCCGTTACCAACGTCTGGGCAAACCGGCTCATTGGCGACGAACAGGAACCGGCAGATCTTATCTGGCAAGAGGGCGACCCAAGGTTCAAGAGCGGCCATTTCCTGAGAGAATTCCCGGATTGGTTCCTCAAGCATGAGAAGCGTCCGTCGCAAGGGCGCTTCACCTTCACCACTTGGAATTACTTCACCAATGACTCTCCACTTTCGCCTTCCGGGCTGATGGGTCCTGTGAGAATTCTCGCAGAAGTCTGATTTCTACAGGGACAGGGACTTTTTATCTACCAGAGTCAGTCCCGGCACTATGACCGATTCGCTGCAAAGACGCGACGCGATGGAGGGGAGATGAAGTGAGAGTTTCAAACGTTAGATTGGACCCGGTAGCCAAGACAGACAGGGATCGCTCTCTCCTTGCCGGCTCGCCGCTGCTACCGTTCATCCTGGTCACTTCCCTCTTCTTTTTCTGGGGCATTCCCAACAACCTGAACGACGTTCTCATCCGGCAGTTCATGAAGGCGTTCTCCATCACCCGCCTGCAGGCCGGGCTGGTGCAGTCGGCATTCTACATGGGCTACTTTCTTCTCGCGCTGCCTTCCGCGCTTTACATGCGCAAGCTGGGCTACAAGGCCGGTTTCATCACGGGACTGCTTCTCTTTGGCGCCGGCACGCTGCTCTTCTGGCCAGCGGCGCTCGTCGGCCGCTATTCGTTCTTCCTCTTTGCGCTCTTTGTCATGGCCAGTGGACTGGCTTTTCTTGAAACTGCGTCCAATACCTTCATTGCTCTCTCCGGGCCGCAGGAAACCGCCGAGCGCCGTCTCAACTTCTCTCAGGCATTCAATCCCCTTGGCTCCATCACCGGGGCCTTGCTCGGAACAACGGTGATCTTTTCCGGCATCGAACTGCGCGCCGCGCGGATTCACGAGCTGCAAGTCTCCAATCAGTACCAGGCTTACCTGCGTTTTGAAACACTGCGCGTTGTTCGTCCTTATCTGGGACTGGGATGCGTGGCGATTCTACTGGCTCTCATCTTCCTGAGAACTTCACTCCCCAGATTGCGCGATGAAGTTCCCGAAGCTCTAGCCAATGACGACGGCTCCGGATCGAGTCGATTTCGCCTCCTCAAAAACCGCCATCTGCTGTTCACTGTCTGTGCGCAGTTCTTCTATGTAGGCGCGCAGGTTGGAACCTGGAGCTACTTTATTCAATACGTTCAGGACTATACGGGCCAGCCGGAGAAGATCGCCGGATACTTTTTGACCGGAACCCTGGCCATGTTTGGTTTGGGACGCTTTGCCTCTGCCGCAATCATGAAGTACGTCGGGCCTGCTCGACTGATGGGTGTCTATTGCCTGATCAATGTCCTTTTGTTGGCGGCAGCCATCATCCATCCAGGGTGGGCAGGTGTCTGGGCCATTTTCCTGACCAGCTTTTTCATGTCGCTGATGTATCCGACCATCTTCGCTCTTGGCCTGCAGGGCCTTGGAGCAGACAGTAAGGTCGGTGGTTCTCTCATCGTCATGGCCATTATCGGCGGAGCAATTCTGACGCCGGTCATGGGCATTATCTCGGATCGTCAGAAGAGCCTGACCACTGCTTACCTCGTGCCGCTCTTTGGCTACTGCGTCATCGCAGCCTATTCGTTCTGCCAGGAGATGTGGCGCATTCGAGCATCCCTAAAACCCACACCAGTAAGGTCCAGCTCGTCATTCCATTCAAAGCAGGCTGCAATTCACTCTCTTACCACAGAATCTCAAGAGGACTCTCAATCATGCGGCTGAATCGAAGAGAATTTGTCTCCTTGGCTGGCGCGGCAGCCGTTAGCTCCTCGGTGCGTGTTCGCGCCGGTGCGTCTAACATCACCTTTGCGCCTGAGCTCGATTCGCTCAAGGCTTATCGCGCTCCCGAATGGTTTCGCGATGCCAAGCTGGGATTCTGGGCATGTTGGGGGCCTGAGGCGGTTCCGGAAATGGGCGACTGGTACGCGCGCAACATGTACATTCAGGGGCACAAACAGTACGAGGATCACCTAAAGCGCTATGGCCATCCCTCCAAATTTGGTTACAAGGATCTGGTACCGCTCTGGCGGGGCGAGAACTGGAACCCGGACCGGCTGATGAGCCTTTACAAGAAGGCTGGCGCCAAATACTTTTGCGCCATCGCACAGCACCACGACAACATCGATTGCTGGAACTCCCGATTCCATCGTTGGAACTCCGTCAAGATGGGGCCCAGGCGTGATGTTATCGGGGAATGGCGCGATGCGGCCCGCAAGCATGGCCTGCGCTTCGGAGTGACGGAACACCTGGCGGCGAGCTGGAACTGGTATGGTGTTGCACATCTCTCCGATGCGACAGGTCCTCTCGCCGGCGTTCCTTACGACGGCGCTAATCCGGAATATGCGGACCTTTATCACACCGGCAATGCCTTTCCCAAATGGAAGCAGTGGATTGGTGACGTGCCCGAGAGTTTTCAGCGGGAGTGGTTCAACCGCATCAAGGACCTCGTCGACAGTTACCAGCCGGATCTTCTCTATAGCGACAGCAGCCTGCCATTTGGCGAGTACGGCCGCCGGTTGCTTGCGCACTTCTACAACAGCAATATTCTCAGCAACAATAGCCGCCTCGAAGCTGTTTACAACTGCAAGTTCAATGACGATGGGGGCCAGTTCGCCGACGGCATGTGCGTGCAGGATCTCGAGCGCGGCATCCAGGACGGCATCAAGCCCCTTCCCTGGCAGACTGATACCTGCGTCGGCGATTGGTACTATAAGCGGGACATTCAGTACAAGACTCCGACTACCGTCATCCAGATGCTCATTGACATCGTCAGCAAGAATGGAAACCTGCTTTTGAACTTTCCCGTTCGGGCCGATGGCACTCTCGATTCACAAGAAGAAGATATCTTGGCGAGTATTGCCGACTGGATGGCAATCAACGGCGAGGCCATCTACGGAACCCGCCCCTGGCGTGTCTACGGGGAAGGACCAACTGGACCGTCGAGCGGGAATTTCAACGAAGGAAAGATCCGCTACACCTCTGACGATATCCGCCTCACAACGAAGGAGGGACAGCTTTTTGCCTTTGCACTGGCTTGGCCGGCCTCAGGTAAGTTGCTTCTGCGCTCCATCACGTCGGGTCAAGTTCATTCCATTCAAATGCTGCAAACCGGGGAAACGCTCAAGTGGGAACAGCAGCCCGCAGGTCTTTCTATTCAACTGCCAGCCCAACCGGTCGGAGAACACGCCTTCGTGATTCGCATACAGGGGGTGGCGTAAGAGAGGTCTCATAGGGCGTAGGGGGATACTCGCGCATCACGCAATCCTGCTGTGCCATAATCCTAGCAACGCTTTGCGAGTTAGTGTTTCGCGGAGCATGAAGCACGGCTTATTGGCCGGCCGCTGGGCAGGATTTCGAGTTAACGCGGGAACGGCGTGAGGAATCCATGGCAGTTCGCATGAAGGATATCGCCAAGGACCTGGGAGTTTCCGTGGTCACGGTGTCCAAGGTTTTCAACCATCACCTGGACATCAGCCCGGCTACACGGGAGCGGGTTCTTCGGCGGATGCGCGAGTTGAACTACCGCCCCAGTCTCGAGGCTCGTGGCCTCTCTACCGGACAGTCGCTTCTTGCCGGCCTGATCGTTCCCGACCTTGTACATACATTCTTCTCCGAGGCTGCAAAGAGCCTGTCCCGCGTATTGAGGCAGCAAGGGTTTGGACTTCTGATCGCCGATTCCGATGAAGATACAGAGTTGGAGAAAGAGGATATCGATCAGATGCTGAGACGGCACGTGGATATATTGATCGTTGCCTCTTGCCAAACCGACCCGCAAAGCCTGCGGCGAGTGGTTGATGAAAGCGTTCCGTTGATCCTCATGGATCGCCGCTTCGACAGATTCAGCGCGAACTTCGTCGGAACCGACGATGTCCTGGTCGGCGACATGGCAACGGAACACCTGATCCGGGTTGGATGCCGCAAGATCGCCTACATTGGGGGTAAGCACGTGAGCACTTCGGAGGGCCGGCTGAAAGGCTACCGCAATGCCCTCAAGCGCAGCGGAGTCAAAGTTCCCAGGAGCTATGCGATAAGCAGAGAGCACGGAGACGAATCCGGCGATATCAGCGGAAGGGCAGCGATGGAGAAGCTGCTTGCGCTTCGTCCGCGCCCGGATGCAGTGTTTTGTTACAACGACGCCGCTGCCATTGGCGCAATCAATGCCATCTTTGCCGCAGGTCTCAGGATTCCCGCCGATATTGCTGTTATTGGGGCCGGTAATATCCGATACTCGGAGTCGCTCCGGGTGCCCTTATCCTCGATTGACGTTTCCAGCGCGGCACTGGGCGAACAGGTTGGCAAGCTTGCCTTGGAGCTTATCTCAAAACCTCGAAACGCGCGCCCGAAAAGTGTCATCATCAATCCACGGCTGCTGGTTCGCGAGTCAAGTGCAAGAAGAACAGCGAACTGAGCCTCGCATCCGCCGTATCAAGTCCCTTCATGGGGCTCCACTGAATTCGCATTGCGCGGCGCGCTCAACTTTGATGATTGCGTCTCTGGCCGGCATGCGCAAATGCCCTGGGCCCTGGTCAGCCTGTGTTTCCCGACATTCCAACAACGCGCACTTGACTATAGCAATATAGACGTAGTATATGTACTTTACCGCTTTCGGTCAGGATTGTGGGTTCAAGTCCACTGTCGATAAACCGGCGGAACAGAGCCAATGGCGGCAGGTCTCCTCTAACGGTCTGACAGGGGCTCGCCCTTGGGGCCGCAAAACTCATTTCCTGACCGCATGAAAAGTGAGGGATTGCCTCCATGAATCCAATCATCTCTTCGCCATGCACAGATGTTGCAGATTCCATCGTCAATGTTGGATGCGCCGCCGGCGCTCCCAAACTGGTTCGTGACGATCGAATGCAACACCTGCTCGACCGCCGCGACCGTCTCGGCCGCGAGGGACGGCGCAGCAACTTCGTGGATAATCCGGAGTTTCTGGTCTATCACTGGTCCGGAACCGGGGAAGGGTTCGCTCCGCCCACCGGCGAACAGGCGATCAGCGAGCGCATCAATATTGGAGACAACAATTGCAGGGTGTACCTGGGGACGCCGTTTCCGAATGCGGCCGAGATGCCTTCGCGCGTAAATGGGCTGGAGAATGACGTACTGAACTGGGCGCGGGATTACGCGTTCTTTCTGGACCACAACCCATGTGAGATTCACCCCGAAGAGGAGGTGGTCGGAGAGTTTCACTGGCAGTTGGACGAGGCACGTTGCTTCCGCTATCCGGACAAGGTGCACGAGGCGGGATTCGAAGCTCGCAGGCTGGGCGCGGGCGGAATCAGCTATGCGCACACCTGCCCGGATTTATCGATCGGCCTGGAGCTCGGCTGGGGCGGGCTGCTCAACAAGATCCGGTATTGGAAGGTGCGCCACCAGGCCAACGGCAACCAGCCCGCGTCCCACTACCTTGCGGCCCAGGAGTTGGTTGTCGAGAGCATCCAGCGCTGGGTCAAACGCCACGCCGCGGAGGCCGCCACTCTGGCAAACGCCGCTCCATCCGAATTGGCGCGGCACTATATGGTAGTTGCGGAAACCTGTGAGGCGATCGTCAATGACCCGCCGCGCACGTTCCTTGAAGCCATTCAGTGGATACAGTTTTTCCAGCTCACCGAGCGGATTGTCGCGCATGGCAACGGCTACGGACGGCTTGACCAGTTGCTCCATGGCTTTTACCGGCGCGATCTGGCCGCAGGGCGCATGAGCCGCGAGCAGGCGCGGGGGTGGATTGCCGAGTTGTTCCTGAAGTACGGCGGCAACTACTTTGCCTTGGGCGGACGGGACCGGCAGGGCCGGGATGCAACCAATGAGTTGAGCCGCGTCATCCTGGAAGCGTATGACCTGAACGGAGGCGACAACAACCTGGGCGTGATGTGGCACAAGGACATCGATCCGGAGTTCTTCAATTACGCGTGCGACGTGCTCGGCCGCCATGGTACGGGCACGCCGGTCCTGATCAATTACGACGTTCTCAGGGACAGCGAACTGCGCAGCGGCGTGAGCGAAGACCACGCCTGGGATGTAGCCTATTCCGGCTGCCAGTGGTATTGCGTGGTGGGCCGCGAGTACAACGACCAGGATCTGAACTCGCTGGTGCTGCTGCAACCGATGCAGCGTGCGATCGATCGGGCCGTGAAAGAGGGCGCGAGTGACTTCGAGGCCCTCTTCGGCCGCTTCAGCGCCGAGACACTGGAAACCGCCACGGCGCTGCGTGACTTCAAGAATACGACTTATATGTGGCAGAGCCGCGTATGGCCGGAGATGGTTACCTCGCTTTGCATGCATAACTCAATCGAGCGCGGACGGGACTGCACCGATGCCGGCGCGGTTGACTACAACCTGACCTCGGTCAACGTCCTGGGAGTGCCGAATGTTGCGGATTCGCTGTATGCGATCAAGCGGCTGGTCTTTGAGGAGCGCCGCTACACGCTGGCTGAGCTGGAGCAGGCGGTCAAGTCGGATTGGGCCGGAAAAGAACCGATGCGCCGCGAGTTTCTTAACGTGGAGAAGTTCGGCAACGACCTGGCCGGCCCGGATGCGATGCTTGTGCGCGTAGCCGGAATGGTGCGCCAACACCTGGAGTCGCTGCGCCAGAATAAAGGCGGACACTTTCGCGCATCGCTTTTTCAATTCATGGGCCACACCTATGCGGGCCCCATGCTGGGCGCTACTCCCGATGGGCGCCATGCCGCTGAACCGCTGGCGCACGGCATGAATCCAATGCACGGGCGCAACACAAAGGGACTGACCGCGACCGCCAATTCTTTCTGTAAAGTGGATTTCCGCAAGTTCCAGGGTGGATCGTTTCAGATTGAGTTGGAGCCCTCTTATTTTCCCGAGGGAATCCGGCGCGCCGATTCCGTGGAGATGTTTGCCCGCACGTTTTTCAAGCTCGGCGGAGTTCAGATCAACCTGAACATCATTGCGATGGAAAAGCTGAAGCGCGCCATGGAACAGCCCGAACTGCCCGAGCATCAGGCCATCGTGGTAAAGGTGACGGGCTATTCGTCGCACTTCTTGATCCTGGATCGAAAGCTGCAGGAAGAGTTCATTCAACGCGTCAATTATCCAGCTCTGTGAATCGGCCACGAGATGCGCGCATCCGGCTCTCAGTGTTACGCAAACGTCTTCGACATTCAGCGCAACTCGACGCATGACGGGCCGGGCATTCGCACCACCGTGTTTCTCGGCGGGTGCCCTTTGCGGTGCCGCTGGTGCCACAATCCAGAGAGCCAGCAGAGCGGTCCTGGAGTCTGGTGGTTTGGCCAGAACTGCATTCGCTGTTTGAGCTGTGTCAAAGCCTGCGAGGAACAGGCGCTGGCGGCCACCGACGAAGGAATCGCGATTGACCGTTCTCGCTGCATCGGTTGCCAGGCTTGCGCTCAAGCTTGTCCGGCACGCGCTATGCGACCCCTGAATGAGCGGCGCGAGCTTTCAGAGTTACTCGCCGAAGTTGAGTTGGATCGGGTTTGGTACGAGGCCAGCGGAGGCGGTGTAACTTTGTCCGGAGGAGAACCTTGCAGCCAGCCGGAATTTGCACTCGAGTTCCTCGCCGGTTGCCGGCAAATGGGGCTGCACACCGCTCTCGATACCTGTGGCGAGGTGACGCCGGAGGTCTTTGCCCGGATTCTGGATCATGTGAATCTAGTTATGTACGATCTCAAGCACTCCGACGAATCAGCGCATCGTGAATTGACCGGCGCCGGGCTCGCCACGATTCACGCCAATCTGCGGGAAGCAGCCCGACGGGCGGTGAGGGGAGACCTTAAACTCTGGGTGCGTACGCCCTTGGCGCCAGGCGCAACCGCTGAGCCTTCTGTCTTGGACGCAATCGGCAGATTTCTTCGCGCGGAATTAAACGGAGCTGTCGAGCGCTGGGAACTTTGCGCTTTCAATCCATCGTGCAGCAGCAAGTACCGCCGGCTGGGCATGGCCTGGGATTATTCCGAGTTTGGCTTGCAAACCGAAGCGGAGACTGCGGCATTGCTGGCTGTCGCAAGGACTGCAATAGGACGAAGCGATCTTGTCCACCTGCAAGGTATCCGCCGTAGTTCATCGATCCCAAACTGACGCCGAAGAGCTTTATTGGCTGGGTGCCGATGTTGCTCCTGTTTTGAGTTACACTCCGGAATGGGTTTCTCGCCGACTAAACCAACATAAATCATTTATATCCGAAGGGAAAATTGAACCCCAAGCGCCTCGCTGGACGCTGCGGATTTTGAGCCGGCAGCGTCTGTCCTATACCGTCAATTACCCGGCTATACGGCGATATTCGGCGGCAAATTGAGGGTGACGAGGCGGCCTATAGGGCAAGCAGGCCACGCTACTGCAGCTTGCCAATCAGATAGGACTGGCCCAGATTCTTCGGCTTGCTCTCTATCGATGACCACCCGCTAACCGATCAACGACCTTCGTGGAACACCAGTCTTCTGACGCTCAGCGTTGGGCAACTCGAATAAGACGGAATGCCTGCGCGAGCTGCTTCCATCTTGAGAACGCCGGCAAAAATCAGTATTCTGCTCGCCGATCAAATGAATCCATCGAGATCCGGAGACGGTGTAACCAGTATGTCACCAGCGTGCAACTTTGTCCTCAGCGGTAAGTAACACGCTGTCACCCTTTTTATCAACTTATGTTGTGGATTCTCGTTTATGCTTCCTTCTTTCAGCTTTGGCTTGTCCAGAACTACCGAAGAGACGGAGTATGACGCGGCCGACACAGATGGGCAGATAGCGGGTCAGGTCGTGCATCACGCGGGCAGAACTTTCCGCAGGTACCCCGGAGCGAAAACGGGACCTGTTCCAAATGATGGAAGGCAAGCGATATGAATGTCACGGAGTCAACCACTAAAGCGATTGTGGATCGGCCTCCCTCGGGAACACGTACTCGGAATGCCGGCATCGCAGTCATCGCGGTCTTTCTCGCATTGGTTGCAGGAGTGCTCCATCATGTCTCCGGCGGCACATTTATCGGCTTTCATTGGTGGCAGTTATTCGCAGTTGCCGGGATCCTGGGCCTTTCCGGCCTGGTCAGCGGACTCTCAGGATTCGCATTCTCCGCGATCGGCTCTGCCTGTCTCCTCTTGATGCCGCCCACACTCGCCGTGCCGCTGCTAATGGCGCTGTCGGCCGCCAACCAGTGCATGTCCATAGGCCAGTTGCGCGCGGACATGCCGAGTAGATGGAAAGAAATCTGGCCAGGCGGCTATGGACCCTATGTGCTGGGAGGAGTTCTCGGCGTGCCTATCGGGATCTGGCTTTTGAACCACCTGCCGGCGGCCAGGCTCATGCTGGTATTCGGCGTAATCCTCACCGTTTATTCCGTGTATTCACTCTTGAAACCTCCGGACTTGAAGATGAAAGGCTCGGGCGGCGCGAACATTGGCATGACCGTGGGTTTTATCGGTGGCACGTTAGGGGGCTTTACAGCGTTTCCGGGCGCACCGGTCGTGATTTGGACGGGATTGCAAAACATTCCTAAACGAATAACCAGGTCGATCGTGCAGCCGTATATTCTCGTCTTGCAGTTAGTGTCGCTGGCGACGGACGTCTACACACATCCTTCGGCATTTGGAATGCGCTTCTGGATTCTATTGGCCATTTTGATACCAATTGTTCTCCCCGGCACGATGACCGGCGTCTTTCTATACCGGCGCATGTCCGATGTGAATTTCAAACGGATTTCATACATCCTGCTGGGATTATCCGGGGCCGGGCTGCTGATCAAAGCGATTCTGAAATGAAGACGGGATGATTTCAGCAGGCAAGTGCAATTTGGGCCGATGGACGATGAGGATAAAGACGCCATATCGCCAGACTCGGTGAATGTCGACTGCCGGCTCCGGCGCGGGATTCTTATCTGAGCGAGCAAAACCGAGGGATGTCTCCCCTGGAAAGCGGCCCTTCACTATCGCCTGAGCCTTGCTGCTCTATTGCTTTGCCGGCAAGTAGATCAGCTCGATGCCTTTTCCATTCCGAGGGTCAAGGTTGCGTGAATACTGTCGGGTCGCATCACTGTCCCAGTGCTCGAAGACACCAAAACTGGTCACAGGCTTGCCGTTTTGCACGTACATTGTCCCGGATGGCGGGTGGTCTGCCTGCGCCTCTTCCTGCAGGTAGTCATCGGCATTCTCGCGAATCATGATGCGTGGATGGTGATTTTCATCGAGATTGTTCTTGGTCTGGGAGTAGAGAATATCCAAACCAACCGAATCGATTGCCACTCCATCCATTGAAGCCAGCAGGCTCGACGGCCAGTCGGGGTTTTCATAGGGCATAACCCGGTTGTTGAAGGGCGGATTCGGAAAGTGCAGTGGGTAGGACTGGTGCCTTCTTGCGCAGTAAAGCCCGTCGAGCACGTAGAGAATTGTCTTCGCCCCGAGATTTGGCGAGGCGGCAAGATCCACGATCGGGGAATAGGCATGGGGAGTGCCGTGCTGATTTGTATTGATTGCATCGTGCAATTCGGGTGTTCCCTTGATGGAGCCGAAGTGGTTTTTCCCGGTCATCGTTACGCCGGTCTGGCCTTCATCTCCACCCTCCGCGCCGGCGTAGGGGTAAGAGTGCGCCTTGAGCAGCGCCACGTTGACCAGGTAGGTTGCATCAAATATCTGCTTCGGAATCAGCTTGGCATCGTGATACTCATCCTGGTGCAGGGAGTAGCTTACGCCCTCAACCCATTGCGCCTGTTCTAGTCCGTGGTAATCGCCATAACCGGGATTCACGGGCTGCGGACTGGCGGGCGCGTCCCATTGCACAAAGCGAACATCCCGGAATTCACTCCAGATCTTGGTGAGCATCGCCGGATAGATGTCGCGGCGCGCGTCATAGACGACGATGTCCACGGGCCGCACATGTGCGTGATTCACCAGTTGGCGCACCATTGCCAACGCTACCTGCGGCGAGACATTGACGATATTGCCAGGCCCGGCGGCGCTGCTGTTGTTCAGGTTCACCTTGACGGCCACCACTTCGCCCGGTTGGTAGCCCCGATGCCGCAGCCCGCGCGCGCGCTGGT
>Ga0326727_10011009_pt1 | contig 21269 bp, 21 predicted proteins | sample MB2enrmetagenome_FD_207643 | JGI IMG/M metagenome (GOLD analysis project Ga0326727, IMG submission 207643) | Lab enriched peat soil microbial communities from McLean, Ithaca, NY, United States - MB29MY | ecosystem: Environmental > Terrestrial > Soil > Wetlands > Peat | place: USA: New York...
TCCAAATTCTTTATGACTCCTGCACTCATAGATGCACAAAGCGCCAAAAGGATTACAACACATTCACCCCAGCTTGTTCTTCAGTATCTCGTTCACAGCAGCGGGGTTAGCCTGGCCGCGCGACGCCTTCATGACCTGGCCGACCAAAAATCCTATCACGCTTGTTTTGCCGCTTTTGTACTGATCTACTTGTTTTGTATTAGTTGAAATAATTTCGTCAACGATCTTTTCGAGCGCACCGGAGTCGCTGATCTGGCGCAAACCTTCGCGATCCATGATGGCGGCGGGCGGGTCTCCGGTTTCAAACATCCTGGGGAAAATCTCCTTAGCTAGCTTTCCGGAAAGCTGCCCACTATTGATGAGCTTCACTAGTTCACCCAGGTGTTGGGGAGGAATGGGCGATTCCGAGATTTCCTTGCCGGCCGGTTTCAGCATGCCGGCGAGATCTCCCATAACCCAGTTGGCGGTGGTTTTGGGATCCCCGGAGACGGAAGCAGCCTGCTCGAAGTAGTCGCTGATTTCGCGGGTGGCGGTAAGCACTTGGGCATCGTACTCCTTCAGGCCATAGCTTCCAACAAAACGCTCTCGACGGGCCGCAGGGAGCTCCGGCATGGAAGACTGCACGCGGTTAAGCCACTCTTCGCTGATGGAGAGCGGGACCAGGTCCGGTTCTGGAAAGTAGCGGTAATCATGCGCGTGTTCCTTGGAACGCATACTGACGGTTTCGCCCGATCCGGCGTTATAAAGGCGTGTCTCCTGTACTACATAGCCGCCGCTTTCGACCTGTTGGACCTGGCGATCGACCTCATAATCCAGCGCCATCTTTAGGAACTTGAAGGAATTGAGGTTCTTGATTTCCACCTTGGTGCCGAACTCAGCCGCGCCATGGAGCCGGATGGATACGTTAGCGTCGCACCGCAGTTGACCCTTCTCCATGTCGCAATCCGAAACCTGCATGAATTGAAGAATCTGCTTAAGTTCGGTGACGTAGGCGTAGGCTTCGTCGGACGAGCGCATATCGGGTTCACTGACAATTTCGATCAAGGGCGCACCGGAGCGATTGATGTCGACGTAGGAAAAGCGGTCGGAATCGCGGAAGCCGTCGTGGATACTTTTGCCGGCATCGTCTTCCATGTGCACGCGGGTGACGCCGACGCTCTTGCCGTCGATCTGGACCTCGCCGCGCTCGGCGATGGGTTCATCGTACTGCGAGATCTGGTAGCCCTTGGGAAGGTCCGGATAGAAGTAGTTCTTCCGGGCAAATCGGGAAGCGGGGTTGATACGGCAGCCGAGAGCCAGACCCGCTTTCAGGGCGAGTTCGACCGCGGCTTCATTCAGAACCGGGAGTGCTCCCGGCAATCCGAGGCAAACCGGGCAGACGTTCGTGTTGGGTGGGGAACCAAATTCCAGGGGGCAGGAACAGAAGATCTTGGTGCGCGTCCCGAGTTGGACGTGGACCTCCAGGCCGATGACGACCTCATATTTCGAGAGGGCGGCCGTCATGCGCGGGTCCCGGCTCCTTTCCGTTCGCGATCGGCGTGTTCCAGGGCTTCCAGGGCGGCGGCTTCCATGGCGGGGCGCGGAGCGGGCTCGCCGGTCCACAGTTCAAACTGGGCTACGGCCTGTTCGATGAACATTCGCATCCCTGGGATGACGTGTTTGCCTTGTTCCCGGGCGCGGCGGATCAGAAGCGTATCGAGTGGGTTATAGACCATGTCAAAGACTACGTCGGCGGGAATGGTTTCGTCGAAGTAGCTCGCATCGGTATTGGGAAAAGTCCCAAGGGGGGTGGCGTGAACGACGGCGTCGAAGTGCGCAGCAAGGGCTTCGGCGTGCGTAAGGGCCTGCCCGCCTGCAAAACGGGCCAGCATGCGGGTGCGGTCAAAATTGCGCCCGGTGATGAATACCGAGGCTCCGGCGTCGGAAAGCGCGCAGGCGGCGGCTCGTGCCGCCCCACCCGAACCCGCGATCAGGACGCGGCTGCGCGCCAGCGTGAGATGCTCTTCGAGGGGTTTGATGACGGCGGCGGCATCCGTGTTGGTCCCACGCCATTTACCTGCTTTGCGCCAGACTGTGTTGACCGCGCCGATGCGACGCGCCAATGGCTCGATGTGGTCGAGATAGCGCATGATCTTCTGCTTGTGGGGGATGGTGACACTGAAGCCCGCGATGGGGAGTTCGTTCGCCAACTTCATAAAATCGCGAAGCTGTCCGGTGTTGGCAAGCATGGGCACGTAGACGGCGTCGATGCGGCGCAACTGGAAAGCGCGGTTGTGGATCACCGGGGAAAGAGAGTGCCCGATGGGGTCTCCAATGATGCAAAAGATCTTAGTGGATCGGGACAGGCGATCCGCCCGGTATTGCTTGCGCAACTGACGGGACGATACCTGACCGGCGGCGGTGCCTTCGGCGGCAGTGGGCGCGGCATATGTGAAGATGCCATTGCACGCGGGCGAAAGCACGCGCGTGGCGAATCCGGTCTCGCCCATGGCCAGGATGACGAGTGGCGTGCGTGGATTGTGTTTGCCCACAGCCAGGACGCGACCAACATCGGAAGGCTTGCGGGCGGTGGTGACAAGCTTGTAGGCGTCGGCAGGAATGCGGGTGAGTCGCCGGAGAGCCACTTCCAGGTTCGGGGTCGTTTCGAAGTTATGCCAGGAGATGATGAGGCGGGCGCGATCGCGGAGACCGGCGAGTTTCGGAGCGGCGACTTCGGCGGTTTCGATTTCCACATCGACGGCGTGGGCGCCATGATCGATCGCGGAGTTGAGGATCGCCAGCTCATGCTCAACGCTGCCATCAAAGCGCCCGTGGTTATGACGGCGGCGGCATGTGGCGAGGAGGGTGGCTTCCGGATAGCTGGCCAGGAAGTTCTTGATGGCGGGAAGACCCTTTTCGGGCTGATCGAGATAATCGAGGCGGAATTCAAGGAAGGTTTCGCCATTTTCGATTTCCCGCTTGGCGTGCTCGAGAAGGGTTTCGACGCGAGGTAGGCCTAGCGCTACACAGATTTTGGGGAAAGGCTGCCTCGAGGTCATGCAGAAGGAAGTAGAGGACAGTTTAACCCATTCGCGTTCCACCCCGGTCGCTCCGCAGTTATGGGTGATTTGAGTCTCTTCGTAATTGCCGCCCCTTAGTTCGTATACACCACAGTATGTTCGACTATGGGTTGACTTCGGGAGCGTCAATGAGCGACACGCAACAAATCGCGATTGGGCTGCGCCAGAGAGAGGTCATTGTCCTCGAGGCGCTGGTCGAGCGATACCAATACCGGCTGGCTCGCTATCTCATTTACCTGTTGGGTAAGCGCGACGGGGTTGACGACCTGGTTCAGGAGACGTGGCTGCGGGTTCTCGAGCGAGGCTCTTCCTACGACGGGCAGTCCCGCTTTGAGCCCTGGCTCTTCAGGGTGGCCCGCAACATTGCTGTCGATGCCTTGCGCAAGCGACGGATTTTCAGTCTGGACTCAAAAGATGATGACGGTGTTCGACCGGCGCCGGCTTCCGATGAGCCTTCGCCCTTCACGCTCGCGGCGCGGACAAATGACGCCGACCGGCTTGCGCGGTCGCTCGAAACCCTGGAGCCCGTCTATCGCGAAGCCCTCGTTTTGCGCTTTCAAGAAGATCTATCGCTACAGGAGATATCCGCCATTGTGGGAGCGCCGGTCTCTACGGTCGCTTCCAGAATCTATCGAGGGCTGGCAACGCTGCGGCCGCAGTTCAAGGGAGAAACATCATGAACAATGACCACCACGAAACCTTCCAGCATATGATCGATGAGAGTCTGGCCGCCGGCCTCTCGGCTGAGCGGGCGCAGTCTCTCCGCGAGCATCTCCACAATTGCGCTCCATGCCGGGAGTATCTCAGCGCCAACCAGAGGGTTATCGCTGGCCTCGGAGGTTTTTCCTTCGAGGTGAATCCAACCCTCAATGCCAGGGTTCTCGCGTCCCTGAGGCTGCGGGCGCAACAGGCCCAGTCCGCGCAGCTCAGTCGCCGGCGATGGGCATTGATCGGCGTCGCCGCCCTCGGACTCACAGCGGGCGGCTCGTTCGTGGATCTGCAACTCGGGCGCATGATCGCCTCTATTTTCGATATGCAGCGTATCGAGGTGCAGCAGGGTCTGCTTGCTTTCTGGATCTTGCCCTCGCTGTGTGTCTTGCTGCTGTTTCCGCTGTTGCCTTTATTGTCGAAAGCCGGCACTCCCCGGGAAGAAAGGATCCAATGAAGCTGCGTCGATTTCTGAGTCTTGTTCCGAAGAAGGTTCAACTTTGGGCTTGGGTGATTGTGGGCTGCGAGCTAATATTCGGGTTGGCTATGGGATACAAGAGCACCGACCAGGGCGCTATGTGGCGGAGGATGTCCGAGTATGGCCTCGCGGCCTTATTGTTCGGCATCGCGCTCGCTATCTGGCTTCTGTGTCTCGGGTTCGTGTTTGCGGACGCGAAGCGGCGCGATATGCGGCCGGTCCTATGGGTTCTGGTCGCGGCTTTGTTTCCTCACTTGCTCGGATTTCTTCTTTACTTTGTCTTGCGTCACCCGATCGCCACGACCTGCACCCACTGTGGCATGGCTGTTCCAAACCATCAGCGTTTCTGCCCCTGGTGCGGGACTTCGTTGGCCCCGCCTGACTCAACCAGCGGACCAGGCGCCGCAGGCTCGTTGCAAGGAGCAAACGGATGAAGCCGAGGCAGGCTGAATGCCCGCCTCACCTTATTTGCGTCTTGGGGCGCCGGGCGGATTGATGCCCATGTTCTTCAACAAGGCGCGTGCCTGCGGGGCTACGGCGCTGTGTGGAAAATCGTTCAACACGGCTTCGAACTCCTTCACAGCGGCGTTGCGCTGGCCGGTTTGGAAGAGGATCTTGCCCTTTTGAAAATGGGCGTCCGGAGTCTTGCTGTTGTTGGGATAGGCTTCGAGCACGCGATCGTAATCCTGAAGCGCCTGGTCGAATTGCGATTGGGAGGCGTGAATCTGCCCGATATAGAATTGCGCGGCGGGGGCGGCATCGGTCTCGTTGTAATAGCGGATGTAGTCCTGAAACTCCCCTAAGGCGAGGTCCACCTTGCCGGTCTTCATGTCGCTCAGAGCGTTTTCATAAAGATCCGTGGCGGGGACGGGAGGTGCGCCGCCTTGCGCGGGAGCGCCGCCTACGACGGGAGCTCCGGCAGCTGGAGGCGGCGCAGCCGGCGGCAACTGACTGGCCTTCACAATGTTGCTGAGGTCGGTGAGTTGCTGCTGGATTTTGGACATGCGCGCGGTGAGATCGTTGACGGACTCGCGCATGGCGGCGGTGTCGGAACCGAGGGAATCCACTTTTGAATTCAATCCCGCGATGGGCGAGGCCACGCGCTCGGCAATGCCCTGTTGATTGCGGGCCTGGGCATCCAGCGCGGCGTTCGAGCGGTTGGATGCATCAAGGGTCTGCTGCACCAATATCTGAAGCGCGGCGAACCTTTCGTCGAAGGAACGCTGCAGGTCGCGAACCTGATCCTGCAGTTGAGCGACATCGCGCTGGAGTTCGATGATTTCCTTACTGGCCGCGGGGGCGAGCGCGGGACATAGCAGGATGACAGCGAGAAACAATGCGGTGCGTTTCATAAGAGTTCCTCCGGTTTATCGATTAGGGTGCGGCGGTGATGTGCGCGCGACGGTTTCTCGCGTAGCAATCTTCCGTGGCTTCGGTGCACTGCGGGCGTTCCTTGCCGTAGCTGACGGTGCGAAGCCTTCCCGCGGGTACGCCCAGCTGCACGAGGAATTCCTTGGTGGAAGTGGCGCGGCGGTCGCCCAGGCCCAGGTTATATTCAGCCGAACCGCGTTCGTCGCAGTGGCCTTCCACGATGAGCGAGGCATTGGGGAAGTCCTGCAGGATGGATTTGATGGCCGTGGCGTCAGCGGTCAAAATACCTTGCGCCTCTCCGGAGATATCGTTCTGATCGTAGGCGAAGAACACGTCCTTGATTTGCTGCGCCACGCGATCTGGGAGGCTGAGGTGCGAAACGTTGCTGCCACCGTCCCCTGTGACCGGCGGCGGGACCGCTGGATTTCCCGGATTCACGGTCAGCGTGGTTTCGGCAGTGGACGTTCCCGCCGTGCCTTCGGCCTTCAAATGATACGTGATGGTGTCGTAGGGCGTGACATTGCGAGAGCCGGTGGCCTGAACGGCGCCGAAGACGTCGATGGAAATGTAGTTAGCGCCCGAAACGGACCACTTCAGCGTTGCCGAGCTGCCCCGGTCGATGGTCGAAGGCTCCACGGTAAATTCGATAGTTGGTTTTCCGTTGCCCGCATTGGTCGTGGTCGGGATGTTGCCCCCGCTTCCCGGTCCGATGGGGATCGGCTTCTTACCGCCGCATCCAGCGGCAAGTACCGCAATTGCCACAACTGCAGAAAGGTGCGGCCACAGCGCCGCGGGCTTCATTCTCTTGAACATCTCTCGTTCCTCCATAAGTTACTGTTAGTTTCCCTTACCCCAAACCGGGGACAGATTCTGTCCGGTTGTGGTGAGGCGCTGCAGTTGCGAACCGTCGGCCAGCATGGTCCAGATCTGGGCGGAGCCAGTGCGGGTGGACATAAAGCAAAGATGGCGTCCGTCCGGCGCCCAGGACGGGTTTTCATTGCGGCCGGCGCCGCTGGTTAATTGATCGTAATGCCGCGTTGCCGTATCCATCAAGAAGATATTAAACGCTCCCTGCGCATAACCGCGCGTCCAGGCATAAAGAAGGTGCAGGCCATCCGGGTTCCATGATGGGTTGGATGCCTCGCCCGTGCCGTCGGTCAGCTGCTGCACATCGCCACCGTCAGTACTGCCTTCGTAGACTTGCTCCGGACCGGAACGCCCCGAGGAAAACGCCATCAGGTTGGGCGATTTCGGATTCACCTTGGGTTCTACTTCCACGGCGCGGGAGTTCGAGATGCGGCGGAAATTGCGGCCATCGAGATCGGCGACGTAGATCTGCGCCGTGCCGCTGACCGACGAAGAGTAGTAGATCTTACTGCCATCGGGCGAGAAGCTGGGGCTGGAGTTCAGCGATGCCTGCTGGTTATAGAACGGCATGGTGCGGCCGCTGGCCGAATCCATCAAGACAATGTGCGGCGTGCCCTTGGCGAAGCTGACGTAGGCGATTTTCGTTCCATCCGGCGAGACGGCGGGTTCAATGTCGATGGAGCGGTTAAAGGTGAGCTGCTTCTGGTTTGAGCCATCGTAATCCATTGACCAGATTTCCTTCGCCCCGGTTCGTGAGGAAACGAAATAGATCTTGGTGCCGGCGAGCGATGCTCCGCCGAATTGGGCGATGATGTCGGCGGCAAATTCGTGCGCCACCTTGCGCGCGCCGCCTTCATCCAGACTGCCAAAATAGCGCTTGTAGAGCAGCGGCTGCGAGGTTGGGGCGTTGGTGACATTCAAGTAGCCATAAAGAACCAAGGTGCCGTTTTGATCGGCCGTATAGCCATAGGCAAGATGCGATGCGTTCACGGGTGAGCCGGCCCAATCGGCCAGCGCCAAACCTTGTCCACTACTTGGCCGCAGATCTTCCGGGCGCTGCGGATTTTGCAACGGGTAGAGACTCTTGGCAACCATCTTGAAGATGCCGGAGGTTTGCAGGTCGGTGAAGAGCGTCCCGTTGAAGGCGCTCATTACCGGCTGGGCTGCGCCGGCCCCGCGGAAATCGATGACCGCGAGCGAGGGTTGCCCGCCAGGTCCACTGATGTTGATCTTGGCGTCCTGCGCATGCAGCATCCGGAACATCGCCAGCGAGCCGAGAGTGAGCGTGATTGTGAGAACGATGATTTTCTTCATGGGTGTAACTGGAACAACAATTCAACTTCCGCGTTGCTGCGTGGAAATCCGGGAGGCAGCGGGGGTAATGGGCTGGCGTCGAGAACGGCGCGCTTGGCGGAGGTATCTAACGCGTAGAATCCGCTCGATTGCGCTTCTGTGATTTGCACGCTTCCGTCGCGTCCGATTCGAATGGTGACCACTGAAGTGGCGCTCGGCGGCGCTTGAATCCCCGCGCGGTTCCACTTGCGCGAGATCAGGTCGCGAATCTGCTCGGCATACGCGCCGAACTGCGAGCCGAACGGCGAATTGGGTCCGATGCCGACCCCGCTCGCACCCTGCAGATTAATTTGAGGACTCACCAAAGCGGGCGCCACGTGGGAGTAAATCTGATTTTGCGCGTATTCCTGCTTGGGCCGGTATTGAATAGTGGGTTTGGGTTGTGGCTTTGGTTGTGTCTTAATGTCACGCTGTGGCAGCTCCACGGCCTTCTCCGGCTGTTTTGGCTCAGGCGGACGCTGATCCTTCAGCTTCAACGGTTCCTGCGGGGCGACAGATTCGGTGGCATTCGCCAGCGGATTGGTCTGGCCTTGCCGCTGCTGGATCGGGATGGTTTTCACCGCCGTTACAGCCACGCCAGCGCCGGGATTCTGCTCGCCTAAGAACGGCGTCCGATTGCGCGTGATAACAGCCGTCAGCGTCAAAGCAGCCACCAGCGCGACATGGAAAAGCACCGCAAAAGCAAACGGACGCCCCAGATGCTCGGGCTCATCGAGCGGCGTGTAGTGGGCTACTGCGGCGGGTCGCATGCTCATCTATTGGTGCTTGTTGGCGGAATCGTCAGGCTGCGTGACCATGTTGACTTGCAGTTTGGCGTCCCCGAGTTCGCTGACCACCTGCGCCAGCAAATCCCACGTCGTTTCGCGCGCGGCACGCACATAAACGGCATCCTGGCCGGCATACCGCTGCCGGATGTCCGCGCCTAATTCGTGAATGTTGACCGGTTCCTTGCCGATATAAATGCCGCCTTCCTTATCGATGTTGATGATGGGAAGCTGTTTTGTAGTGGTTCTAACAGATTTAGTCTTAGGCACGTCGACTTCCAGACCGTACTCCATAACGTGTGCCGTGAGCATGAAAATGATCAGCAGCACGAGAACAACGTCGACGAACGGTGTGACGTTGATTTCAGCCAGAGGCGTCATGCGATCGCGGCGGCGTCCGCGCCCAGAATTGGAACCGCCACTAGAAACCGAGAAGGCCATTATTCGCCGAAGCTCCGTTCCGCCATGTTGAGGAATTCCAGAGTGAAATCGTCGATGCGGGCGCTCACTTCGCGAACCACGGAACCGAAGTAGTTGTAGAAGATGGCCGCGGGAATGGCGGCGGCCAACCCGACCGCAGTAGCGATGAGCGCGTCCGCGATGCCCGGTGCAACGGCGCGCAGGCTGGCGCTGCCGGCCGCTCCAAGCCCTTCAAATGCACGGATGATGCCGACCACCGTGCCCATCAGCCCGATAAATGGCGAAACCGAGGCTGTGGTGGCCAGCCAGTTCATGTTGCGCTCCAGCTTGGCCATAGCTTCGCTTGCGCCCAATTGCAGGCTGCGCTCGATGGCAGCCTGATTGGTGAGGCTGCCCTTGGCTTTCACCTGGCGCGCGATTTCCTCATAGCCGAAATCGAAGACACTCACCAGCGGCGATGGGCGGAATTGCTCGCTGGCCACCATGACGGCTTCCAGGCCGCTGGCTTTGCGGAAGGCCCGCAGAAAACGGACATCGGCTGCGCGCGCGTTCCGGAATGTTCCCAGCTTCGAGAAGATAATGGTCCACGAGTAGAGGGAAGCGATTGCCAGGATGCCGAGAACGGCGATTCCTAGTGGGGGCGTGCGCTCCACCATCTCCCAGATATTCAATTGAATGAACGCTACATACGCCGGGTCCAGTGGTGTCAAATCTCTCTCTTTCCCATCGTTTGCATCACTTTCATCATAAGACGCGACCTCTGAACGATTGACTACAAGTCGTAACGAAAAAGACGAAGGCACGGCTGGGGAGATATGCTTGCAAGTAGATGTTGCTGGAACTCGCGGTGGAGAACTACGCGGTCGTAGATCGGCTGCGGGTTGCGTTTCATCCTGGATTGAACCTGCTGACCGGCGAAACCGGAAGCGGAAAGTCGATTCTGGTGGGCGCGCTGGATCTGCTGTTTGGCGGACGCGCGTCCGCGGACGTGGTGCGTTCCGGGGAGCAGAAGGCGCGCATATCCGGCCGTTTCGAGGTAGGCAATCAACCAGGCCTCATGCAACTGCTGCATGCGGCCGGCATTGACCCCGAAGATGGTGAACTGCTGATTGAGCGGGAAGTTCTGACGAGCGGCAAGAGCCGCGTCTATGTCGGGAACAGGCCGGCGACGGCAGCATTGCTTCGAGAGATTGCTCCGTTTCTGGGTGATATTCACGGCCAGCACGAACAACAGCAGCTTTATAAGACTGATGCCCAGCGCGATATGTTGGACGCCTTCGCCGGTTCGGCCTCATTGCGGGATGGCGTGCGCGAGGCCTACCGGAACTGGCGGGCGGTGCAGCGCGAGCTTCAGGATCTGCAGGGCAATGAGCAAGACAAATTGCGGCAGTTGGATATGTGGCAGTTCCAGCAAAAGGAATTGCACGCCGCCGCGTTACAACCTGGGGAAGAAGCAGCGCTTGAGGACGAGAAGCGTGTTCAGCAGAATGTGGGCCGGTTGCTGGAAAACGCAGGTGCGGCTTACCAGTCGCTTTACGAGCTGCCGGATTCCGCTTACGCCGGTTTGAAGATTGCGATGCGCAAGCTGGAAGAGGTCTCGCGCATCGCTGGAACGCTGGGGGAAATTCGAGCGTCGCTGGAACCGGCGGTCATCATCATCCAGGAAGCTTCGTACGTGTTGCGCGATTTTTTGGACAAACTGGAAGCCGATCCCGCACGTCTGGAAGAAGTGGAATCCCGTTTGGCGCTCATTGAACGAATGAAGCGCAAGTACGGCGGCTCCGTGGAGGCGGTTCTGGCTTTTCTGGAGGACGTCGAGCGGAAGATCGCGGGCCTGGAAAACGCGGATGCGCGGCTGGCCGAATTGCAGGAGGCGCAGAAGGCGCTGCTTGCTGCGTTTGAGGCCGTTGCCGGCCAGTTGACCGAAACGCGCAAGCAGGCTGCGGTGAAGCTCTCTCGATCGGTCGAAAAGGAATTGTCCGCTCTGGCCATGGAAAGGACCGTGTTTCGCGTTGAAGTGGACCCAGGCGAATGGACAGAAACCGGTGCGGACAGCGTTCGTTTTCTGGTGTCGGCGAATCGCGGCGAAGAGCCCAAGCCGATGGAACGCATTGCTTCGGGAGGTGAAGTTTCTCGCATTGCGCTGGCGTTGAAAAGCTGCCTGGTGGAATCGCAGGAAGCCGACTCCCGACGCACCCTGGTTTTCGATGAAGTGGACACGGGCGTGGGCGGAAGCGCGGCTGAGGGCGTGGCGCGGCGTTTGAAGAAATTGTCGCGCGCCAATCAGGTTTTGTGCGTGACGCATCTGGCGCAAGTGGCCAGTTTCGCGGATCATCACTTCGTGGTGGAGAAGGTGGAGGCGAACGGGCGGACCGCATCTCGCGTGGTGGAACTGGAGCCGGAAGAACGCAGAAATGAAGTGGCGCGGATGATCTCCGGGCAAACCGTGACGCGCGAGGCACTGAACCATGCGGATCAGTTGATCGAACTGGCGACGAAATGACACGACGGCAGGTTTTTGCAATCGCGGCGAGCGGGCTTCTCTGGCAGGCCTGCGGGCATAAACGGAAGGCTGTGAGAACCCCGCCTGCTCCATCACCCTTGCCGCCGGCTTCGCCAACGGATACCGAACCGGAGACCGGCATGGCCAGTTGGTACGGGCATCCCTATCATGGCCGTGCGTCGGCCAGCGGCGAGATTTATGACATGGAGCAGATGACGGCCGCACATCGGACTCTGGCATTTGGGACGCGCGTGCGCGTGGACAATCTGGATAACGGGATGTCGACCGAAGTGCGCATCAACGATCGCGGACCATTTGTGGACGGGCGCATCATCGACCTTTCGCATGCGGCGGCAGGCGCCATCGGGATGATTGGGCCGGGCGTGGCGCACGTCAAGTTGACGATTATTGGGATGCCCGCCGCTCCGGAGCCCCCGGTATTCGCCGTACAGACGGGAGCGTTCGCGAATCGGGACAACGCCGACCGGCAGCAGGTGCAAATGGCGGAACGGTACGGCGCGGCCACATTGCGCATGCGCGCGGGAACGCCGCCCATGTGGCGATTGTTGGTGGGCAAAGCACCTTCAACGGGCGCCGCAGAGGCGCTGGCCCGGCGGATTCGACAAGAACAGAGTATTCCGGAAGCATTCGTGGTGAGGTTAGATCCGGGGCAGGGCGTTGACTAAGGCTGACGTTTACACGTTCATGGCCCGCCATAAGTTGGGGGTGCTGAGTAGCCTGGGTGCGGATCACTCACCTCAATCGGCGTTAGTGGGTGTCGCGGTCAGTGCCGAGTTGGAAATCATCTTCGATACGGTCAGGAGTTCGAGAAAGTACCTGAACTTAATTGCCAGACCCGCTTGTTCCTTCGTGATTGGATGGGAGGGTGAGCAGACCCTCCAGTTCGAGGGATTGGCTACGGAGCTTCACGGGCGGGAACTGGAGCGCTGTCAGAAGATTTACTTTGCGGCCTGGCCAGATGGGCCAGCCCGGCTCGGTTGGCCCGGAATTGTGTATTTTGTGGTGCGGCCCACCTGGATTCGCTACAGCGATTTTGATCAGAATCCGCCTTTGATCTACGAATTGCCTACGGGCTATTGCATTCGTTCAAATAATTCTTGACGACGCGCCGCACATAGGCCCGCGTCTCGGCATAAGGCGGAACGCCATCATATCGATCAACGGCAGCAGGGCCCGCATTGTACGCTGCTAATGCCCGGACCACCTGGTCGTCATGACCCTCATACTTCTTCAGTAACTCGGTAAGATAGCGCGTGCCACCCTCGATGTTCTCAGCGGCGATGCGCGGATTCACTCCCAGGCCGCGCGCAGTGCCCGGCATCAGCTGCATTAACCCGATCGCACCTTTTGGGGAAAGGGCATCGGGGTGAAAACCGGATTCCTGCCTCATCACGCTTGAAACCAGCGCCACCAATTCGTGCGGCAGGTTCTGCTTTTCGATCAGCGTTTGAATCAACTGTCTCGGATCTGAGCTCGCGGTGACCGGCTGCGAGGTGGCTACCGTGGGAACCGGCGCGGGAGGCGTATATTCCTCCGCGCGATATTCGGCCACCAGTGCCCTGGGGAGTTCTGTCACCGCCCCAGCGTCGAAAATCCTTACCGTGTCGCCCTGCTCCTCATGACGGTCGGCGTGCATTTCATAGCCCGTGGTCAACACCACGCGTTCGCCGGCTTGCATTGTGCAAGCCGCCAAAACGAAAGCTCCGGTACACTTGAAAGTTCGCCGCATGGAAAACATGGGTCTAACTAGAATGACGCACCTGGAGTGCAGTCTGTGCAGCCTGAAATTTCCCTCTTCCGAGCCCCAAAATCTCTGTCCCTGCGGCGGACCGCTGCTGGTGCGCTACGATCTTGACCGCATCCGGCGTGAATGGCCCCGCGATTCTCTCTCCATTTCGCCACGTTCCATCTGGCGTTACGCGCATGTACTCCCCGTGGCGAACGAACACCATGTTATCTCACTTGGCGAGGGCTGGACGCCTCTTCTAGCGATGCCGCGCACGGCCGCCCGTCTCGGCATTCCCAACCTGAGACTGAAAGACGAAGGCATTAATCCCACCGGTTCTTTCAAGGCGCGCGGCCTTTCCAGCGCGATTTCAAAATGTGTAGAGCTGGGAATCCGAAAAGTAGCTGTTCCCAGCGCCGGCAACGCGGCCAGCGCCACTGCCGCCTACGCCGCGGCCGCGGGAATTGAGGCGCACATCTTCATGCCCAAGGATGTGCCCCAATCGAATTTCATTGAGTGCAAAGCTTATGGCGCGCGCGTGACGCTGGTCGATGGACTCATCAGCGACTGCGCCCGCATTGTAACGGAAGGCGCCCGGCACGAGGGCTGGTTCGAGCTTTCCACGCTCAAGGAACCCTATCGCCTGGAAGGCAAGAAAACGATGGGGTATGAACTAGCCGAGCAATTCGATTGGAAGCTGCCCGACGTGGTCCTTTACCCGACGGGCGGGGGCGTCGGCCTGATCGGGATGTGGAAGGCCTTCGACGAACTGGAACAGCTTGGCTGGATCGCAGCCGGTGTGCGGCCCAAAATGATCGCGGTTCAATCCGCCGGATGCCAGCCGATTGTCCGCGCCTTCGAAAGCGGAGCTGCGCGCAGCGATTTCTTCACCCAGGCGCAAACCATAGCCTCAGGCCTGCGCGTGCCCAAACCATTGGGCGATTTCCTGGTGCTGGATGCCGTACGGAAAAGCGGTGGGACGGCGGTCGCCGTATCCGACCGCGAAATCATCGACGCGGGAATTCGACTTGCCTCGGACGACGGCCTTTTCCTTGCGCCGGAGGGCGCCGCCTGCATTCCAGCAGTTGAGAAGCTGCTGGCTACCGGACAGGTAAAACCAGACGAACATATTGTGGTTTATAACACCGGCTCCGGATTGAAATACCTGGAGGCTTACCAGACGCGGTTCCCTCGGACAGCGGCTTCTGAGACGGATAAGCTGGGCGGCTTAATTACTCCCCGGTAGGCGCTTAATAGCGCTCCCGGCGCGGCGGCCTCGGCCCGCGATCGCCACGATCTCCACCTCGGTCTCCACCACGATCACCCCCGCGGTCTCCTCCGCCGCCCTTGGCCATCGGCCTCGCCTCGTTGATCACAAGCGCTCTTCCGCCCATCTGTTGACCGTGACAAACCTCCACCGCGCGCTGCGCCGCCGCGTCGTCATGAATCTCCGCAAACCCAAATCCGCGCGGTTCATTCGAGAAACGGTCGCGCATGATCGTCACCGAATCCACCGCAAATCCTTGTTGTTGAAACCAGGCTGAAATGTCAGCCTCCGTGGCCTTGAAGGGCAGGTTGCCCAGATAGAGCTTCATCTCCGCGCGTGGTTCTCCTGTCGTTCTTTATGCTCACCAAACCAGCGTCTGCTTGTCAATCGGCACTCTTCGCGACACCCCCCATTTTTGTTACGCAATCGCACGTTCCCGGTTGACTGCCGCACCACAAAACTGATATGTTTACCAAGCTAGTAGGGAAAAGATGCCTGTCCGACCAAATTTAAGTCGCAACGCCCGCGCTCAGATCGGGTTAACAAGGCTAGTCGTGAAAAAACCTCATATGTCGAAAAGTTATTTAAAATCAGCTACAAAGCTCGCGCTCAGTTTGGCGGGATTCTTATTGGCGGTCGGCCCGTCGCAGGCCCAGACCCTCACCGTGCTTCATAACTTCACCGGCGAAAGCGACGGCGGAAATCCGCTGGCCGGGCTAACCATTGACAAAAACGGAAACCTCTACGGAACAGCCGAGGTGGGTGGCGCCAACGGCTACGGTACGGCCTTCAAGCTGGCGAAGTCCGGTTCCAGTTGGACGTTCGACACGTTATACAGCTTTGCTTCCGGAACGGACGGCAGCTATCCAACTTCTCGCTTAATGCCGGGTCCTGACGGCACGCTTTACGGCGTTACTTCCGGCGGTGGCGGGGCGGGCGGGCAAGGTACGGTGTTTAACATCGCTCCCGGGCCGGTGGAGACCGTGATCTATCGCTTCACCGACGGCTCCGGTTCGGGCGAGGCGCCTTCCTGCAACCTGGTCTTCGACAAGGAAGGAAACATCTATGGGACCACGAGTACAGGCGGTGCGAATGGCAGCGGAACTGTTTTCAAACTTGTAAAGCCGACGCAGGCGGGTCAGCCGTGGACCGAAAAAGTGCTCTATACATTCGGTAGTGGAACGGATGGCCAGTTCCCGATAGCCGGAGTCAATTTTGACTCTGCCGGCAATCTTTACGGAACCACTTCCGCGGGAGGCACGGACGGGTATGGCATCGTGTTCAAATTGACACCCTCACCCTCGGGATGGACGGAGACAATTCTCCACAATTTCCAAAATGGCTCCGATGGGAGCGTGCCTTATGGTGGTTTGATCTTCGACAAGGCGGGCAATCTTTACGGTGCAGCCACGCAAGGTGGCACGGCTGGGGGCGGCACGGTCTACCAGCTCGTACCCTCCGGCAGCACGTATACCTTTAATGTGCTCTATACGGTACCGGGATGGGGCATCTCCGGAACGTATCGGAACCTCTATATGGACGCCTCGGGAAACATCTATGGAACCACGCATTGTGACGGCACGAACAGCGCCGGGTCGGTTTTCGAATTGAGTCCGGCAACGGGCGGCGCATGGAACGTCAACACTCTTCACAATTTTGACGGCAGTGACGGCCAATATGTGTTTAGCAGCATGGTGTTCGACCAGCAGGGAAACATCTACGGAACCACCCAGGTGGGCGGCGCGGACGGTTACGGCGTCATCTGGGAACTGACCCCGTAGGCTGGGAGTTCCCCTTACTTTCGCCCTGGCGTTCGCCAGCACTTCTGCCGTAGCATGGAGACTGGCAAACCATGAAAACTTCGCTCCGGCGCCAATACACCTTTTCTCTGGCAGCAGTTCTGCTGTTGCCAGTTTTGAGCAAGGCTGCGGTGCCCGATTACCCGGTCGGCGCCTACCCCAAATTCATCATCTCGGCCGATGTGAACAAAGACGGCCATCCCGACGTCATCACAGCGAATTATCACGATTCCAGCATCTCCATCCTGCTTGGAAACGGCAATGGAGCCTTCCAGACCGCCGTCAACTACGCCGTGGGAGCTTACCCCACGGGGCTGGCTGCGGGGGATTTTAACGGTGACGGGAAGCTGGATATAGCAGTCGCCAATGCGATCAATCCCCATCAAAGCTCATGTCCCACTTGCGGCTTGCAAGGTGTTTCGGTTCTGTTGGGCAATGGGGATGGAACGTTTCAGCCTTCAATCTTCTACGCTGCCGCCAGCGGCACGGCTTGGGTGTCCGCCAAGGACGTGAATGGAGACGGCAAGCTGGACATTATCGCCGCCGCCTGGCAGGCCAATGCGGTTTCGGTGCTGTTGGGAAATGGGGATGGAACGTTTCAGGCGCCCATCAACACTCCCGTGGGCGACGTGCCGCACTCCATCGCCGTGGGGGATCTGAATGGAGACCATAAACCGGATCTGGCGGTGGGCAACATGTATTCCAACAACGTGGAAATCCTGATCGGAAATGGCGATGGAACTTTCACGCCGGGCGCGTCATATCCCGTTGGATTGGTGCCGCATTCCATCTGTCACGGAGACTTCAACGGCGACGGAAAAATCGATCTTGCCACGGCGAATATCAATTCCGCCAGTATGACCGTTCTTCTTGGAAACGGTGACGGAACGTTTCAGGCGGGCGTGAATTATCCCACGGGCGGCGTGGGCCCTACCTCGCTATACCCAGCGGACTATAACGGCGACGGGATAACGGATATCGCGGTCGCCAACTCGGGTTCCCTTTCCACCGGACTCGCCAAGGAGGACCTTAGCCCCACTTCTTCGGGTCCCAGTTCCGTTGCTATTTTCATCGGCAACGGCGACGGCACCTTCCAGCCTGCCGTAACGTACTCCGACGGAAGCGGCGGCAACGGAGTTGTCGGTAGTGTGCTCACATCCAACGGGATTGAGGATCTCTCCATTTGCTACTTTGGCAGTTATGTGACCGTGCTGATGGGTAACGGCAACGGCACGTTCAAGTATTAAACCGGTACTGCTACTTCTGCTTCCTGGTGGACCCCCCGCAGCGCTACTGCAAGGCGCTGCAGATCTTCGGTCATCCATCCCTCAGCTGCTCCGTTCACCAGCGTGGAATTCCGAAGCGCCTCGAAACACTGTGGATCTAAAGCTCGCGCCGCGTCTTTTTCCATGATGGCGAAAACCTTCTCAACAGGCAGCGCATCCCGGTAAGGACGCTTCGCGGCCAGTGCGTCGTAGACATCGGCCACGGCCAGGATGCGGGCGGGCATCGAGAGCTGGTCCGCCCCGTATCCGCGAAAGTAACCGCTCCCATCCAGCCTTTCGTGATGCGAGCCAGCCAGTTCGCTCAAATCGGCGAAGCTGGAAATCCGTCGCAATATCTCCAGAGAATAGCGTGGATGTTTCGCCACTGAGTCCCATTCCTCGCTGGTGAGCTTGGCTGGTTTATCCAAAATCATGTTGGAGACGCTCAACTTCCCGACATCGTGAAGAAGAGCCGCCCGCCGGATCAGCGTCACATCCCGTTCGCTCATCGAAAGGCTTCGCGCGATGGTCACGGCGGCGGCCGCAACACCGGTAGAGTGCAGGTAAGTGAACGGCGACTTGGCGTCGATAACATCCGCAAATGCTGAGCAGATGTTGTCGATCCTTGCATCGTCGGCTACCAGGTGTTCCTCGCGCGGTTCCATCTCAATCACCCGCCAAGCGGCGTTCTCCACATCGGCCCAGAGAGCCTTCCGCCGGGCCATTGAGCAATAGGCCTTCACCAGGTCCGGATCGAACCACCGGCCGCTTCGATTGCGCACCATCCCATAAGCGACGGCCGCGCCGACATCACCATGCGCCGAATAGAAAACATCGACGGTTTGGGCTAGATTCATGATGCGCGAGAGCAATGGAATCTGGTCACCTCGCAGCCCTTGCGGCATCCCAGCGCCATTCCAGTGTTCGTTGAGACACTGGATGGCCGACGCGGAGGTGTCTGATAATCCAATCCTGCGCGCGATGTGCGACCCGCGGTCACAGCGGATCTGGTTCACTACTCTCGCGTCTTGCTTCTTGTTCACCGCGAGCTTGAAGAGCGCGCGTACCCGCTCTAGGAATGGAGCGCCCCTGTTGACGTGCGACAAAGCGTACTGCAAACTATCCCACCCCATGCGCGTCCAATCCACCAGTACAGCTTCGCGTTTGCCGGCAATGTCGTCGGAACCCAGGATCTGCATCATCCTCGAGGAGTTGGCGCTGCAGCCTGCGTCTTTCATCAGTGACGCGTAATAGAGATCGCTTTGCGCTTCGACCGGCAGCCCAATCTCACGGGCGAGATGCATCCCGAACACACAGGAACGCACCGCGTGGCCTCTGGGCTGGCCTTCCACCATGTCGAGCGCGTACGATAGCGCCGAGATCACCTCGGCGACGGGGATTTGGTCCAACACACTCATAGTGCAGAAGCCTCTCGAGGTAGATCGACCGTTACCGGAGAAACCTTTAGGTTACCGGAGAAACCTTTAGATTAGATGGGCACTGCTGAATCGACTCTTTTACTGGCTGGCCGTCCACCCAATCGGATCGAGGCTTTGGAACGAAGAGGTGAGGACTCTTCGGAGAATCCGAAGGTTGATGGGCTTTAGAATGTGCCCTGTGGCGCCCACGGCGCGGACTCGTTCGATCAGCGCTTCGGACGCGTCCGCGGTAACCATATACACCGGCGCATCCAGGCTTAACAGACGAAGTTCTCGAATGATCTCAATGCCGTTTTTACTTCGAAGCACCGGCAGATTCAGATCGCAAAAGACCAATTCGATCGGTTCAGACTGGCAAATCTCGACCGCTTGGACAGAATCCTCCGCTTCCAGAAAATCGGGATTCTGCAGGCCGGCCTGTTGTAGCATTACCTTCAGCAGGTTACGGAAGTTAGGGTCGTCGTCGACGATCAACACGTGCATGTTCTCTGGAAGGCGCGCAACAAACTTGCGTTCCGGGGACGGCACGGGTGGAAATGAGCCCGTGCGCAAGAGATCGATCTGATACCGGGCGGCATTGCGCCCCGAGATGAGAGTGGAACCCTCCATGAGGCATCTATCGGCTGTTCATGCACGGATGTTTAGGGCTGCGGCTCTTACTGCGTGTGGCATTTTCGTTCTATCCGGACAGGCCAAGGCCCAGAACTTGTGCTACTTCTTCCTGCTGGATCAACTCGATTACGCGAATAACGCCGGCTTGCAGCTCGTTGTGCAGTCCTCGAACAACGGACCGGATGCATGCCAGACGGATTCGGTGAGCCTGGTGCTAGCCGTGGGGAATGGCTCATCGGTGAACTACGCCGTGGCTTCGCCCATTTGGCAGTTCGGGCACACCTACACGGTCCAGGCCGTGATAGCGTCCGGGAGCGAGCAGGTATTTCTCGACGGGCAGATGGTGGCGTCGGCCACCGGCTCATTCCAACCGGAGCAGAGCGGGCTTCTGGCGTCAGAAATGCCGAACTGGGCCAGCGGTCAGGCCAATTATGCAGTCACCCAGACGGGCCTCCAAATCGTCAACGGCTCACAAACCCTCTCGCTCCCCGCGACCGGCCCCTACAACGCGCCGCCGATCCAGAACACTCTGCTCGGTGGGCCGCCTATCTGGAGCGCACTCTTCGTGGAAGACCCCACGCAAACCATCACCATTACGGCGACGTTCGAACTCTCCACGCCGGTTTCCAACCCGCTTCAATACTATCCCTACGTGGACCCCTATGGGCAGGCGAACTTCGGCAACTGGCCAACCAAGGTCATGTCGGGAAACGATCTTGAGGCGGCCATCGCCACCGAGCAAAGCTGGTTTGTCGACAACCCGCCGTTCAATGGTCTGGATGTTTATGGCGGTTCCACCATGGCTGGATGGCAGGATACGGCAACCGGTTTCTATCACACCGCGTTTCATGACAATCGCTGGTGGTTGATTTCGCCTCTGGGCAACCCTGCCTTCTACATATCGGTAACCACCGTCACGCCCGGCGGACAGGCAACACCCATCACAGGCCGAGAGGGCGAGTTCGCCCAACTTCCGCCCAACTCCGGCCCAACCGCAGCCGCTTATTCGCAGGGCTATTGGGGCGACGATCAAGACACCACATACGTTTTCTTCGACATCGCCAACCTGATCGCTAAGTACGGCGCCGACTACATGACAACCTGGAATAGCTTGATCCAACAGAGACTGGCAAGTTGGGGATTTCAAGGCGCGGGCAAGTGGTCACCGATTTCTACCACCATGCCGTCCACCCCCGTACTCTACCGGACCGGAGTGGTGAGCGTCGTGCCGGGGGGCCACCCTGACACATTCGACCCGAATGTAGTGGCGCAACTGCAAGCGTCGTTCGTCAGCCAGATCGGCGGTAATGTCACAAATCCATTCGTCGTTGGTTGGTCCGTGGGGAACGAATTGGCTGAAGATATTCAACCGAGTGAAGTACAGGCTATCTTAGACCTGGGTTCTTCCGTACCCGCGAAGCAGGCTTTGGTCAATCAGGCACTGACGGCTCTGTATGGAGGAAACCTCGGCGCACTGGCCACCGCTTGGGGTATTCCATTGGTGACGACGGTGGCCGAGGTTTACAATTCAGATCCTACCGCGCCGGCGCCGGACATCGAGGCTCTACGCGAATTTTATGAACAGAATTACGACCAGACGATGTACCAGACCGTAAA